>Ga0157362_1001175_pt1 | contig 10649 bp, 8 predicted proteins | sample AttlaeALBM3_FD_111480 | JGI IMG/M metagenome (GOLD analysis project Ga0157362, IMG submission 111480) | Fungus gardens microbial communities from leaf cutter ant in Ribeirão Preto, State of São Paulo, Brazil - Atta laevigata ALBM3 | ecosystem: Host-associated > Fungi > Mycelium > Unclassified ... | reverse complement strand
TTAGTTATGGGTTCCCCCGTGACGTTGTTGCCGCTGCTACTGTTGGTGGAAGACCCTCAAGAACGGACCGTGTACGAACCGACCGGTGTCTCTCACGATACCAACAAGTGTAGCTCTTAATATGCACGCTCGGACTGATCTAGAATATCTTTTACTTCAATGGCTCTAGGAGAAGAAATTGTCTCATTAATTAGGAGATTACATCAAACGAGACATTGAATAGCAGAATTTGAAGGGACGTTGGTCAAGCTGGTAGTATTTGAAGAAATGTAATGATGCAAAATGCGGATTTATTGGCGAATTGCTTCTAGGAGCATGTAACGGAGTGAAACTATGAGAGGGTTAAATCGTCCAGCAAATGAACGCACTTTGTCGCTTCTACAGCAATAAGTTTTGCGAGGACTACAGTGATAAATTGATTCAGCAAGCGATTATATGTCGTATTGAGGAAATGCACGATGTATTATATATTCCTGTCCGATGAAGTCCGCGAGACCGAAGAAAATCCAGCGCAGCCGGAGTAGCGCCTTTCTTTTATCGCCCCGACTCAGCTACCCTCCGTAAGAAAATTTCTCGAAGAAACGCAAGTCTTTCTCCCGCCATCGCCACCACCCCCGTCCCTCCCATCGCCACTTTCCACCCTTCCACCTCGACATCGCCGGTACTGCTGCCGCTCGTCTCTCTCTACCCCACGCCACCCCCTGCCGCCTTGCCTCCTCTTCCGGTTCTTCCTGCGAATACAATGGAGCCCGAATCCATCTCGGACAACCTTACCACCCTCCCGCCTCCGCTACCCTTCTTTTTCTTCGTATCTCGGTGGAACAGCGTCGAGGAATAATTCCATTTTCTTGTGCGAGTACAATTTTGCTTTCAATTTATTTTCCCCCCTTTTTCCTTCCCTGACTCGCTCTCTCGCGAAGATCCCAACAGCCTCTCGCTTCCTCTCTCCCTTCTTCCCTCTCCGCCACTACCTCATCCCCTTTGCCTTTTCTCGTTCTCCTTTTTCTACTTTCTCGCTCGCGCTCCTTCTTCGCGTTAGCTTTCGTTTCTTCCACAGCGAACCTTCTTTGCCACCTCTAACCTTCGTCGACGGAGCTCGCCCCCTCCGACGTTCTCCTTCAGCCTCATCTCTCGCCTCTGCCCTCGCGCACTTTCACCATCCTCTTCAACCTCTTCGTACAGCCTCGTTGCTATCCGTTTCTTTTCGTTCTAAATATTCCGTTTCTCTTTCCTTCTATTGCCTTTCTTCCTTTTCCTTCAGTTTTCTCTCTCTTTATCTTTCTTCTCATCGCGTTCTTTCTTTCTCCCTTGGCTTTATCCTACTACCACCCCTCCCCTCCTTTTGCCTTGCAACGCCCTTCGGCCGTTGTAATTATTAAACATTGCGAGAGCCAACGGCAGTAACAAGCGTTTTATAACTGTACGGTGAAGGGAGCAGTTGAGGGCGCCAGCCTTTTGTTGCTCTTTCCAAGAGAAGGTACGAAGAACGTGAAATCGACGCCCCGCGAGACGTGGCCTTGAAAGAGAAAAGTCTGCCCATCGCAAGAATCTTCCACGCTGACCGCGTCGTCAAAGACGCCGGGGACTCCCGATAGGGGATTTCACGTTTAGGACGCGATTTATTGGAATCACTTGAGAATGAAAGATAATATACTTCGGTATTATCACAGTAAAGTTATTTACAGTCCAATTAATTTTGTATCTAAAAAGGTCATTGTAGGTAATTGCATTAACACATAAAAAATTGATAGAAATTAATAAATTTATTGATATTTTTTATTCTTTTTTTACTCCTCTACACAAATAAAATATCTTATCACTATCATCTACATGTCCTACTTTATTTTATTAGAAATGAAGTTTTTGACGTCAAGTTTGGAATGTTTGGTTTTGAGAGCTTATGCGATTCTCCACGCAACGGAAACTGGCTGGTGGGCATGCCGGGCTGATTAGCGGGCGAATCAAGCCTGGTTTCGTTTTGTGCCCGCGAGCGAGAATTTCGTGGATGATCGTTCTCGTCTCAATCTGGGTTTTAATAATTCTCTTGACAGAAGGGGACGAACGGACGTACAGACGTACGGAAGAATTTGGAAGGGTGGCGAATAATTGCTGGGGTCGAGAGTGCTTTTTGCAATCTTATGGAGGTGATATCAATTGAATCTTTCATATATTTTCATGTGATATATATATGTATATGATTACTCTTTATTAAATTTTTAAGAAAGATTACAATTATTTTTGTGCCGTTTAACTTGTTAATCAGAAACGTAAAATATGAATAAAGCAACTATAAATAATCTATGATAAAAATATTTTACAAAAAGAATAATAATATAAGGGAAACACAGTTATTATTTAATATAACTTTATATGTATATCAAATAAAAATTAATATTTGAAAATGTGAATTTATATTACGTGCTATTAAGACTTCGATAAAAAATGAAACAGGATCTAACACTGGGAAATGAAATTTTTTGTGTAATCCGATGACCATAAATACTAAGGGTAAACTAAAAAAAAACATTACCCCTCCCATCAACTACCTCTCGCATCAGTCCCTCTCATTGACCACCCCTCGTATCAACTACCCATCGCAAAAGTTTTTTATAACGTGATCGAGACGCTATCTGCCGCTTCTCGTTCCAACCCTTCCGAGCTGAGTTACCGACAAGAATTACACCACAAGGCTGGCATCTATAGTGGCTCGGAAAAAACGTTAAAAAATTTTAATATCGACTGCGTGTACAAAAGTTTAAGATAAATCCCTTGTTATATCAAAAAAAAAAGATTATATTTATTGCAAGATACAAATTGTTTAGGACTAATTATACACTTTCGATTACTAGTACTTAACAAATAATTTTCCTTTGATATTAATTAACATAATTTGTTTATTTTTATAATATTATATTTTATTTATTTATACATATATCCATCCAATTAAATTATTTGCTAAAAATACTATACAGATTTCGAGAAGAGATTTTTTAATTCATTTTTACTATTCTGAGTACGTAGTCGAATTATTCTAAAAAAATATTTGAAGTAAATTTTCCTGAAATAGATGAAAATGACCGCGGAGATGGGCAAACAACGTGTAGGAGATAACTATTAAAGGGATTAGAGGCGAAATTTGACAAGGAAATTCGCAGGCTTTCCCACATTCAAGCATCATCTGTTCAATTCGAAATGCAAGGTTTAGAACCACTTAATGGTCTATAAAGTAGTATGAAAGCTTTATCGCTCACTTCTCTTCATGATTGCCATTTTTTATTACTCAATCATTAAATCGCTTCTAAATTTTGACTCCGTTTGTTGACCCACTTTTGCTATCAAATATTCAATTATCAATTCTTTCTAAAAATCCTTTGATTCTCATGAAATATATAAGTAGAAAAAAATCCATTTATTTATAAATCCATTTATTTATAAAATCAATTTTTATATATTTAATCTTATAACAATTACTGTCGTTACGGTAAGGTGCAACAGTTGGAATAAATTTTCTTCGGCCAACGCATCCATATTTTACCACTCTGATTCGAGGGGTCGAGTAGGCCCCGCCTAAGGCCTTGATGGGCCTGATGTAGAAGGGTGCTTTCGGAGGGGCGTTACCATTTCTAGATAATTCTTCAGATAATCTTTCGACATGACGAAAAGCGGGTCACGGAGCGACTCACTCACCTTGCATTCATCCTCGACATTTATCGGGAATCGGCCGCGATAATAATCGCGTTTTCTGCGCTTTCTCACGCTGCGTACACATATGCATAGGAAGGCATTACCACTACGGGCGCGCGCGAGCGCATGCACGAGTGCAGCGGGAAATGCAACTGCGAGAACTGCGCACAAAGCATCGATAACCACGTCCTGCCTGCGCCAGTCCTCTTTGCAATTTGCCTGCCGCCGTAGATTGCACCTGCACACGGTCTATTACCGTGCAAGTTCGTCCGCGGGAGTAACGCTAGCTTCAAACCTTGGTACCTCATCCTTCCCGTGATATGCAGAGGTGCAGAGGAGGAGAGAGGGGTCGCGGGAAGGAAAGAGGGGCGTCCCTATTATAAGTTGCGAACAAACTTTACTTATATGCTCGCGACTACCATCCGCATGCGCTATCTCTTTCCATTCCTACCCCGGTGCAATCATCTACGTTTCCACCCTCGCACGTTTCCCTTCTGCATCTGTTCCATCACGAGATACTCTTCAGTTTCTTTACCGAAGAAATATATAATTTGAGATATTTCAAAAATAATGTTGTTTCAAAAAGCGTTTATCATGATATCGCGAAGCGCGTTATTTAACATTACAACTTTGTTTGGAAGTTTAAGAACTATGGCACATAAAAAATACTTCAGAGATAAAACGTAAGCAGTAAAAAAAAATCAACATTATTGGATTTGCTGACATTTATAGCTTTACAGTTTTTACTGTGATTAGTCAATTTGCTTATGTTCTACTGCTTAAGTTTTTTTGTATACTATGACCCTTACTCCAACATACGTATCTACTGACATAATATCTTCGTTGACTCGGTCGGTGACGTTCATTCAGTAAAATTAATTACATAGGTAGTCCCACATAGGTAGTCCCGCGTATTTACTTCGATTCCTGCACTAAAAGAAAAGATTGGCTGCAGCAAAATAGATGGTAAAATATGGCAATTTTAACTGCTGCAATCAATTAAAAATGCTGTCATATTCAGCCAATTTCTTTCTTTCACATTAAAAATGTAATTTTCTTGTACATTTTTCTTGTATATTAAAAATTAATTTTTAATGTTAAAAAATATCATCGATATTTGTGAGATTTGAGACGAGATTCATGGTTACAGAAAGAAACTTAAAGGACGATAATGACAATTTTTTGGAGTTCATTCCGTTGACTGAACACTGACCAGTGGCGACTAGTTCCGTTTCCAGTAGCAGAAATGGACAGAGGGGTGCCGATGCCTCAGGGCACTGCTCTAATAGAAAGGCGCATAGAACTTGACCATGTACGTCTATACATCGTTTTATACGACCTTATCCTCTCACCTCGTCTCTCTTTCCCCTTCTATATCTTACTTGCTCCGATGGTCTCTTGTTGCGCAAAATCTTGCCTCTAATGAGGTGTCGAATAATTGCTTATTAATGACCAACTGACCGCACGCGAGAAATTTAGTCGCATTGTCAGCTGCACGGCTAATGACGCGACGAAGAAAAGACGCTGACCACTGGCCACTGAACTGGAGGGAGATCCTTTTTGTGCAGTCGATTGCAAGAGTTTTTTTTTTCGTCTCGATTTCCATCCGCTCGCCATGAATAGAGGGGTAACGCGTAGGAAATTTTTATTCTTTCCGGTTTGAATATTAAATGCCAGCCAACACTGCGATATTAAACGGCCATTCTTTTCGTTCTGTTTAATTGACTCTTTTTATTCAAGGTTACAATAATAATGTTCATTACGCGTAACAATAACATGCAGGCTGGACCGGCCGTTATTAATTCGAGCGGCCGAGCCCGTTTCAAAAAGCGAATCAAGAAATGCAACAGCGCGCCGATATTATTGATCATACAAAAGTAATGAATCAATACATTGCGGCAACGCGTTTTGTTTGCGAGTGAGCTGGTTATAGGCCGGGGCTGAATTATCGATAGGTAAGCAAACGGAATCCGGTTAATATTATTATTATTATTATTATTATGGTTATGATTCTATAAATATTGAAGCCTGGCAACAATTTAATGGATCACGTGTAACGTGGCCCCAGAACGTATACCCTGTGTCGATTTTAACACAGACGGGACTTATTCATGCGTCGTTCCGCCAAACTTGATGGAACTTAATTAAAGTTTCTTAATGAACGTCGGTAGCGCTACCCGTCGTTACCTTCCCGTCGGCATGACGGCTCGTCGGAAGCTGCGTTGTTTTTATTTGAACGAAGGGAGAAATTCTTCCATGTGTCCCGGAGAAAAAGGGAGCAACGACGACGACGACGACGACAACGATAACGATGAGAATGTGAAAGGAGAAAAAGAAAAGAAAAAAGAAAAGGAAGCGTCGCGGCCCGATACGTCTGTGATAAATCCTTTTCGTTACGAGACATTTGAATCAAAAGGTAAATTTCGTTGGAGCCCTCGTACCAGCGCGGCGCCGCATCTGCTTGTACACCCTGGACATTGTCCTGTCCCAGAAATGTTTGAAAACTGGTCTAACTGGACGTTACGCCGATTCGTCGACACGAAAGAAGCCGCTGTCCGGTAGATCCGGTTGATCTTGTTTCACATCGAACCAGATGCTTCGTGAACAATATGCCTCCCTGAACGAACAATTTCCGAATTAGCGCTTTGATACTTCAGACTGAATAAAAATCAGGGAAACGAACTCCATTATTGATACAATAATATTTCACACAAAAACTATTTGCAGACGTCTTTTGTATCATTAAATAGATTTTTTTAAATTCTGTTAATATAGAGATTTATATTAGTTGCATCACAACAATTTTTTGTTAAGCTATTTTTAAGATAGCATCGTGTGATAGTAATATAATGAAAAGATAAAGATAAAAAGTTTTTCAAGATGAGATATTTTATTTTATAATTGTTATCACAACAATTATAAAAATAATCAAAAAAAAAATCATGGTTTTCAATATTTTTCTAAATATCAGTAACGCGATTTGGATATGATATTTTATTATATAGTCCGTGACGGGGAAAGATACAATTTTCACACAGATGGGGCAAGAACCTCGGACCCTTCTCTGGGTCAACGGAGCCCTCGGACTGACCCGGAACAGGTTTACGTCTTGTCTCCGTCGCTTCTTTTTTCCTTTCGCTTACAAGTCCGAGTCAAATTGACCTACAACCGATTGTCCATCTTCCTTGGCACGTTATCCGGCATGAAACTGGTTTTCTTTCCCACATATCCGAGGACCGCTGGTCACTCGGAGGGAGACAAGAGTGGGGCACCGCTACTGACCAAGTTCTTGGACACGATTCTCGCTCTTGGTCAGTTTACGATTTTATCCCGCGTTCGACAGTTCCGCGTGCGTGGATTTTCGCAATTGTCCTTATCAATGGCGGTTTTTACGTCGATATTCAAAAAAGGTGCCATCAGAATACATGGAGATTGTCGGATAAGTTTTATTAAATAAAAATTTTTATCAATTAACATTTGGATGTTGCTCAACATAAAGAACACATTATTTTAAAATTATAACAAGAAGAAAATGCAGTCTTGGGAAAGTATTGTATTTCTTAATTTAGCATTTTTTAAATTTACATCACATAGTTCTATACATTCATATTTTTTTAAAACATCTCTTTAAATTTTTAATTCCTTTTATAAGAAATATATGTATAATTAGAACATTATTACAGTGATGTTATCTTTGAGTCTGCGCAATGTCGATTATTGATTATGTGTTTACCAATCCCGGATAATTTTTTAATTAAAGAACATCGATGTTAATAAATTTCCACTCGGTGGAAATTATTCCATTAAGTGAGAATAATGGCAATACGTTCCATACGTTTATCATTAAGATTGAAGTGCATTTGTGATATTAGGAATAAAGATTATAAGCATGAGCGCGAGCGCGAGCGCGAGAATGGTGTCGCTGCCCCCACCACCTTCGACTTCATCCCCTTTTCATTTCATACCAGGCCGTAAGTACGTACTTTGTACTACCCCGTAGGATCGTCAGGTTTTCCAAGTTCTCTCCCCTTTCGAGGGAAGCCACTCGAGGGCGGAGTCCCGGGTGAAGCGGCCATACTGCCACCCCCGTCTTACCAGCCCTCTTCTAACCCCTCTGGCAAAATAAGGGATGAAAAACAGGACGAGGGCAACGGCGCTCCTACAAGCGTTCAAGCAAGCCGCCTTGCTTACGGAAGCTCCGCCGTGAATTCACCCTCTACTGGGCTGATATTACCGCCCCATCGGCCGTAAATATCAGAATTTAGAAAATCACTGGAGCGAGGTAATTAATTTTTAAGCACCTGGTAAGGGATGCGCCTTTCCCGGCACGTTTCTCTTCGTAAGCAGAATTGTCGTAACTTATGTATAGCTTATATGCAATTTAGAAAAAGGTTTATTTAAAGAGACGAGATATGATTAATCTTTTATAATTAATCGACGATTTATACAATTCAGATAATATATTCGCAGTGACTTGTATTCGTAAAATTTGCCCTATATATTCGCATCTTCTTCAACGTCACATCAAGTTAAGACGTGTCTTATCTATGATTGACTCAATTAGAACGCTTTTCATCTTAGAATCGATGTTTGAAATCAAAGCGATCGATTTCTCATCATGATACTCCTCGATAAGCTATCCGCGAGGGAGGCTACCCTGAAGATCGCCCACGGCTGTCGTCTTTTTCTCAGAACTGCTTGGTTAACAGAAAAGCAGATCTGCTGCTTCATTTGCGTGGCTTTCGGAGTTCTCGTATTCCTAGACCGTCCTTCGCGCGTTTCTGCCTCTCTCACTTCACAGACGATATTTCTCCGTGGAAGCTTCTCTCGTGGAGTGAATGCTCCTTAATTTCCTTTGAGCCGTTTGCTTCAGAGTAAAATCCATCCCCCTTTCCGCCATCCCTCACTCCTCTACTCTATCCACCTTTCTAGCTGCTCTACGACGGTCCCTTACCAGCCTCGCCGTATAACCGTCCTCACCTCGACGCCGACGCCAGCTTTCTCTTTCTCTCTCACTCCCTCTCCCTCTCACGCGCGTCCTAGGCAGCCGTTCCTTCTCCCTCTCAACCTTATTCTGTAATTTCGTTTACAAATGAAAGGGCCGCGAGCTACGACTTTGTACACCGGGTACGCGTCTGCAAACGTTCCAGTCCCGTGACTGCCAGGATACCCCCGCAATACCTTGAAAAGCGGGCGCCACCGCCTGTACTGCTTTCCTTATGTCGCTTTCTAGTACCCGATTCAGCGCAGCGAGCCTTCGAATCTCGACAAACGCTGCACCCGCGCTTCTGCTTCTGTCACTCGTCGAAATTATTTGAGTGCCATTGCCGAAATGTCGCGCCGTGTTTACGCCGACTGTAGAAAATATCCCGGTACACATCTCGCCTCTGAAGTTTGCTCTAATCTTTCTTAATTGGTGTTCCAATCTCTTTATTCTATTGAATGCGAGTTAAATGCGATTGTATTTAATAGAGAATTTCAAATTTAAGTTATTTCAAATGTCTGCGTACAATACATCGTTCTTGTATCATTTTTAAAAGTCTCCATTTTATTGTGAATTATTTCTGATATTCAAATATAGCAGACTTTTTATTCTCTAATTTTATATGGATTATTCAATATATTTTTAAAGTTGTTGAAGTATTCTTTGCTCTCTTTTTCTGATTTCAATGGAGCAACTTTTTGTCCTAAATTCGCCGAAACCCTTAGCGAACTGGAGAACAAACTGTCTGGTACTTTTGCGGCCCCTGCGAAAACCTCGGCAATGTGAGATGCCCTGCACGTTCGGCACGGTATTTTAATTCACCGGGAATGCTGGCCGACCGCCAAACGTCCGCAGAGATTTCTTAATACCCGCCACAAATGCTTGGCGTTTGTGCCTTCGTCGCACGGAAATCAAGGGTGGTCTCTCGCACCGGTAATAGTGCATGAATCTAGAGAGAGAGAGAGAGAGAGAGAGAGAGAGAGAAGGAAAAAGGAAGTAAAAGATATAAAGATCTTATTCTTTTACTTTTTTACAGTGTAATTTAATATTAATCTTTATATTATATTAAATTCCCCGAGACGAGATTAAACAGGAAATCGAAGAAAATTTTATTCTTTATTATATCTGCGATAAATCATCGATGATAGATGAGTAGAGACAGAGAGAACGGACAGAAATTTTGGAATGCGACCGCAATGCTACATTCACGTTGGAAGGAGATATATAGAATTTTCACGTCTAACTATAGGCATCGATACATGCTGCGAGACGGGATTGTTATCCTGCAAGAAAATACGGCTGAATTTCGTGACCCCACACTCCAACGCTAGGATACTTATGACGCCCTCGCGCGTACATAGTTGTTCGAAGCTCCTCTATCTCTCTTTCTCTTTCTCTCATGCCTTTCTAGACGCGACCCCCTTATATACCCTCAAAACAACCCACCTCAAACCCTACCTTCTCGCTCGCTCGCGATCTCTCCCGTTTCATCCCGCGACCCCCTCGCCACTACCCCCGCTGACTTTCTGTCGTCGCTGGCTTTTGTCTCGGAGCGCGCATTGATTTCTGGGGCCAACTTCGCTTCGTTGCCGGCGTCGTTAAATTATAATCGCGAAACACCCGGCTGAAGTTGCAGACAAAGCCACTGAGGACGAGGACCTGGGCTGCAGGTTAGGACGGGCGTGTGAGCGGGGGGTGGGAAGCCGCTTGGAAATGGAAGAGGACGACGAGGTGGGTGCTTCGATGTAGGGAGAGGGTGGATACCTCCGACAACTTTGGGATCCGTCGTCGATTCTCGCGGAAGGACCTCAAAGTGACTCCTCCTCGTAGCTGCAAGCTCCTTTTCATTGCTGGTTTCGGTTAAAGCTGTATACACAATGCAAGCCAAAAACATGGCCTAACGGAAGATAAAGAAAGATACTCACTTGTCTTATTGAAGAGCAAGCGAGGACACCAATTCGTTGGCGCCATCCCCGAATGA
>Ga0157362_1001174_pt1 | contig 10651 bp, 3 predicted proteins | sample AttlaeALBM3_FD_111480 | JGI IMG/M metagenome (GOLD analysis project Ga0157362, IMG submission 111480) | Fungus gardens microbial communities from leaf cutter ant in Ribeirão Preto, State of São Paulo, Brazil - Atta laevigata ALBM3 | ecosystem: Host-associated > Fungi > Mycelium > Unclassified ... | reverse complement strand
TTAAAGTTGATGCAAAAAAATACCAATATACTATATTTATTTAGCTTATCTTAATGTACGTATTTATATTTATATTATTACTGCCAAATTTTCAATATACAATGAAAGTTGCATATTTAAAGGATATTAAATCGATAATGAAACTGTATCGTTGATTATGAGATATATTTTTATATTTACTTTTTGAAAAATTTATATTTAAATATTTAAATAATTTATAATAAGCATTGCTAATTAAATTTCCATAAAATATTAATGAACGCTGTTTATCGTTAATTTCTATGCTTTAAACTGACAAGTAATTAATCATAAACATTATAAAATTATATATTAATGAGAGAATGATATTGGAGGTAACCAATTTTGTAAAAGAAGAAAGCAATCAAATATTTAATCAGAATAGCACATCATAAAATCAGATCATTTACGCTGCTGTGCCCTTTAATAACACTAAAATGAATCAAACTACTATTTGTGTTTTCATTGATATGATTGTAATTACGATTATGTTTATATGAACGGATGTAAACGAATTGCTTTATCATCTCGCTATCTTTTATACCTATATATTAGTTAACAATAATTGCATAGATGGAAGATGTTATTTGAGTTGAATTTATCTTGCTCCAAAATAATTATAGAATTTTACTCATATATGTAATGGTATTTACTTCCTACGTAATAATGTCATTTTTATTATACATTGAAATTGAAGTTAAAATTTAGGAATAGACGAAACAATTATAATCATTTAAAATTTATTTTGATATATATTACAAAAATAAAATTTATAAAATATGTATATGCATTTAAGAATATTATATTATTTTCAAAATAATATAATATATTATATTATTAAACAAATATCATTTTAGATCGTTAAAAAATTTTATTATTATGTATGAAGATAATTTTAAACTAATAACTGTTTAATTTCTAATAATTTCTCGTTAACTGCATGGATGTATCGCCACACGTATTGTATTTTGCATCGCAGATTTACGTCTTATCAAGTTTTAAAGGGCGTTGAATAAAGTTTTACTCGAATACCTGCGAATAATGTCAATAACTTCCGCAAATTTGCCTTTGAAGCATACATCGGCGTTAGCCTTTTTTTGCCGCATAAGTAGCGTTAACAATTTTCGTTAAACCCGATATCGCGCAAACGAATAAGATTTTACAGTTTCACAAGCCAGGCCTACTACGGCTGAAATAGCTCTTTGAAAAAGTTTCCGGCAAAATTCGATATTTCATATCGAATTTTTATAAAAATTTCTATAGTAATGTAATTAAGCGTATAATAAATTCTGCAACAATATTTCATTGCGTTGTGGTTTATGAACTTTAAATTTTCGATTTCCCGATTTTATATTGCACACGATTCGTAAAAATATAATAAAAAGTTACATCGAAACGTCCTCGATTATCTCTTATCTTAGACATAAAGTGTAATTGAAAGCAAATATAATAGCTTAATTTTAATTCTTCACTTACAAGTCATTACAACGTCAAAAAATATTATCTTATTTAAATTTGTATATTATATTTCTATATTTAAATTTATATTTTTTTCTACAAGTTGTTACATTTAAATGTGTGTATTTTAATTTACCTTGTGTTATGATATTTATCTTTTGGTTTTAGACTAATCCATATCATAGCCACGATAATAGGCAGTGGATTTAAACATCACATTTTAATAGTATTATGAATATGCAAGTCTCTGATACCTATACTGTTTATTGAATTAGCGCAAGCTCTACAAATGTAAAAGGATGTTTTGTTTTCTTTTAATAATATGTAAATTGTAATTTGCGTTACTATGAGTTCACTAACTTATAAGAAATAATTTTATTTTATATCAATGACTGTAATAATTGTATAATAGTAGAGGAACGCTTACACACTATTATAAAAGATCATCGTTTTACATGGAATATACAGGAAGTATCTGAAATTACGTTCACTAATCATATACCATAGTGTTATTCGTAATAAAAAACTGAGTCAAAAAGCCCGCTACCATTTTATAATTTTCGTAAAATTATAAAATGGTAGGGAGCTTTTTGACTCAGTTTTTTATTTTGTTTTTTTGATTGCCTAATGAACAAAATGTTTAAAATCGACGCATAAGATAACTTTAAAATATCTTTAAGAGTTCTTTAAAAAATATCTTCAAAATATTTTACAAGGAATTGAAAGATATCATGAAATTATTTTATACATCGATTTTAACCATTTATTCGGCAATCTTTAGAAATTAATATTTTGTTAATTGCGAAAATTACAAAATGGTAAAGGATTTAGTTTTTCGACTTAGTTTTTTTAAGAAATAGAATAATTAGTGTACTGTATAATTAGTGGGCTTATTTCAGATACATCCTATATATTATCTATATATTACAAATTCTGATAATCTTATTTTAATGAAAAGATCTGTTTTTTTATTCTTACTACTGAACAGTTGTTGCAACAAGAAATTTTTCTTCGTTATGCTTGAAATGTTCATTGTCTCTAATTATTCTTATCCAATTACTCGCAAAAGTTCTCGTAGTACTTTACGAAATAAGCTTTGGAAGTTTGCCATATCGGATTCTATAGAGCACAAACAGTTTTTGCAAAAACAATTTTTCATTTTTCTATTTTCCTCCTTTAATCTAAAAGATTAATAACGATTAACTATTGTCATTAAATGTTGCGATATTATGTTTTTGTAATAATAGTGTTGGATAAATATAACCGTGGAATAGTATTTTCTTACCGCTGGAAAAAACTCGACAAATGTCTTTAATTAAAGTCTTCTCGGCCACCGCGAAGGTAATAATAAATAAAGCTGAAATCCGTTTTTATAACTGATACCTACTTTTTGAACATGTTTGAAAATTGCAAATGTTAAGGAAATTGCAAATACTTGTATGTACCAGAATACCAAAATAAAAGTTCTTTTACGGTTTTTTTATTCAAATATATGTGCGTAGTTTTGAAAATTTAAAACATGCGATCTGTAGGCGTTTGAAATGCTTCTAAAAACATTATTTATATTTTAAATATCAAGATCTTATATTTGGATCTTTAGATTTTCAATTATCTCAAATTATTAAGTACTCTCAATTATTAAAATATTCTGCAGTAATGAATCCTGACACTTTCTATTTTCTTCCACATGTCCGTTTTTCATTTCTCTATAAAATGTTGTATGTAATGCAATATAATTCAATTTATATTAATCTCAAAATTTATATTAATCTCAAAATGCCTATCCTTTATAAATTAATTTCAAATACAATTTTCTTTACCATGTTTTATTAATAGTAATTTACTTTTGCAATCACGATTGGACATTTGCAAATTTTATTTCTTTTTTTAGGCGTGAGATTGAACTTATAGGATTTTACGAATGTCGAAAGGGATTTTACGGAATATATGTGGACATTGTATGCGCGAAAATTTATTTTTCCCTCGACGCAGTAGGATTTATTGGCTACCATGATATATCGTGGTATTAAGAACATTTTAATTATGAGGCGACTTTTATCTTTTTCTCATTCCATTTTAGCGAGTTATCTTAATTTGATTTTTGATAAAGAAAAACGAGTTATTAGTTAAATCTGCGATATCTACAGTGATAAATTATAATTTTTTAAAGCAAATAATTTTTTTAGAAGATAATAAATAGACTAAAAATATAATTTAATTTTAGTCCTGTGTGACGTAAAAGGATATCATATGTTTCACAGTGTCATCAATCGTAATCTGTTTCTACTATCCGTGCAGAAAGCAAAATAAAGGCAGGATATATCAATTATTTTTCGTATAGTATTATATAAAGTAAACTAAATTAGCACCAAAGCTCTCACGGACACTGCGATCGTTCGTCGCCATAGTAAATGCTTTAATCGGCTTTCATCGTGTTACCGCCCAGCGATTCCGCAATCACGCTGAGCAAATATTCGAACACTTTAATGCGCTAGTCGAGGTTAACTGAAACGGGTAAAGTTACCAATAATCAATAATCCACACGCACTTGGCGACACTATGGCAAGAATCAGTTCCGTTCTGCTTATTATAAGTTAAACGTCACGTTTCTGACAAGTTCGAATAATAAAGAGAAAGAATGAGTTTTTTTTCTATCATATCCTCGTGATACTTTTAAAGCGAATACAAAATATAAAAGAAGGATATAAACAAGGACAGAGGAAATTCTATACGTCAATACTTTGAACAAAGAGTCGTGCTAGAGCTTTATGATTACAAAATCTCATTGTTCAAATAATCAGCCTTGCTCTTTCGATACACCGCGTATCTGTCCGATGTATTCTGACATCTTCCAGCTTTTATTTTATTTTTGTAATCTGAAACATTTATTTCAAATAACTATTATTAACTTAATTTTTAAGATTTTTTAATAAAAAAATTTTTCTAATGAAATCGTTCGTTAAATTATTATGAAATTATTTAAAATTTTTTTAAAGAAGAAACATTTTTCAATTCTTTCCGAGAATGTCATTTCTTCCAATTGTTGAGAAATTAATAAATCGATTAATAAATCATTTTTTTAAATTGTAAATAATATATATTCTTTTTCATATTTATATTTGTACATTTCTAAATTGTAGAATTATTTATAATTATTGAATTATAATTATTGAATTATTTTTATTGTGTATGTTTATAGTTTCTGAAGTTCTTCTTATTTTGTCATTTATTAATTTTTATTAATATAAAGAAATTAAAGTATATTTTATTATAAAATAATATATAAATGGTTTCTCTTCTCTTCTCTTCTCTTCTCTTCTCTCTCTCTCTCTCTCTCTCTCTCTCGCCCTCTCTCTTAAAAATTTTTTGATCAATTAGAATAAAGCATTGTACATATATATATTTTCTTTTTCTTTTGCATGTACTTATATACAAAACAGCATTACAAAACAGCATTAGTTACTTTTATTTTTAAATATCACTTTACACAATATATTTTCTATAATACAATTTCTATAATCATTATCTTTTACCACCGGCTTAAAAATGTAAGACTTTTATATTTTTATTTAAAATTATTGAGCAGCTAAAATCATTTAGAAGCTCGCAGAAGTGCGATTTAACATTTGCAACTGGGTCATCCTGGATATAGCAGGTCGAGATTTCTTATCCACTGTAATCTTCATAACATCTCTTTTCTTAAGTAACTCGGAATAATGGGAAAGTTCGTTATTTTTTATGCTTGATAATAGTTAAAACTGTTTCTTTTTGCAATAACTTTTGATGTGTTGGATTATAAGTTTGTTGAAGTTGAGATATTAATCTGCCAGCAGTAATGTTGCATATGCTCTAACATGCTTGCCATAATTTCAAGTGGAAAATTTTTGTTTGTACGACGTTATAAAGTCGAAATTTTATAACGTCCAAAATAAAAATTTCTGATTAGTTTTTAATACATTTTATTTTTGTGTAACATTTAATTATTATTTTATATTTTACTTATAATTATAAGTTCGCATTTAAATTTAATAATGCATATTAATTTTAAATATATGCATAGGAAACAACTTTATAAATTGTACCTTTCTAAATTAAAAGCAATTTTTAGAAGCTATGAACTTTTATTTGTTTATTCTATTTCAAATGTATGAAACATTCACTCATAATTTTATTCAATAAAATTATTATAAATTTGATAACATACATTTTTATAATAATAGTTTATTGGCTATAATATTGTGTTTTACATGTGACTACGAATTGTGTATCTTACAAGCAAATTACGCGATGTCCATCGCAAACGTTCCGCATCGTACATTCAAAGGAGGCGGAAATTTTCCGGCGTTCTCCCATAACTCGCCCGGTATGTGTATAAGGTTTCGTAACAGCAACCGACAAAGTTCCTGAGTATTAAGAGCATGCGACGCAAGAATGCGTTGGCATATTCGTTGCGGTGTTACATGCGGGAGACCAGCCTTCTTACAAGCATGGCTTTTGGACTAGGAATGCATGAGAATGTGTCGTCGTAAATCTGCGAAACTGTGATCAGAGTATAGAACTCGAATAAACGACAGGAACAATATATATAGTCGAATCTCGCGTTGCGTCATTTCCTTCATTCACTTATGAATATTCGGCAGTCCTGACAGAACAAACACCGCTGCGCGAATAGTCGACGAACAACGGAAATTAAATTTATCTAACGATCCTCAGAATTTGTGAGCGACCCAGATATAAATCTGAGTTTAATTTTTTGGCCAATTTCTTTGTGTGTCCATTACATCGAATGAGAATTCGAATTAACTTTGATATAATTTACTTTTATTAATTTTATTTCTTCATTTCTGGAGAACACAAATATTTTTTGCAGTTCAACAATCTTGCAATTTGCATGTAGAATATAAATGACAGGAAAGAATTCAGATTTACTATATTTTTTATTCAAAAAACGTAATATTGTATTTTTACCATGTTTTATAAAAATTTATTTTATTTTATAGTATAAATATTAAAAAATGTTATTACTTTGGGAGGGAAAGTAACGTTATAGTGAATAGTTCCCGTGATAGTATCATTAATTTCGGACATTAATCTCATGCAATCCGTCTCCTGTTAATTATTAGTTCCGTGAAACTTCATCTACAAATTAATTCAGATGCAAACATCTCTAACGGAAATAGGAGTGAATTTTGATGTACGATACCAAATGCCAAAATAACGCCATTTTTTTGTTATATACAATTTTTCAAAATTCAAAAAATTTTCTTAATAAAAACGTGGCAAATATAAAATCTCTTAATAATTTCTTAATGTTCTTTTACTTGATAATCTTTTTCATTTTTTTTGAGGAAATTACATTATAAACAATATAGGTTTATTTATAAATATTTTAACTCTGTTATATTTATTCATATTTTTATTTATGTAAATTTATGAATCCTATCCTATAAATAGAAAAGTATGCATCATTTAATACATGCAGAAGGATATTTATCGAATTATCTTTAAAAAAAAAAAATCTAAGAAGCATTAATAGGTGAAATATAATGAAGTACTACAAAGAAAAATTTTATATTTTTTACTAATTATTTAAATTTTAAATCTTAAGCTTAATCTTTAAAAACGATATATGACAATAATGGATAAATTTAGTTTGACCATAATATTGCCGTATTATGACAATGCAAGCAAAAGATCAATTGCAGTCTTTACATGAGTTAACTGTAGCTACAATCTTCAATACATCGCATCGTTGGCAGCCGGATATCAAAGGCTCAGAACGAGATTTCCATTTGGGAGGGCTAAACGGAAATTGGACATGCGTGAATACACGTGGCCTGCCAGCTGAAAGCTCTCTCCTTAAGCTCAATGTGAAAATATCGATGCGGAATACATCGAATGGTCGAGTAAAGCCTGACCGAGAATGCATTCGCTCTACTAGGTGCATGACGTAGCGTGAAGGGACGAGATAAGAAGCATATTCCGATATATATTGCGAAGCACTTTATACTGTGCATTATGAGAGCTTATTTCCTTAACACTTGTTTGAGATTGAAAATATTTGTATATTCTTTCGCAAAATTGACCGAACCATTATTTTAAAAGCAATGTGAATTCTTCAAATCCTTTTATTTTAACACCTAATACATTCCATTTTTCAAAGGCATTAAAGAATTAATGCCAAGAACTTTTTGAAATATTTCAGAAAAACATAAAGAATTAAAAATAATTTGCATTTTTATGAAAGAATTACCTTTTTTCGAAATGTCAGAGTTATCTACTTAGACATGTTTAGACTTATATAGATTTCTAATGCACCATTAACGAATCTAGCATTAAGCTAGATAAGGAAATATTAAGTTAGTTATTCATATTTTACGAAGTCGCAAATAGTTACAACAAAAATAACTTTATTATCAGCGTCATCACGACATAGTGAAGAACATGAAAATTTTTGCCGAGTATAAAAATGAAGAATGCAAATCGCATCGAATACCCACTGACAAATTGCATTAAGTCTCTCCGAGAAAGCTCATTAAATTCTACGTAATCTGATTCTCGACACGTCAGTCGGCAGCTGAGCTTTACGCTCGCGAATTAACGCAGTCGGATTGCATTTCAGTGATGAGATCGATCTTTCATTTTCATAACGTTCATGCATGTGCACCAAGGAGAGAACTAGCGTTTTTTCATTGGCAGAACTAATGTGCATTCAATGCACATTAAAGCCGTTGTAAGCTAATCTAATCTGAATGTAAAAACGAGATATTCCAATTGATAAAATACTTAATGTATATTTTATCAAATAGTATAATCAAATATATTGAGAATTTCGTGGTTTAATTCGATTCTGTATTTTTATTAAACATATATTTTTACGTCAATTTGTGTACAATAGCTTTGAAGTGTACTGAGTGTGCACCAGTTCTGTCAATGAAAAACATTGTAAGTTGCCACACGCGTAATTTTTAACTAATTTAATTTTTAATTTTTAACCGGTTCTATATATTAATATGGGTTAATATTAGCACAATAATGGCACAGTCAGTCATATATATTCTGGAAATATGTACGATAAGGATAGGTATATAACGTAGTAATACGCTAGCAGATGAATTGATATGCAAAATAGAAGTTGGTCTTTTTTATATAACATTAAAATTTAATTATTCTTATGTTCTCGAGATATATGGGAAATACGATTGTATTTTATATATATTATATTATATTATATTTTATATTGGTTGCGCAAAAGTTTTAATTTTACAATAGCCGTGTCTAACAGACTCAAAATAAAAAGTAAAAACTTATTATTTTAACATATTTTGAATAAAGATTGAAATGATATGAAGAGTATATAAATATATTTATATACTTAAATTATATTTACTAAAGGAAAGAGAAGCAGAAATTTTTAAGTAGATTATCTGTATGACAAATTGATACTCAATTTTTTATGATAAAATGATATATGTGTTATATATATGTATATATAGAATGAATTTTATATGCACTACATGTATATACATATAAAATAGATTTTACATGTAAAAGAAATCTTGGCAGATAGAATTTTTGTCCGAAAATGCATCGTAGAATTAATCCTCAGCATCGAACTTTTTTCTATCACCGAGATAAAAGCCGAAGCAGAGAGCTGACGAATTTTTTCCGATTGTTCGCTTAAACAAGATATACCACTATAGTTCAAATGGGAGAAGATGGCCACAAAAATGTCTATATTCCAGCATAGTCCTTCATCAACAATGATTCCAACTTTTTCATCAATTGTTGCGGCTTATTCGACATCACAATCGTGATCATAAAACTAATAAGTGTCATGTGAATTATTTTTATCATTTACAATGCCGAGCGGAAATATTAATACTTATAAAGTGCTTGAATGAATTTTTTTCTTGGAGAACAACAAGTAACTTTTTTATAGCCTTTTACTTTATATATTTTTTTGTATTGTATCGAAAATTTTTTATATTAAAGTAATCTTATTACACTATAGTGCAAGCTATTTTTTCTTAGCCAACCGTGAGATTACGGATATTTTTCGTAAAAAGATTCATTTGGCAGCGGCGAGATGAAATATGAGAGTAATTAGTGAAACTCTTTCTGTATGGCGGAAATGCAAGCAATTAGAATTGGATAAGCGGAAATAAAAAAGCTTCCGATGTACGTCCGTAAAAGCACGGATGCTACACGAATTAATCAGTGAGAACGCCTTTTACAAACAAAGATATATAACATTGATGCGTTACAAAGTTTATTTATTCAATTTAACATTTTACCAAAGAACACTTAGTAGTAGTAACTACAGTCGAGTTTCTATATTGTTTACTCTTTACTTCGCTATTGTTTACTATTACTTCTCTTCATCTGGATTGCTTTTCTACTGTGCTATTTGTATAATCATATGATCATATATGAAATGAGGAAGCTCACTCAGAATTAATTTTATTATAATTTTTATATAATTTCTTAAATTATGAATTATTTTACATATGATTTAATATATAAAATAGAAGTGTCATATAATAAGGTAATTTTTATAAAAATATATGTCTTAGAAAATATATGTCTTTAAAGTGATATAAAGTTTTCGATGAAAAGGAAAACTTCTTAGTATTAGTCCAATTCTCAGTTTAGTGAAAGATCTTTGAAAGATTCCTTAAAAGATCACTCAGTTCTTGATACTCAGTAACATAAATCACGCTATACAAACTTCTTACTTTCTTAAATAATGAATTTTTAGGATTACAACGATGAACTACATTCATGGCAAAAGTTTATGTAACTAAAAGTTTGTGTAACTATTACAGATATTATATTATAACTGAGCAAATATGCCTCAAACAAAGGATCACGTTAATAAAGTCAAATAAAAAGTATTTGTAAAATTCTCGCAAACAAGTTTAAAGAAAAAAATAATTTTATAGAAAAATCAGATAACTTTTAAATTACAACAAGTACTTTTAAATTACAAGTATTTGAAGTTTTTAGCAAAATTATTAGTTTAAATTTTCATTTAACAGAATGTAATATTAAGTGTTGATTTTTAATTTTAATTTAATTCTTTATGTAAAAATTAATGTTATATGTAAAATTTCTATTTTTTCAAAGATTATTAAAGTATGTAATGTAAATTCATTAAGTATATTCAACTCGC
>Ga0157362_1001173_pt1 | contig 10656 bp, 10 predicted proteins | sample AttlaeALBM3_FD_111480 | JGI IMG/M metagenome (GOLD analysis project Ga0157362, IMG submission 111480) | Fungus gardens microbial communities from leaf cutter ant in Ribeirão Preto, State of São Paulo, Brazil - Atta laevigata ALBM3 | ecosystem: Host-associated > Fungi > Mycelium > Unclassified ... | reverse complement strand
GCTCGAGAATGGGGGTGGTTCGATCATAAACACGTCCTCGATGGCGGCTATGGTCGCGTTTCCAATGCTTCCCGGATATGTCGGCTCGAAAGGTGGCGTCAGTGCACTGACGCGCGTGACAGCAGCAGAATATGCGGCACAAAAAATCCGCGTGAACGCTATCGCGCCAGGCGCTATCGACACCGGCATGGCCCGAGATTTGCCGCCAGCCTATCTGGAGGGGGCGGTCAAGGGAACTCTTATGGGTCGGATTGGGCTGCCAATCGAGATTGCGAACGCCGCCCTATTCCTGGCCAGCGACGAAGCATCGTTCATTACTGGTGTCGTGCTTCCGGTCGACGGCGGCTATACACTGGTGTGAGCGTTGCCATGTCTTCGGTAGCCCTTCGAAGATGGTAAATCGGGAAACTCCTGCAACCTTTGTTCTCGTTCACGGCGCCTTTCACGGTGCCTGGTGCTGGACCAGAGTAATGGCCTATCTGCGCGAGCGCGGCCACCAAGTCGAAGCGATTGAACTCGCGTTCCCGGCGGACCGGTCGAATAGCCCCGAAGCTCTCATGTCATCATGGGCAAGCCAAGTCGCACAAAGGGTTAGCTCCTATGATACGCCAGTGGTTCTTGTCGGTCATAGCAGGGCGGGGCTCATTGTCAGTCAAGCCGCAGAGCTGGTTTCCGAACGCATCAAGATGACCGTCTACTGCGCGGCGTATCTCGTGGATCATGGCGAGACCTTGGCCGATGCGCGAGCGCGTTTAGACGACAAGGATCGATCGTCTCTCCGTTTTGAGCGAGAGCCCGGAGGTAGTTTGCTCGTACTCGATCCGTCATCGGCCGCCGAGATGATCTATTCCGGCTGTCCCTTCGACGACATGGCGTCGGCACTCGCGAACCTCCGTGCTGAGCCAGCTGCAGGGTTCGGCATCTCGCCACGTCTCACACCTGAACGCTATGGAATGGTACCTCGTGGGATGATCGAATGCCTCCGAGACCGCATATTGTCGATCTCGCTTCAGCGGTCGATGCGCAAGAGTCAGCCGTGTCAGGCCATCGTCTCGCTCGATTGTGACCATGCTCCGTTCTTCTCCGAGCCCAAAGGTCTTGCCTCCGCGCTTATTGAACTGGCGGCGTGGTCGCCCCCGGTGATGGAAACGCCAGCCGAAGCCGGGCAGCTGTCGGTTTAACTTAAAAAATAAGCATTTACGGAGGACTGCATGCCCGCAAAGCCGCTTACGGTGCAGGGTCAGCCCGCGCTGAGCCGCCAGGACCGAAAAGGTCTCTATGACCGCTCGCTGATCGAGGCGGACAGCTTTTGGCTGGAGCAGGCCAAATTGCTCGACTGGGCCGAGACGCCGAGCAAGGCGGGCGACTGGTCGTTCGACGAGGCCGATTTTCACGTCCGCTGGTTCGAGGACGGCGTGCTCAACGTCTCGGCGAACTGCCTCGACCGACACCTCGCCGAGCATGGCGATCGCGTCGCGATCATCTGGGAGCCGGACGATCCCAAGGCCGAGCCCAGGCGCTTTACCTATGCCGAGGTGCACGCCGAAGTTTGCCGTTTCGCAAACGTGCTGAAGGCGCAGGGGGTGAAGAAAGGCGATCGCGTCACCGTCTACATGCCGATGATCCCGGAAGCGGCCTTCGCGCTGCTCGCCTGCGCGCGGATCGGTGCGATCCATTCTGTGGTGTTCGGCGGTTTCTCGGCGGACTCGCTCGCGGGGCGCATGGAGGATTGCGGCAGCGCCGTCGTCATCACCGCCGACGAGGGCCGGCGCGGCGGCAAGACCGTCTCGCTCAAGACTACGGTGGACGAGGCCGCCAGGATCTTCTCCGGCGTGAAGACCGTGCTGGTGGTGAAGGCCACCGGCAAGGACGTGCCGATGATCGAGGGCCGCGACGTCTGGTATCACGAGGCCGTCCAGGGCGTCTCCGCCGACTGCCCGCCCGAGCCGATGAAGGCCGAGGATCCGCTGTTCATCCTCTACACGTCGGGATCGACCGGCAAGCCCAAGGGCGTGGTCCACACCACCGGCGGCTACCTGCTGTGGGCGGCGCTAACCTTCAAGACGACGTTCGACTATCGGGCGCCCGAGGTCTTCTGGTGCACCGCCGACATCGGCTGGGTCACCGGCCACAGCTACATCGTCTACGGCCCGATGGCGAACGCCGCGACGGGCGTGATGTTCGAAGGCGTGCCCAACTGGCCTACGCCCGCGCGCATCTGGGAGGTGGTGGACCGCCACCAGGTTGCCACCCTCTACACCGCGCCGACTGCGCTCCGCTCGCTGATGAAGGAAGGCGACGACATCGTGAAGACAACGTCGCGCGCATCCCTGCGTGTCCTCGGCACGGTCGGCGAGCCGATCAATCCGGAAGCGTGGCGCTGGTATCATGACGTCGTCGGCGACGGCCGCTGCCCGATCGTCGACACCTGGTGGCAGACCGAGACCGGCGGCCACATGATCACCCCCTTCCCCGATACCGAGACCAAGCCCGGATCGGCGACGCTCCCCTTCTACGGCGTCGAGCCCAAGCTGCTCGACGGCGAGGGCAAGGAACTGCATGGCGAGGCGGAGGGCAACCTCATCATCGCGCAGGCCTGGCCGGGCATGATGCGCGGCGTGTGGGGCGACGAGAAGCGCTTCTTCGACACCTATTTCCGCACCTTCCCCGGCGTCTACACCACCGGCGACGGCGCGCGGCGCGATGCCGACGGCTATTGGTGGATCACCGGCCGGGTGGACGACGTGATCAACGTCTCGGGCCACCGCATGGGCACCGCCGAGGTGGAGAGCGCGCTGGTGCTGCACGACGACGTCGCGGAGGCCGCGGTCGTCGGCATGCCACACGACGTGAAGGGCCAGGGCATCTACGCCTATGTGACGCTCAATTCCGGCGTCGAGGCGAGCGAGGACCTGCGCAAGGCCTTGAAGGCGCACGTCCGCCACGAGATCGGGCCGATCGCCACGCCCGACGCCATCCAGTTCGCGCCGGGCCTGCCCAAGACCCGATCGGGCAAGATCATGCGCCGCATCCTGCGCAAGATCGCCGAGGGCGAGGTCGGTGCACTGGGCGATATCTCGACCCTCGCCGATCCCTTCGTTGTCGATGATCTCGTTGCAAATCGACGCGGGTGACCTATTGCAGTGGAGCAGGGCTCCATTGTGCCTCCTGGTTTCCCACCGAGTGAAGCCGTCAACGCTGGCGTTGCGACCAATCTGGAGTGACGTCTCGCGGGCGCTCCCCGCAAACTGAGCAGCGCATCTTCATCCGCAGCAGGGGAACGGGGCTGGTGTCCGGCCATCGATCGGCATCGACCATCGCGACATGCCCGCACTGGCATTGGACGCGAAGGCCGCGCGTGCCGTTGGCTCGCATGTTCCCCAAGGTCATCATGGCGCGGGATGTCCATCCTGCCGCGCCGACCGCACCATGGCGCGGTGATTATTCATCAGCCGGATCGTCGGCGCCGAGCGCGTCCCACTCGGCTTCCGTCATGCCCATCCATGTCTCGAACAGGGTCTGTGGTTCGGGATTGGCGTCGGGATCGGTGGGGCGGATGTCAGGCATCGGTCGCCTCTAGAACATCGCGAGAACATTGGATAGCGACCAGAATGTCCGTCATGTCGCGCGAACGGTTTGCCGAACCTCGCGCCTAGGCTGCGGGTTCCGGTTCCAGCTTCCGTTTGCGCAATTCGGCCACGGCCATCGCATCGAGCGGCGATCCGGCATCGGTGCGGAAGATGTCGTGAAGATCGAGGAGATCCTCGTCATCGAGCTTCGCAATCGAATTGGTGATGCGGTTCATCACGCGCGACGCACGCGCGCCAGCCTCGGCACGCCACTTGTTTCTCTGTCGTTGCATGATGGGGCTGTACCCCACGGCGAGCTGAGTTCCTAGCGCGGCCGCCTTAGCGGCTGTTGCCCTACTCATCGCGACGATCTTCGTCAGTGCGATGTGACGGCGCTTCGTTGGAGCTGGTCATAGCGATCGGCAATGTCGATCCAGCGTTGGACGCCAGCCTCGTCACCGGCCAACGCCAGCTCTTTGACGCGCGTGGCGATGATGTCCGGTGCGCGGTCTCCGTGCTGACGCTCGAGGAGCAGCGCTTCCGCCCAGCGCTCATGTTCCAGCTTCACAGCAACGATGGCGCTTCGGCAGTCACCTTGGGCTTGCGCGGTTTCGCCCACAGTTCGTCCGTAGGGGTGATCTCGATCAGATCGGACGGGAAGACCCGCTCCTGCAGGCCGAGCGCATCCTCGAAGCTCCCGTGAAGCCAGGTCTCATACTCGTCCGGCATCAGCAGCACCGGCATGCGCGTATGGACGGCGCGCATCACTTCATTGGCGTCGCGCATGACGCCCGAATAGACCGGCCCCCATTCCTGACTGTCGCGCCACAAGCCGGCCCAAGCGAAAATCGGCTGGTCCTTGAGCGTCATCCAGGTGCGCGTCATCATCCCCTTGGTGCCTTGCGCCTCGGCGAAGGCGGTCAGCGGGATCAGGCAACGCCATTGCGGCTTCTTGGCGAAGCCGACCCACATTCTCCCCTGGATGTCCGCGCAATTGTTGACGGCCTTGGGCTTGGAATCAGGCTTCATCGATTTGAGACGGAGCGGCCATCCCCAGCTCATCGTCTCCAGCACGCGGCCGGCTTCGGCGTGGCGGACGACCAGGCCGGGACCGCCTGGATAGACTTCCCCGCCGGTGTTGGTCGCCATCGGGTCGTCGACGCCAAATTGGGCTGCCACTTCGGCGGGGCTTTTGCGCTCGGTGTAGAGATTACACATGCGGCGAGGCTATCATGCTTGATCAGTCCAATCGATCCTGCGTCGCGAGTGGGCAGGAGATGGAAAAGGCCCCCGGCGTTGCCGCGCTCGGGGGCCTGATGGTGCAGGCTGCGCTACCAATAAAACCAAGGCTGATACCGTTGAAGGCATCGATGCCGAGAGTAGTGCATAGGTTCGTGATTTTGGTCATGCTCGTGGTTCCTTCTCCGTCTGGCTCACGATTGAGCACAAGGTTGAGAAGAAGGAACAACAGAAGCAAAACCGCCGACACGGGGACCAACGGAATTGAACCGGCTGCAGCCGCTAACTGATGCCTTCGATATAGCGGAAAGCGGCCGAAAAAGCAATTTGTTCTGCGACTTGTGAGTGCATCTTCGCGACCCTCTTCCGACGCGCTGCTTCGTCAGAGCAAGGCGAATTGCCGCTCCGTTGCAGGCGGCGCGGCACCGCTGTTCCAGAGATCCTCGGTGTAATCGACCTTCATGCGATCAGCGTCGACGGGCAGTCGGCTCTGGAACCAGATGACGTCCTTGATCGAGCATGTCAGCCAGCGATCATATTCATGGCGATCGAGTAGCACCGGCATCCGGTCGTTGGTCGGCGGGATCGCCGCGTTGCCGTCCATCGTCATGCCGGCATAGACAGCTCCATAGTCGGGCACCGTTCGGCAGAAGCCTGCCCACGCCATGATCGGCTCGCCGCGCACTGCAAACCAAGCCCTGGTCTTGGCGCGCGGCACGCCGAGCGGATTGGCGAAGTGGGTCAGGACGATCAGACAGCGGTAGCGAGGATCGACGACGAGCTTGTCCCACATGCGGCTCGTGAGGTTGGCGACCATGCCGACCCGGTTCGCCGAATCGTCGACGGAGCCGGATTGAACCGACCGCGGAAAGCCCCAATCCATCGATCGCAGAAAGCGCCTCCCGTCGCGCTCGATCACGACCAGGCCCGGCAGCCCCTCGCGCGTCTCATCGGGCACCACCAGATCGGAAGGCGCCTCGGCGTCGAAATGCCGGGCGATATCGGCGACGCTCGCCCGAACGGTATGCAGCCTCGACATAGCTCAAACCTCCGAATGAGACTCGATCGAGGCCTTCCTATCATAGAACAAAGTCGGAACAAATAGCCTCTCGACCCGCTTGACTCTACCCCGGTCGCGGAGCGAACAAAGGCAGAACGATTCACACTGATCAGAGTCTTGGAGCGAATGAGGCATGCAGCCGTCATCGAGGAACTGCGCGCGCGCATCGCCGGTATCGAGGATACCGGCCGGCGCCACGACGTGCTGCCCTTCGATGTTCCGGAAATCGATAATTATCTGCCCGGCGGCGGGTTGGCGACGGGGGTGCTGCATGAGATCGCCGGCAGTCGCGAACTCTGCGACGAGGCAGCCGCCACGATCTTTCTGGCGGGGATCCTTGCCCGGATCGACGGTCCTGTCTTCTGGTGTTTGCGCTGGCGCGACCTGTTTGCGCCGGCGCTCGATCTGGCCGGACTCCACCCCGATCGCGTGATCTGGGTCGAAGCCGGTAGCGACACCAATGTGCTGATCGCTATGGAGGAGTGCCTTCGCCAGCCGGGGCTCGGCGGAGTCATCGGCGAGGTCGATAAGGTCGGGACTACGGCCTCCAAGCGCCTCCAACTGGCGGCAGAGTCGTCTGGGGTTACCGCTCTGGTCTTTCGGCGCGCCTCCGATCCGGCGCGTCAGGCAGAGGGATCGGCAGCCTTCAGCCGATGGCGTATCCGGGCGGCGCCGAGCGAGCGCCTGGATATCCCCGCGCTGGCACGCCCTCGGTGGCATGTCGCGCTCGAACGCGCTCGCGGTCGTGAGCCACGAACCTGGTTGCTGGAGGCCTGCGATGCGCAGGGTCGTCTCGCTCTACCTGCCCGCCTGGTCGACCGACCGGCTGCGCAGGCAGAGCGGCGCATCGCCGTCTGAGGCCGCGCTCCCCGACCGCACGTTGCCGCTCGTCACGGCGCATCCCGATCATGGCCGCAAGGTGCTGGCCTCGGTCGATGCGGCCGCGCGTGCTCTCGGCCTGCGACCTGACATGACCGTGACGAAGGCGCGGTCGTTGGTGCCGGATCTCGCGGTTGTCGATGCAGACCCAACCGGCGATCTGGATGCGCTGAAGCGTCTAGCGTTATGGGCCGGGCGTCGCTTCTCGCCCTTCGTGGCGCCTGATCCGCCCGATGGCCTCTGGCTCGACATCACCGGCTGCCAGGGTCTGTTCGATGGTGAGCTGCCGTTGGTGAAGCAGCTATTCCGGCGCATCGCCGCGTCCGACCTGACCGTCCAGATTGCGGTGGCCGATACGCCGGGCTGCGCCCACGCGGTGGCGCGTCATGTTCCGGCAGGCCGGCCGGTCGTGATCGACCCCGGCGACCAGCGCCGGGCGATGGCTCTGCTGCCGATCGCTTCGCTGAGGCTTGCCCCCGACATCGTCGAGGGTCTCCGCAAACTCGGCTTCGATCGGGTCGAGCAACTCCTCGGCCAGCCGCGCGGCCCGCTGGCTAAGCGGTTCGGCCGGGCGCTCTTCACACGTCTCGATCAGGCGATCGGCGGTGCGAATGAGGCGATCGAGCCACTCTTCCCGCGCGAAGTCCCGCGCGTCCGGCGTGGTCTGCTCGAACCGATCGGCACGGCCGATGCCTTCATGCAGGTGATCCGCGATCTGTCAGCCGATCTTGCCGGCGAGCTTACGCGCACCGGACGAGGCGCGCGTCGCCTCGATCTTTATTTCCATCGCGTCGACGGTCATGTGCAGGCCCGCCGTGTCGGCACGGCACGGGCAACCCGCGACCCCGGCCATATTGCCAAGCTACTGGCGCCCAAAGTCGAGACGATCGATCCCGGCCTGGGCATCGAGACGATGATACTTGTCGCATCGCTGACCGATGCGCTTGGTGCCCATCAATCTGATCTTGCCCGTGATGGCCGTCGCGAACCCGACCTCGGTGCGATCGTCGATGCGCTTTCCAATCGCTTCGGCCATCAAAGCCTTTACCGCGTCGCCCCGCGCGCCGCTGCCATGCCCGAGCGCACGATCGAGCTGACCCCCGCGCTTGGCGCCGCGCAGGGACGGCGGTGGGCTGACGATCTGCCAAGGCCCGGCCGACTGATCGAGCCGCCCGAGCCGATCGACGTGATCGCCATGCTGCCCGACCATCCGCCTCGCATGTTCGTGTGGCGGCGCAAGCGACATACCGTCGTCCAGGGGGAGGGGCCTGAGCGACTGCACGGCGAATGGTGGATAGATTCCGGGGTCGAAGCGCGCTTGCCCTACAGCAGCCGCGACTATTTCCAGGTCGAGGTAGACGGCGGCGGGCGCTACTGGATCTTCCGCCTCGGCGACGGTGAGCGCGCGGCCAGCGGACCGATGCGCTGGTTCATTCATGGCGCGTTCGCATGAGCGGCTATGTCGAACTGCAAGTCACCACCCATTTCAGCTTCCTGCGTGGTGCATCGTCCTGCGAGGAGCTGTTCGCGGCGGCAGCGATGCTTGAATTGCCCGCTCTCGGCATCGTCGATCGCCATTCGGTGGGCGGCATCGTGCGGGCATGGGATGCCGAGAAGACGACCGGGGTCCGGTCCATCGCCGGCTGCCGCCTCGACTTGGCCGACGGCACCGCCCTGCTTGTCTATCCGACCGATCGAGCCGCCTATGGCCGCCTGTGCCGTCTGCTCAGTGTGGGCAAGGAAAGGGCCGGCAAGGGCGCATGCCATCTCGACTGGACGGATATCGAGGAGTGGAGCGACGGGCTGATTGCCCTGCTCGCACCCAACCGCGCCGACGCTGTGACGGAGGCCGCGCTTGCGCAGGCGGGCCGGATCTTCGGTGACCGATCCTATTGCGCCCTGACGATCAGGCGGCAGCCCGGCGATGCCGTCCGGCTGCGCGATCTGAGCGCCATGGCGGCGCACGCCCGCGTGGCAACCGTTGCGACCGGCGACGTGCTCTATCACTCGCCAGAACGCCGGCTCCTTCAGGACGTCGTGACCTGCATCCGTGAAGGCTGCACCGTCGATACGCTGGCCGAACGCCGTGAGCGCTTCGCCGATCGCCATCTCAAGGATGCCGCCGAGATGGAACGGCTGTTCGCCCGCTTTCTCGGCGACACGCGTCCGGTTTCCCGCAGCATTGAGGTGGCCGAGCGCTGCACCTTCAGCCTTGCCGATCTGCGATACCAATATCCGGATGAGATCCAGGTGCCGGGCCGCACGCCGCAGGAGGAGCTTGAGCGGCTGACATGGGCGAACGCGCCGGCGCGCTACCCGGACGGTCTCAGCGACAAGGTGCGCGCCCAGCTCAATCACGAACTCCGTTTGATCGCCGAGCTTTCCTATGCGCCGTATTTCCTGACCGTTCACTCGATCGTCCGGTTCGCGCGATCGAAGGGCATCCTCTGCCAGGGCCGCGGCTCCGCAGCGAACAGCGCGGTCTGCTACGTGCTCGGCATCACTTCGATCGACCCGGTACGCTCCGAGCTTCTGTTCGAGCGCTTTGTGTCGGCCGAGCGTCGCGAGCCGCCCGACATCGATGTGGACTTCGAGCATCAGCGCCGCGAGGAGGTGATTCAGTGGATTTACGAGACCTATGGCCGTCGTCATGCCGCCATCGTCTCGACGGTGCAGCGCTATCAGGCGCGCGGCGCGATCCGCGAGGTGGGCAAGGCGCTCGGACTGAGCGAAGACATGACGGCCGGCCTCGCCAGCCAGGTCTGGGGCTGGTCCCGCGAAGGGGTCGAGGCGAAGCACGCCGAGGAGCTGAATCTCGATCTGGGCGATCGTCGCCTGGCGCTGACCCTCGAGCTTGCCCGCACGCTGATCGGCACGCCGCGCCATCTCTCCCAGCATCCCGGCGGGTTCGTGCTCACCCGCGACCGGCTCGACGAGATGGTGCCGATCGAGCCTGCGGCGATGGAAGATCGCCAAGTGATCGAATGGGACAAGGACGATATCGATCTGCTTGGCTTCATGAAGGTCGATGTGCTGGCGCTGGGCATGCTGTCGTGCATGCGACGGTCATTCGATCTGCTCGACGATGCCAAGGGCATTGCGCTCGATCTCGCTGCGATCCCGGCCGAAGATCCGGCCACCTACGCGATGATCCGGAAAGCCGACACGCTCGGCGTGTTTCAGATCGAATCGCGGGCGCAGATGGCGATGCTTCCGCGCACGAAACCCAAGACTTTCTACGATCTCGTCGTGCAGGTCGCGATCGTCCGGCCCGGCCCGATTCAAGGGGACATGGTGCATCCCTACCTGCGCCGGCGGGATGGGCTGGAGCCGGTGTCCTATCCGACGCCCGAGCTGGAGCGGGTTCTGAAGAAGACGCTCGGTGTCCCGCTTTTCCAGGAGCAGGCGATGCGCGTAGCGATCGAGTGCGCGGGTTTCACACCAAGCGAAGCCGATCTCCTGCGTCGCGCCATGGCGACCTTCAAGCTCACCGGGGGGGTCAGCCACTTCAAGGAGAAGCTGATCGACGGCATGGTGGCGCGGGGTTACGAGCACGCCTTCGCCGAGCAGACCTTCAAGCAGATTGAGGGCTTCGGCAGTTACGGATTTCCGGAAAGCCACGCCGCCTCATTTGCGCTTATCGCCTACGCGTCGAGCTGGATGAAGTGCCATCATCCCGACGTCTTCTGCGCGGCGCTCCTCAATTCACTGCCGATGGGCTTCTATGCGCCGTCGCAAATTGTCCGCGACGCCGAGGCCCACGGCGTCAAGGTTCGGCCGGTGGACATCAATCACAGTCGGTCGGGCTGCACGCTGGAACCGACGGGCGGCCGCTATCAGGCGGTACGGCTCGGCTTCAATCGGGTGATGGGCCTTGCCGGCGAGGACGCCGCAAAGATCGTGATCGCG
>Ga0157362_1001172_pt1 | contig 10658 bp, 8 predicted proteins | sample AttlaeALBM3_FD_111480 | JGI IMG/M metagenome (GOLD analysis project Ga0157362, IMG submission 111480) | Fungus gardens microbial communities from leaf cutter ant in Ribeirão Preto, State of São Paulo, Brazil - Atta laevigata ALBM3 | ecosystem: Host-associated > Fungi > Mycelium > Unclassified ... | reverse complement strand
TCTCGAATATATATATATATATATATATATATATATATATATATACTATGTACTAGAACGCGTGTGTATATTTGGCTTGTGAATTGATAACATGTAGATGGAAGTATGAGCATCTATGTAAATTAAATTGTTGCGCGCGTGCAACAATTGTGGCAACAAGTATTGCAACAAATTAAGAAGAAAGAATAAAATCAGTAAATACAAATATTTCTATTGAAACGTTGTGAAACGATGCAACGAAAGTAAGAGCGAAAGTAAGAGAATGTTTAAAAACTAAAAATTAAAACGTCTTTTGTGAATATTCTTAAAATTTTCTTAACTTAGCTCAACGTATCTACAATACAGGCATCTCTGATTATAATGACGAAATTCTATTAAAACAGACTGGGGAAGGGGATATATCGCATCGTGATTCTATTAAATATGTGTGCATTGTTCCTGAAAAAAAAATATTCTTCAAAATCTGTAAATCTATTATCATGTTATGCAAAAAAACAGATATTTAAAACTGACGATGTAAACGATCTTGCTTCGCGTTGCTGTAAAATAGTATCGAAGCGAGGGATTATTCATCCGCAGTCTTGTGACTCCCGATTAAATTCATAGCTAAAAACAATCCTATCGATGCTCGTCCCGTATCGCGTAGTTTACGCGTTCTTTATTCCCTAGTCCAAGTCTTCAAAGCATGTTACGTTTTAATCATTTAAATGCTTTACTTTCGCATCAATGTTATAATATTACGCTGCAAGTTAATAACACAGTCGTATAAATCAAAGTTTTAATTAGTCATTTAAGGAATAATTAAATTGTGCGAATACGTCAAAGAATGTCGTTTGAAATTTCATTTTTTGTGATTATAATCTTTATGGGATGACTTAAGAATCCAAATTAAAATCTGAACTTTTTGTAGGATCAATTCAATGTAAAAAAAAAAAACAAATCTAGACAATATTGTCAAAGATGAATTATTATGTTAAAATATTCTTAAAAGAACAGATAAATAAATAACGGTGCGTTATTATATCGGGACTTTAAACAGGTGGTAAAGCCCACAACGTTGCAGTTTTATCAGCGGAAGTACTGAGAAACGAGAATTCCGTAGGATGCCAACGTCCAGAGATGACTTTGTCCTGATGTTGAGCGACTACGACGCTAGGTAGAGGCATTGTAAGATCGCCTGCAATATATTTCATCATATTGATATTACTCGATTGTTACAACACTTGTATTATAAATAAATTATTTGTTTCAATACTGTGAGTAATATTTCTAAGAGATTAAAATCAACAAGAGAAATTCACCTTGCAAGTCTGTGAGTACCAATTTATTGTCATATCCCGCCGTCAATAAGTAATACGCCGACGGTGAGAATCGTATGCTCCTAATATCTGCCGCGTGAGGTTTGAAGCACTGTACCGTTCTACCGCCGCGAATGTCGAAGAGAACGCAGCTACTGTCTTCATGGCCAGACACCAACAGTCGGCCAGACGGATCTACGCATAGCGCAGCTACGGGACTACCGACCTGTAATGGAATCAAATGCTGATCAGACAAACAATACTGCTTCTATTCTTGAAAATCAGAAATAACGTCCGATAAACATTCGATTTAGATAGAAGAAAAATAACTAATTTTGTGCAACTGAAAGAGATGCTGGTGCAATTTAATAATGTAAATCGAATATTTATCGGACGTAGAATTCGATACGATGTCGGAACAAAATAGAAAAATGCTAATGATGCAAGGATTTTAAACAATACAATAATAGAATTTTATAATTACAATAATAGAATTTTAAAAAAATATCCATTTAATCTTCTTTCTTTCATTTTTGGTGACTCACTATAAACATATCGACAAAGAACCCGACTCACCCGGCTGCCAGGTACCGTCGCAGGTGTAACCATATTGACGCAGCTTCTCGTCCTCAGATCCCAGAATCTGACTGTTTTATCCTGCGATCCGCTGACGAACATCGCTCCGCCCCAGTTGTAAAGCGTCAACACGTGGCCGCTATGACCACTCAAGGCCTGGAAAGGTGTACCGGTCGTGCAATCGGTAACATAAATTTTGCAATCGCCAGCACCACCGCTGATCAAAAGGCTTGATTTATTTGACGTGTCCTCGAGGAAGCACAGGTCACGCACTGTACCATCGTGCATAGTCAATTCGACCTCTTGCCCTAAAAATTAAACGTAAAAAATACAGAATCTTGTAACGATAGTAAAAGAGATACTAATTATTAATCAGATTAATATAAATCTGATTAACAATTACAAATTAATTACATTATCTTGCTAAAGAATTCCGCAATAATTATTTGAAAAATTGGGTTCCGGTGAAATGAATTAATTTTCACATAATGTAGCTTATCGTGTAATGAACAAAAATATCATAAACACAAGGCTAAATGGATAGTTTTTTTTTAGCTATGCATTAAAGATGCATTAAAGATGTAAAACTTGTGTTCACAGAGTATATCTGATACACTATAGCTTAAAAGTTATTCATTATTTAGCCTTGTATTTATGATGTTTGTTGTTCATTACACAATAACCTGTACTATGAAATACTATGAAAATTAACTCATTTTATCAGGGTCTAATTTCCATACAATTAATGCAAGATCCTTTCTAAATTATGAATTATTTTTCAATGTTTAAGCTACAAACTCTGTGTTGTGTAATCTTAAACTGCTTTCAAAAATACAAACAAAGAATTTAGAATGTATTCGAATGATAAAAAAATTCAGAAATGAGCTAGATATCTATAATTCAAGATTTACTTTTAAAAAAATTCAAATTTTTTTATAATAAAGATCAAAATTACATCTATAGAGAGAAATTTTTTCGAGAAAGAAACATTTACAATAGTAACATTTCTTTCAAAGAAATAAATCAAATAAATTTTATTTTATTTCAAAAAATGATGTTCAAATTAAAAAAATTTTTTCTTTAACCATATAGTAAAGAAACATTTCTTTGAATCGAAGAAACCTTTCTCTGGGTGTACTTTCGATTAGCATTAGTACCTTCAAGATTCGACGTATCGGCGTTAAAGCGCATTAACTTCACAGTTTTGTCATTGCTTCCGGTCGCGATCAGCCGACCATCCGGTGTCCATGCGAGGCAGTATATAGAGCCTTTGTGATGCTTCGTCCTCTTGAAAAGAACGGTAGGTTGATACGTTTGATGATCTTCTCTGAAAGAGGAACACGAAATTCTATTAAGCACATGATGATATACAGCAATTTCAACAATTCGCAATGGCATAAAATTATCCATCTGAAAAAGGAGATTTCATTTCGCTCTATTCCATTAATCTACCTCAAGAAGGAAGAATGCTCGAGTTCTCACAAACATCACTTTCATCGAGCTGTTTTTCTTCCTCGTTTCCAGCCTTCATTAACCGCGTCTCTAATTGAAGTCGATATTGTGTACACCGACTACGGGATTCCATCGTAGAAACGAAAGAGAGGCTCGAGGATCTCAAAGAGACAACACGCCATCGCTTTCACGACGCCAGTTCTTATGCAGATTTTAATTAAGCACTGCTCTTTTCCCACCACACGCAACTGACGCGTGTGAGATCGCGATCGCTTACTCTTCTCCCCCCACATCTGCTGATCAAGATATTCATCCATAAAATCTTCCCTGATGTTAATTATTATTCGTCCTCTTGAATATGTTCGACTTGACGTGCGAGATTAACGTCACTTCTGCTGCAATTTCCAGCGAGTGCCGAGTGGGGAACGACTTTCGAAAGTGACGATACGATTATTCGTAGAGGCGGTTTCTCCGGATAATAACGACATAATTGAAGAAGTATTAAGTGATAGAAATTATAGCACAAGTAAATTACTGTATACAGTTATTTTACAAAAAATACAGATGTGATGATGTTAGAAATTTTCTCTTGAAACATAAGATGAGAAATTTTGCAAAAAAGATTCTTATACTAAATAAAATTAATAAAGAATTTTTTAAATTCTAAATATTTAATTTTTAATTAATCAAAATCTAATAAATCATAATAATTATAAGTATGAAATAATTGCAAAATTAAGTCTTGCTATAAATTTTAAACTTGATAAATAATTATCTTATGGCTTTGTGTACATCCTACGTAATGAAATATCAAGAGACAATTGTTAGAATAGTAAATTAAAATAGTAAATTAAAAATGTCAGCAGGAAAGAAACTTATATTCTTATATATATATTTGCTAGAGCAATCTGTAATCTTTGAAAAAAAAACGCTAATCTTTTTTTATATTTTGATAGATGACATAAAAATTATGTCAACTATCGCGAAAAAAGAAAAATACAATAAAAAGTAGAAATTCATGACATGTAAAAATATACTTTCACTTATCAATCGGGTGTATGCGTGTTTATCATGTTTGCATGTGCCTATAGTTTATGTTAACTATAATTACTATTATTAGTTTTCACACATTTCATTCTCTAGCATTTCTTTTCTCTAGTACAAATTAAAATTATACAAATTCTCACGAGCTAGAATATTTAATGTGTAATTTATGTATTTACTCTATTTTATTTTTGAGCAAATATCTTTTTTACAATCTCGACAGCGCAGCACTCGTCAACAACGTTACTTTAATCAGGAGCACAAGCAATGAAACCGCAGACTTACTGTCTGTAATTCAATGACGTAAATGTCAACGGCGTGAAGTGATATCTCAATTTCAAGTCGAGCAATAGGATTACGTCGCTCTAATTGAACAATCTCGATAGTCATCTCGATTCTCACAAGCCTCGCTCATATCAACATTAACTTTTGCTCCTATCGCAACACCGAGTGTCATGGAGAACAATTTCTCGGCACCTTGTAATTTTATGCAGAAAATTACGAACGCGTATCATTAACGTATAATTGCAACAGCGTATCTCTGATAGAATAGTCGTACTTTGGGACATTAAGCGGATTTTACGAGCCGTTTATTCACACGTCTTATAGTAACATTAGAATATACTTATAAGGCGGTGCTTGAGAAACACTTTGTATTCGATGGCTGTTCAAGTAGTAATTTCGAAAGTTACGCAAGACGCACGCGTATATCGCACATTTTACGTTTTAAGTAATACGGATAGATATAAATTTTCTACGGTACAATGGTAATTTATTTCGCGAGTGCAAACTTTCTCGACGCCAACGAGAATCGTTCCGCGCGCGAAACAACAGCCTGAACGGAGTACGAGGCTGCTTGCAAACGGACAAATGGAAATTGTTGCGCGTTATTGACTTTGGACACAAATTACAGCTCGTTGAACTTACCGGAACATCGTAATACAGCGTTAAATGAGCACTGCCGTGAATTGCCGTACATGGAATATTCTGCGAGTGAAAGGGGATCGTTTGTTGTCTACTTTGTAATGCAAAACAGATTGTCTTAAGGTATAACGTAACGCTACCTCAAAAAACGAAATTACAATTTCATTCCAAGTAGTTACTACACGTCGTGTAGATATGATTTTTGCCTTTTTATTATTCTTAATTATAAATTCATTATTTATCCGCGATTTTACGTTCTCGATTTTTTTTATCGCAATCTGACGTTATTTTCTATGATCCATATTCATATGTTCTTTTTTCGTTCATTAAAACTTCGAACTAATTGGTCTTAGAATTAATTTGAACTTTTACAAAAATTCTCGAATTTTTCGATTCTTAACGCGTTTACAGTTGAAAGGCAATTATAAAACTCAAGAAATCAATGCATTAAAATTATGCGGAATTATTCTGAATTCACGTACAAATGTGATGGCAGAAAAGATAAAATATTGCGAATCGTGCGATCAAAACGATGTAAACGGAAACAACGTGTTACCAGCATGGTGGTAACCGGTAATGGAAAAAACTGTACCGACAATTCACATTCGCTGAACACGCAGGAATGCTCCGTTTGGCATGAAGGCCTCCGCCGCTCGTTAGGCCAGCACACCCGCGTAAAATTAATTTAGCAGACGCGAATTTATACTTGATCAGCCTCAAATTTACATATGATGAAGCTCTTTTGTTACGTATGAGTGATAACAAAGACTTGTCGATTATAATTAAAGCAACTCATGATCGGTATAAGATTGTTCTTATCTTTTTGTGAAGTTCATTTAATATGTATCCTTTTTTCTTAGATAAATCAGATTTTTTAAATGCAACAAATCAGCAATTTGCAAGAGTCTTGTTTCTCGTTAATCATTAATTCCTAAAACGCTAGAATTATATTCTTGGAAACTGATTAAAGAACATTATCATTCGGCAAAATAATCACTATTAACCTGTTTTCCATTGATGCAAATTTGAGTCTGAAAGGTCAGCATTTGTAATGAGAAACGGTATGCAACGATCCAAGTTTTTGGTGCACATAATATGTATTGTATGTGCACATATTACAAAGTATAATATCTCATCAAATTACAGTTTGTAATATTTACGGTAATATCGAATTCCTTTTCTTGCGATAAGGAATATCTATTGCAACGTGAGAGAACGCATTTGATTAATCTCTGTTCTAATTACACCGCGGAGCGAAGTTGCATTGATATTATCGCATCAAGATGATAGATAAACCGGAGCTTATTGAATAGCGTGACGCGTTCCGCTGTAAGAGCCGTGATTTCTCTCGCGCTTCGCGTCGGCATTTTTCATGATGTGCTATCTCGGGATCCGAAACATGTCCACCATAAGTAAAAACGACGCCAAGCTCGGCTGAACAAGATTTATCGTCGCAACGACAAGCAGCGAATTTTAGCTCGCAAAACGCGCTTATCGCAGATGTAAAGTTGTTTCATCGTTGACGATTCTCCCCGCGTGTCCCAATCGGATCAGCTTTTAGCCAACTTGTAATTTACAGTTATTTTCACTGGACCCGTTAAAATATATCACAACTCTCTCTCTTCTTTTTTGTTTTTTACTTTCGTTTTTTCTTTGTAAATTATTTTTGTACTCTGTATCATGGTCGCTTTAATTTATATGTTCTTAGAGGGCGTAGCCATAGAACGGTATAATAAATAAACGGTATAATAAATACAACATACATACTCTCTCTTCTCCGCAGAAGCACGAATGTAAGTTCATTCGCTTTCTACCAACTTGATAGAAATCATATCTCCGTTACTTAAATTTTTCGGTAATCGCATAACGTGAACCCATTCATTATCTTTGCGTAAGATCACTAACGATATAGTGATATCTGTAATTCGTCGAAGAATGCATATCCGAGACCGTCATTATCCAACGATATGCTATTGCGAAATGGCTCACACGCGATAATCAAAAGGTCTGTTGCAAGCGAGACAGGCGGCAATGTTACGATCACGTTATTTCCGCGCTTCGATTGAGTTGCAATTGCAATTTAACGATTTCTCGAGCGTCCGGTACTCGAGAAATCGATAACCGTCGGAAACGGCTTCCAGTATCATATAAGACTTCCGGCATTGATATGAAGTATTTTATAGAAAGTTCGTTCCACATGAGATTTTATTTTATATATATATATATACACATATTGATAACCTAATTCTGGTTATTTAAGTTATTTGTAATATATATATATAAATTAAGTAATATATTTAAGTTATATTTTGTAATCCCAATTTTAGAAGAAAAATGAAAATATCAAAAACCATCATAAACTTATCAAAGAAACTTATCCTGAACATATAATGGAAATGTACTGGAAATGCCCCAATGATTAATAGGCGCGATAATTAATGAACGTGATTCTTATTTACCTGACATCGTGCAGTTTCGGGTAAGCACATATTCGCAGCGTCTTCGAGTTCGATCCCACGGCATACAGCTTCCCATGGGGGTGAAATTCGGCGCAGCGTATCGCCTGCACGTCCTCCAAAGCGGTGACGGGAACGAAACGCGGTCTCCCGCCGCCGTTGCTGCTTCCATTGCTAGTTTCGAGTTCTGGTCTCGGTTCTTGCTGCAAAACGAGATGTGCGATCGTTACTTTGGTATTAATAAGTAATTATCATCGTGCGAGCGAGCGCATGGAACTAATAATATGCCCGTTGCAGCGTGGACGATTAGGAGCGCCACGCCGTTGCAGCTCTTGCAAACGGAATGCGCGCGGAAAAGATACAGCTATCGTGATACAACGTATTGCTTTAACGAGATCTAATGAATGCCTACCGGCGCAAAGCAACTGTTTTTATTCGCGGAAAGGACAAGTACCGCCGTAAGTTGCGGATACACTTCTGCATCCGGTAGCCATGATGAATATGGAAACGTTGCGGTGAGATGAACGTAATATTGAAACAATACCATTGCATTAGATATTTGCACATTCTCGATGCTTCCTATTCACTTACAAATTACATGTGTTAAAATTACATACACACAGTTTACAATAGTGTGTAAATATATTTATATTTACACATATTAATTACATATATAAAAAATAGTAATTTTAAGATTGATAAAAGTATTCAAATAATTTTAAAAAATATTAAATAAAAAATAAATACCAATATGAGCTAAGTACAAATATAAATAAAAAATTAATGAAAAAGTATTGTGTATATATATATACATATATATATCAAAGATTATAATATTGCTCAAATAATGATTGAATTACAAGGATGCGAGTGGTTAACAAACAATTTTTTTTGGAGAAAATTGTATGAGATGTTAATTAAATTCTTGATAATTCTGTGATAATTAGTACTTTCGTTTAATTCTTTCGCTACTATTAAATTTCTTTTTTTGGACCAATTAATATTCTTACATGTAGATATGCATGTTTATGTATATATAAAGAAATTTCACTTTCTCGTTTCGCAAGATGTAAATGATGCACACTTTTTGTGAGACAGTTATTGCTCTAAACTCGCTAAACCAGCTCCCGTATTGCAGGAGGCGAACTGAATGGAAGACGAAAAATTCAGAATCGTTAGAAAATTAAATCCTGAATGAATTTCTAACTCACCAGAGTTCTGTAAAAAGGCAGTCCATTTCAATATTTATGCAATAAGAAAAAATAAATCAGAAAAGTAGTTTTCTTCTTTCCAACGTTATTAAATAAAATAAAATGCACGAGCCAAAGAGTTTCTATTTAAAAATAAGAAAAATAGCGAAATGTGCGGTGAAATTGATGCAGATCGATTTCACGTAGTCGTTTTCCACATATAATAATCATTCTATTTCTTCAACATTTCTTCGACAATTAAGCAACAGTTATGGAATTACTATTCACAGAAAAAGCTCGCAATGCTTCTTAGCGCAAAGTACTTTTTTCTGAAGCTACAAATCCGGAATCGTTTCGCGATTCGTGTTTGCGCAACGGTGCGCTTCGCTACGCTTTTACTTTCATGGCACGAGATTGGCTGTGACCGTTTATCTAGATGGATAAATTAGCAAAGCAAATGCATACTCTGCTTGTTGTTGTTCTCTTCTTGGCAAACCGTGCAGCACGAGCGGAATTATGAGCATTCGCATGCGTTTTCACGCGGCGGCATACGGTTTAACGGTGCCAAAGTTGCTTCTTGCCAGTTGGAATGGCCTACACGTGTAATTATTTAGATCTTGAATGCGTGCGTGATAAGCGCAGATCTTCGCGAAAAGATAAGATATAAAGAAATCATAAATCGATATAAATGTTTCCAAGTTTAATCATTATTAAAATTTTTTATCTATCAATTGATACAAAGATAAATTCACAAAAATATTTACATAAAAATAACATATAAAGAATGAAAGAGAGATTGCATTAATAATATTCAATGTATCACTGGTTTCATAATTCTATTCTTATATGAACATCGCAAAATCAATAACCATTGTATAATGATTCATTGATTTCCTTCAATAAGAATTTTTTATCTAATCTCAATAAGTCAATCCGAACAATAAGTGAACGGAATTGAAGGGTGAATCAGACTGAATTTTTAGTTGCTTGCTAATTCATTATTTCATTCCTTTCACCTTAAGTTATTCGAAACGCTATTTTTATATCCAAACAGTCCAAACGTTACATTTTCTATAAAAAATCAAATTTTAAAATTATTCATCTTTTAGTCCTATTTGATAGTCCATCATTATTATGTCGCGAAAAAGAAAACGACAGTGTATTTCGACGACTACTCTTTTGCGAATAGTCACCTCGCAATTTACGAATGAGAACGAGGCCATAAAGGAGAATCATCGATCGTAGATCCGAGAGAGATTCCCATTTCCGCGAAAATTCTGACATTCTCCGTGTGGCGATCTCTCGAGTGATTTAACGAACCGGAAACGTTTCTCGATCGTAATTCTGTCGGGAAAAGCAGATGAAACGTCAGAGGAGATATAGCTGAGAAGCCTAGTTTTACCGGTTGGTCAATCAACTCGTCGGCCATCGTTATAGACATTCGGTCTTAATAGTTCTGTACAACCTTGCGAAAGCTACTGACGCTGTAGACAGAAACTCTATAGCCTACGGATGGATTACTTCGAGATGCTGAACGAAAGCGGGACGAATATGACGTAAATCTAGTTTCGAACATCGTACTGTTTCACATTCGATCTCTCAATATTGTCTGTATATCAGAATTATCTATGAATGAAAGTCTTCTTCTTACATCTAACAAAATGTTATTCTTTAATAAGATTACAATATAAATGTTTGTTATCAATATCGTTTGTTAT
>Ga0157362_1001170_pt1 | contig 10659 bp, 9 predicted proteins | sample AttlaeALBM3_FD_111480 | JGI IMG/M metagenome (GOLD analysis project Ga0157362, IMG submission 111480) | Fungus gardens microbial communities from leaf cutter ant in Ribeirão Preto, State of São Paulo, Brazil - Atta laevigata ALBM3 | ecosystem: Host-associated > Fungi > Mycelium > Unclassified ... | reverse complement strand
CATTTAATGGGCAAATGTTTTCGACAAACCATATTTTAAGAATATGCGAGTCGCATTCTAAGCGCAGAGGCACTGATACTCGTACTCGCGGGAAATATATTTTAGAAATTCGTATGAAAAGGATCATTAGTCTCTGTAAAGTCGATATATTAGTCTCAAAAATGCATTTATATTATTGGTTCAGTTTGATTAAACCGCGCGTAAGGCGGGGATATAGTTAAATCGACATCGACGGTTTCACTTTAAGTTAGTCTTTAGCTATTATTATTAAGTAATTCGATTGTGTTACAGTACGCAGATTCGTGCTCGCTTTTTGGCGCTCGCTCGAGGGAGCACGTCCGGTGTGAGATCGTGCGGATCTCCTTGAAAATTGAGAAAATTTTCGCGCACAGGCACGGCGTGAAAATTTTTAAAAATTGTATTAAAAAACGATGCGAATCCATTATAAAACTGGAAAATTCTCACGCACAGACACACACATAGCATTTTGTTAAAAAAAATTGGAAAAATTCTCGCACGTAAGCACGACATGAATATTCTTTTTAGAAAATTAAAAATGTTAACGAATCAAAAGTGATCTATCGACTGAAGACAGATCAACAAGTCACTTGTAATAATCCCGCACTCACGCAGTATGAATTTTAGATAGATGATGTGATTATCGTGGATATGATCTCCTCTGAAAATATCGAAGGATGAAAAATTAGAAATGATTTGTCGGCTCGAAAACTGGTCGAAAAACTACTTGTAATGAGCCCTGTAGTTTTCTATCCATATACTTGCGTATAACTACGGCGAAATATTTCTGTATCAAAATTTATGATCTTACAAAATACTTTCTACGAATTGAATATCGCACGAACGGGCTATCTCGAGCGGCTACCGACTTCGTATATAAAAATTTGACGATACAGATTGCTCTGTAAATCCGAAGAGTCATTAACTTTCACATGTAAGTCATGCAAACGCGATACAAATCGAGATATAAAACTACATCAGCTACGCGACCTTGAAAAGACTCGGCTAATCATTGCTGAAGATTCCATTGGTGATCACAAACGGGAAGCTACGCACGATATTGGCTAGCGCGACGATCTTCGCGATCGTTCGCATATTTCGCTTTCTCTCTCTGGTCGGCGACGTGAGACAACGTATCTGGATTTTTCTTCGTCTCTTTCTAAGAATCGGATACTTGAAACAAGAGAAGGAGTTAGTTAAATCATCAAGATAAACGTGTCCAACAAATACGGATAACTAGTATGTTCGCGTCCTCCAGCAACTTTATATAAAGTATCCAAAAAAGTTATTATCTACCTAACTTCCAGAATTAACCAATTCATCGGAGACTCGCGAGAATTTCAACATTCTCATTTGATCCGTTTGGCTGTCAGAATGATATCGTTAGTTTGTTTCCGTTATCGAATGAAAAAGAAACGGAAAATGGCAGAAACGAGATCTCGCATCCTCGTATTACGAGGTGTCACGCTCAGTTCGTTCCGATGACGAGTGAGAAAAGTTATATTGTCACGTAGTTCTATTGGATACAATCAATGAACGTACGGACAACTGTAAATCTCATCATTGTGTTCCACATCGTGAAGCGTGCTCCGATTGTATAATACAACTACACATACAGCATCCAAGTCGATATAGCAATGTAAACGCGCGTACATACTCCATTTATATACATATATGTATATACCTATGCACAAGGATGTGATCGCAAAAGACGCTCTAGTCACATACAGAAGATGTCCGATGAAGTTATCTTCTTCACTATTGAAACATGTGCGCTGCGAAAAGGTGGATCGCTTCCAATTCGAGCTGAGATCAATTTCGCTTCGCGGCGACTTTCTCGGCATTTCTTCGAGCGCTGCGATTTACGCATTACAGAACATGCATTCCTTTTGTTATTATACTCTTTGAGAGTATAGTCCGAATCATCAAGCTTTTTATTTCAAAAAATTCAAGAAGTAAGCAAAAATTTGAGACAAAATATATATTACATACATTTATTATCATTTTTATTATTAGAATATGTATTGTAAAATATTTTCGCGATACTTTTTTGAAGTAATATTCTCTCGAAATAAATGCCAAATGAATCATTTTTTAATTAAGTGTAGGATTCGCAAAATTATTAAAATATTATTAAAAATTATATTTAGAAATGTTAATGATTATTCTTGATTATTTCATTGAATCAAATTTGAGAAAACTTTAACAGATTATATTCGCATATATATATTTTTATTTTGTATTACTTATCACATCCAAGTATATTTGAGAAAATCGCAGACGAGGCAGTTAGCGGTTATAAAATTTGCGTACAAACAGAACTCTTCATTCTGCATAAAATCATCAATTACTCTCTATGTCTTGCCTAAAAAATCGTGCGTTTTGTCGCGTTTTGCTGCTTCTCATCGTCTTTTCTTCTTCGTCATGCGGTCTTTAGATCGCGGAAACATGGGCGTAATGCTTAAGATTTATATCACATCCTTTGTATGTGCGGCAGTGTTCCTTATGTATTGATCGGCCATAACGCCATCGAATCTCTGTCGCAGGCTCGAATTCAGTTCAGTTCGTTGCTCGATTCAAAAGAGCGTCATTCATCTTCTGGTTCAGCTCCAAGCGGTAGTTGCTTTACGCGGGTCAAAGAGAACTTCCGTAAGGTAAGGACGGTTCATCGACATTTATTCTCTTGCATTTATAATTTGTCATGATAATCTCTAATTTTTCGTAATTTCATTACTGATAATTTGAACGATTCTTTTTCATTAATATCCGTATAAATAGATTCTGTCAATTCAGAACCGTTCAAAATTGAATTAACAAATATTCTTTTTTTAACGTGCCACGTGTCCAAACACACGTTTTTTCTCTCTCAATTTCTCATTCGACTCTCGAGATCCAGCACAGAGTCCGGCAACGAAATTATACAGTTAATTTTTTTACTGAAGAAGCATATCTTCCAAAGTTTCTTCTTCCATTGAAAGATTCTAGCAAATTAGAACGATGGATTCGATGTACCTGGCATCCCGAAATAATGACTAAATGTTATGTTGACAGAGCCGTCTCCCGCCTTCGTTTTCACTCCTTCCACCAGCCGCAAAGACAGCAATACCATCGCCTCTCGGGATGGGGCTGGATTATCTGCTATTGTCAGTGCATCGCCCTGGTAGTGGTAAGATGCGTGGTCTCGGCCCTCTTGGGCGGCGGTGGTGGCGGCCGTCTCTTGCCGGCGATTGCATTAACAATGTTCATGCTGCGGTTTTCATCTGCGAACCTCACCGTCTGTCTGGCCGGGCTGGACGCATACTCGACTGGTCCATGGGGATCCGTCGCGTATACGTTCTCATACAGATTATCCGCGCCGTAGTGTTCCTGTACCCAATTAGACACATTAGTCTCTCTGTAATCGGCCACGGCAGGAGGTGGATCTCGAAAACCGAGCACCTCGTGCGGCGTCGTCGTTGAATCTAACTTGCACTTCTGAGCAACTTGCCACTTCTTTCTCATCACTCTCTGAAGATCTTTGAGGAAATCGCCCGGTGGCGCCTGATCAGACGCTGCCAGCTTCTTCGGTGACGTAAGCCTGGTGCTGTCGGATCTTCTAGGCGGCGTTGGCTTCCGTTGTGGCAATGCGGGACTGCCGGGTTCCTGTTGGGGTGGCAGATTGAATGAGATCTTCTTGCCGGTTCCAGTCTTCGATTTGGGTGATGTCGGTGGTTCTTGGATAGTCACTCGTCGTTGCGGTTGCGGACTGGAGGCAGCCTTTAATTCGGCCAGATAAGGCGGTGCTGCATAATGACCAGTTCCTTGTTTCATAGCACTACGTCGGACGGTGTCCATGTTGGGATTCGGCCTAATCGGCTGGATCGTGTTATGATGACCGGTCTGATATATCGATTCAACCTTGGAATTTTGCCGACCGAGACTCTGGGAATTGGTAAGTGGCGGTTGAGCACTATAAGCCGGCGGCGGTACGAAGGGTGGTGGCGATGTGAAATTAGGCGAGTTTGGAGTATAGGTCGGCGTACTTGCCGTCGATCCTGGATAGGAACTGTGCGGAGAGGATACGGAATTGGCGGTGTTATTCGCATGAACATTCGGGGACGCATTTGAATTGTAATTCTGGACTGAGTTATTTAACGCGATACTATTATTTGTGTACATTTGATTGGCTTGTGACCTGGAGTTAGGATTATGCGTGGGTGTGCTCTCGGGAGTGACAGAGTTCGTGGGGGTGGACTGTTTGGGTCTAGCGCGACGTATCGTTCCAGTTTCGCCGACGAGCGGACTGGGCGGTGGCGGTAAAGACGCGAGACTCAACGAGGAGCCCGTGAGCTCTGGCGTGTTGCAAACCGGAAGTTCACCGGGCGCTGGCGGCGGTGGCAGGGAGTCCAGCGAGAGATTCGATCGGAACATTTCGGGAGGTGGTGGCGGAAGTGGTTCGCTATCGGACTCAACTTCTTCTGCAACTCTCGACGGGGATGGTGGCGGTGGCAGCGAGGTAATCGAATCCATCTGTAGGATACAAATTTATTCGTTATGTATCGAACAAATATTAAATCGTTCATATTAAGATCCTTAGTAATATCAATTACCATGCACGTTTGTATCGGACTCGTCGGCGTTTTCGATTCCTGACTTTCCGATCTGCTGTATCCCATAGGACTCGCTCTCTCTCTCACCGGCGTGCCAGGAGGTACTGGGCTGACCGGTGTTGCGTTTCCAGATCTGTGATGTCTCTTCAATGTTCCGGACCCATCAGAGTCAGTGCCACTTCGTCGACGACTGTGTCTTCTAGTCAGCGTACCGGATCCCGAACTTGTCGGACTTGGACAGGAGTCTGGCTCGTCTCGAACAGTTTCGCCGACCTCCTTCAATTGCCTCGTAATTGATGTGAGAGGCAACTTTGGATTCATAGACGGCTTCCGCTTTATCGTACCAGTTGGAAATTCACCGCATTCGAAGGCCACCTAACAATTAATATGCAAAAATTAAATAATTGTATCCAGTTAAATAATTTTGATTATAACAGCATTAGTAGTACGTAATAACAATATTTTTGAATGAATTTATTATTAATACGAATATCAAATTGCGTTTAATTGTATTTACCTCACAGCTACTCGGTGCCCCATCAGATAAACATCCACTGGAGCTAGAGCTGCTTGCTCTGCTCAGCCTGCCGTCGTTGTTATAGCTCTGCCGTTGTTCTGAATTATAACTCTGTCTTTGACCGTCGTATTGCCTCGTCGTAGCAACTGTCGTTTCATTGCTGTGCCTTACGTTCTCCGCAAACTGTCTGGCGTTGTCATTTGTCGTATTATACTGGGTCTGATTTGGCGGTACAGCAATAGAACTGACCGAGCACGATCTGGCATGTGCCAGTAAGTCCAAATCCTCCTGCGCCAGCTCGTCCACGAGCGCCCGATAATTTTCCATTAGCTGCCTGCCATACTTCGCCACGCGGATGCCAACCATCCATCGCTCCAAAGATGCATTATCTTCCGCGCAGAGGAATTTAATGTACTTGGTGGATTTGGGTTGTTGCAATCGTGGATGCTTTACGGCAAAGCAAAAATCGGTAGGCGCTTTGTATTTCTTTCGCCAACCAACGCCATAATAAACCTGGTTAACAATTAAACAATTAGCGAATCCTTTATAAAAATCGATTCGCATGATATTGATGGATGCGGATTTTAATAAATAATAAGAAAAAGATCATATAATCTCATAAGATAAAAAAGGTGTAATAGATGCACGATATTTGCGATTTAAAAATTATCTAAAATAAAAATAAAGTATATTTGAGATCAATATTATATAATGTATCGCTGATACGAAAGAGTATATAAAAATATGAACCTGATTAACATCGAAGGTTGCCAGACAGACGAGATCTCGAGCGGTGCGCGCCTTTTCCTTCGGCCAGTAATAAAGACCGGAGGCTCGTAAAATAAAGTGATACCTCTTCCAACCCTTCTTGCTGTCCGATTTCAAGTACAGCGGACCCTCGACCTGGAAGCAAATGGTAATCGATGCAGAGAAGAAGTGGAATATATGTCAACGAACTCGCTGCCGTCGTTCGGTTCGATTGCCAAGACGCAATGAGATCGTAAACACGTCTCGCTTACCTCGGGTACGCCGACGTTGCTACTTGAGAAGAATTCCTCTAATAGAATATTTCTCGAGTGGTCGTCGTACTCGCCACCACCGCGATCTGTGGGACCGAGAAGGAATCGTTCGGGTGTGAGAAATAGCTGTGTTTTATCCGGTCTCTCGACAAAAAGTAACTTGTTTTTAGAATCTCTGGTCCACAGTAGAAGATTTTCTACCAATAATTCATGGTCCTCGTAAACCCTCTCTGAAAGTTTCATTAATATCTCATTACACATCTTATTGTTAGACTGCAAGTCGATAGTACAATAAAATCATTTCCTGAGGCTTACAATGTATCCCTTTCAGAAAAAGTTCTAATAATGTAAAGGAAGAGAGTAAATATTATTCTCACTATTATAGATATAATAACACTGAATGTCATTTAAAAATGTATAATATAGTTTGTATATACGTCTTTAATTTTATGTTGATAATTTTATAATATATTATATATAGAATATATATCTATTATTTCTTTTAATAGTATCTTTTACATAAATATAAAAAAAGCATTTTAAACACTAGGAAATATCGATTAAAAATGAGGATGTCAGCATTAAAAATTAATGTCGCATGTAAATATTGTCTGTTGGAGAAGAAATGTTGCGTCATTAGTCTAGCAATTAGCGGTCGGCAAATAGAAGATAATAGACTCACCCATGAAGAGATCGGGCAAGTGCTCGACCACGGCCCACTTCGGATCCATTGGAACATGGTTTTTGTCTGCGAGCAACCTACACACATGCGCGACGCTCATCCCTTCGTCGACCAAGAGGCTTTTACCGCTGCCGTCCAGCGTAAACGCTTTGATGAAGAGCTTCTGTACGCTCGCCTCGCGCATCTTCTCCAGCGCCAGGCGGATTTTCTCTGCCTTCGCTTTACTCGCTGTATCTGAAGAGATAATTACAAACAAAATTACTCAAGAGATGCACAGACTGGTATAAATATAAATACAAATAAAAATAGAATAAGTAATACTAAGTGAAAATCGGCTGGAAATACTCAACATTTAGAGCAAATAAATGAAGAAAGCTATATTCGGTCAAAGCGAGTTTTGATACTGAATAATATTTTTGTATAAATATTTACAATCTTCAGTTCGAACAAACTGCGCGCCAATTATTTATTAGCCTTGAAACAGTCCTAAACTGAAGCTAGAGTATGTAATATCATAAGATAAAAATAGATTGTCGTTCAAATAGTTTAATCAAATAAAATGTGCATAATGTGAAATAAACGAAAGTTTAAGAAATCGAAATTTAGTATTTAAATTGATCTCAACTAAAACGATAATCCAATCAACATTCTAAAGTTATCGATCGCAAAATAAATTAAAGACTCACCGACAAACTGGTGCGATTGCTGCTGAGGAGCTGTGTGCATGGCGGTCTGAGGTGGCTTGTGACCGGAACCACTACTACTCGCCGAACTTTCGCTGGACAACATGGACACTGTATCTGAGAACGCACTGTCATTATCAGGACTATCAGTGCGCATACCTATAACAGGATCAAACACGTATAAAAATAAAATATTTTTAAACTTTATTATGTCTTACAAATGATATAATTTATAAAATTATAAATGATGTAATAATTCATAATATAAAGTAGATTGCTACATATAATTTAATCAATAAATCATTAAAATTGTCACAATATGATTAACATGTAGTTAGAAAATTTCTTTAGTATTCAAGCACGAACCTCCTTCATTTTTGATATCAGTGTTGTCGCCTGGGTTGATCCTTGCGCTGGTGGGTCGTCCTGGTCTTTGTGAATCTGATGCGGGAGTAGCGGCGATGTCTCCGTCGCAACGTCGCTCCAAGGCGCACAATTCACCGAGGATCGCATCCAGGTCGACATCCTGGGAATCTATAAAAGAAGTGCGCATTGCATATTTTACATTTAAAAAAAAGATTAAAGATACATTGCCATTCTGTATAAATACAGTAAAGAATGGTACATAAAATTTTCACAGATTTTTAACATTGAATTATTAAATAAAAAAACTATATATTTACAAATTAAAAATTTATACTTATTTTGAAATATTGTAACATCGAAACTCTTTAGTCTTCGTTTGTATATTTTCAATATATATACTCTGAGATTGTATCATTAAATTTGTATTTAGAAATATAGATTGATTACAGAATACAACGTTAAGATATTTTATTTTCTATTATTCGGCATCATCTTAAATCTGCATTATCTCTTTACGATTAATCAAAGCTTCCACGATTTCTCAGGAAATGATGAACGTAAATTCGAATGCACCTTGTCTGTCGTTATACGCGTTTATGTCGTGCACACGTATCGCTATCAGTATGTGATAGCATGCATACACAGAGCTCGTCGCAGCAATTAGCGAAATTAGCAGTCCGACAATTCAGCCGAGTATCTCGCACGCGAATATGCTGGTGTGTACAGCATTACGTACATATGGATATGATATCGCCAGAATTCTACCAAGCTTTTCTCACTCATGTGTGTGATAACATTTTATCATTTGAAATCTACAGAAAATATATTTTTATTTTTAGAATGGCTAATTAGCATCGATTAATTCGTAGTGGAAATAATTATCGATAAATTGAAAATAAATATACTTATTACATCAACAGTATAATTTTAATTGAAAATAATACTGTTAATTCAATAACAATATTAATGAAATAAATACATCGCTCTTATTTTAATAAAACTTAGTTTATTTCATTAATACTGAGATTGCAATTCTACAAGGTTATTTTCCATTAAAATAATATTGATATAACATCAGTGCGCACGAAGGAAACAATTAGACTCAGTTAATTTAAATGTAAGAAAATTATGTAAACATCAAAATACTCGAAAATAAATAAGGAAGAATAATACAATCGAAAGAATTATTTTCAACTAAAACCGAAGCGCATATAGTCGTACTTCGCGGAATGTTTCATAATCGCTGAATGTGAGTAACAATATTAATTTGTACAATTCACGGTAGGCGTGACACTTTGTTGCAAAAGAGCGAGCGAGGACACTAAAAACACCTCTCTTTTGCTTCGCTGATACCGCAAGTGAGTGTCAGATCGTTACGAAAAAGTACGGCGCGACGTGATTAATTGATAACGTGCGAATTAGTGTCAAGACTACTTTCATGATCAACGTAAAGTGGTGGTATGGTGAGGCTGACAGTTTCTCAGGCTCATCATCAAGAAAATTATAAGCATACCACAGAATTTCCTTGTAATTTTATAAAACATTTATCAGCCGAGGTGATCGAAGAAAATTTACGTAATAGATCGTAAAATCAATAAAATGTTATTTAAAAATCATTATGAGAAGGAACACATTATTGTTGCAACTTCGATGACCTTAGATAACAACATGATAATATAAAATAAAATAATATTATATTGTAATAAATCAACTTATATTATATATCTCGAGATAAGAAATTGTACTACTTCAGCGTTTCAATTTGATTTCTTGCTTTTCTTATTTAATCATTCAGTCCTGATATAAAGATATCAACAAACAATGGCAATAATGCTTGTTGCTCTTTAATCATACATTCTATTGCGTCTTAATGAAAACAGACGATTATATATATATTCCATTTAGTATGCAACTTTTCACAACACGACTCCTTGACCGCCGCAGTCCTCGGTGAATGACGTGCACCCCGTGGAATGTGAACGATATCGCCGCGTGAATCGTCACGAGCGACGCAACGTTACCGCGAAATCGCCGACGTCGACGTTGCGAATGCGAAAGAGAAGCCGAGGAATCGCGCGAATGTTTATCATGCAGATTTGTGCGCTCGTCGTCCGCCTCGAATTTCTCACGCGTTGCTTGGCGGGGTCTGCGTTGTCCGCGATGAAGAAGTTCCCTTCGAGGGAACTTCGAATTAATAACGGAATGTAATTCCAGTTGATTTGCGTTGCATAAACGCAAGTTTGTCATGAATATAGAAGAACTTTCTTACCTCAAAATGACGTATGGATTAAAATTAATATCAATTTAATCCGTTTTGATTTGCATCTTCGTTAAATACACGCGAACGATGTATGTAGCTGTCACACTTAAAGTTATATCAGATAATCTTTCTATAGTATCTTTTTGCATTCGTGACGCATATATTAAGACAGTGAAGTTGCAATCGCGTTGTATTGTAACACCAAGCTGTAAACGTGTCGGCTTTGGAGAATTAATAAGATTGCAGATGATATGTATACGCGGGGAATTCGCATCGCGGTGCAGCGTTCCTCAAAACAAGTTACGAGGCGCGGTGAATGAAAATGAAACCGGTGTATGTGTGTGTATGTGTGTGTGTGTGTGTGTAATGCACTTTCCACAGGCACGACAACGCAAGTTGCGAGTTGCACCCGGTGACTACCGTTACGGCAAAATTACGCGTACACTGCATCGTGACTTTGTCGTGGTGCGCAGACACCTCGATGTGGATAAACCTAACCGGTCATTCGCATTCGGAGGACGACAT
>Ga0157362_1001169_pt1 | contig 10661 bp, 7 predicted proteins | sample AttlaeALBM3_FD_111480 | JGI IMG/M metagenome (GOLD analysis project Ga0157362, IMG submission 111480) | Fungus gardens microbial communities from leaf cutter ant in Ribeirão Preto, State of São Paulo, Brazil - Atta laevigata ALBM3 | ecosystem: Host-associated > Fungi > Mycelium > Unclassified ... | reverse complement strand
TCGCCGTCGTCGTCGTCGTCGTCGTCGTCATGGGAGGGGGAGGGGAGGAGAGGGGGAGTGGGAGCGGATAGGATGCCGCAGTGCTCCCGTGAGCAAGCAAATACCGTCCAGCATTGAGCGGGCGCTTCCATTCATGGTTTCTGGGCGCAGGCGTACAGCGGGGAAACCGCATGGCGCTGCCCGGGGAAGGGGTTCGCGAGAACTCACCTACGCAGAGCCCCCGGCATCGCGATGCGTGGGCGACGTGGATGATTCAGAGGTAGAGCGAGCCGGAGTAAAGGGCGGACGGTTCTGTTCCTCGCGCGCCGGCTCGGCTCGTGATCCCCGGCTCGTCGGAGGGTGGCACGCGGCTTCCTTCAAAGCAAGCGACTTGCTCTCGAATCGGAATCCTTATCGGCATTTCCCGGTCCGCGTGGTACGTACAGCTTCACGCCGCGCCGGCTGTTCCTGTGACGTGCGACGTGCCCACGCTCGTTGACACGTCGAGTGAATTCCAGGGCTCTCTTTGGAACGTACCTTCCCCGGGCGAACTACCTGAGATCCTTGTGCCAAAAATACGCGAGCGGGTATATCGCTCAGCGACTCGAGGATGGGGCGCGGGAAACTCGTGGAATATACGCGATCGCGTAAAGACGATTATTCTTGAACCTTTTTTGACTTGCATTCTGTTACTTTTTTTTTTTCGAAGTTCGCGCTTTTTTGCGCATCATAGGAAGACGCCAAAACGACAGAAATAAAGTTTTGTGGACTTTTGCGTGCAACGTGGCTATTCACAACTGTAACGAACGCTTTCCGGTTTGATAAAAATTCGTGTGCTGATTGTCGATTTCGTGGATCCTCTATAGGTAATTAATAATGCAATTCTTAAGTGCTCATCTTTTATCCTTTATAATGTTTCATGCCGGGTCTACAATGAGTCGGTAGTCCTAAGTCTTATCGGTGAATCGGTGAAGTTGACCAATAATCAATTTATATTGATTTTCTTAAGGCTGATCAAATTCGATTTTATTCCTTCCTCTTAATCGAGCTAAACGACTCGATGTGTACTATTAACTAGTGGGTGCGAAAAATCACCTATTTATAATAGGTTAAACCTGGTTAAGACTGAAGATTTCTAACTCATTGTAAACTCGGCATTAGATTTCTTTAAAACGTTAAATAGACTTCCTAAGTTGTTACCTAAATTTAGTCTTAAATCATAAGAAATTGATCAGTTACAATCAAATATAAGAAAAATTATCGACCATGATGGGATTGGATAGCTCATTGTAGAAAGCTCATTTTAGTCTCAATCATAATCTTATTGTTCGACTTACTCACTCAAGCAGAATAACAAGTCATTATGATATCAAAATGACTTCAAAATAATCATTAAAAATCATTTTTCAATCATGACCGATCCATTTTAATGTCATTTTGACGTTATCATGACTTGAGGAGCAGACTTCCAAAATACATTTTGTTCAAGATTTTATTTTTTTAGTTAAGATGGCAAAATATGCTGAGTATTTATACCCAGGCCTTATATTTAAGGCTTCCTTAAATTTATCTTCAGATACTCTACGAATTATTTTATTGGTTGCTGAGCATCTAAAGATAAATTTAAAGAACTGATTACGAATACGGGCAATAGTGTTCAGTGTTGAGAAACTCATATTTTATTCTACAATATTCTGAAAGCATTTCTACACCATTAATTTATGTGCTGAAAAAAATCTTGACATTCGAAGTGCATTATGTCCTTTAAAGACAAACAAAATACATTTGTTTAACATTTTAGCAACTGTTTAGCAATTTTGTCGAACATTTCACATCTTATTGATTGGTAAATTGTTATTTTCTGCGTGGTTTTCTTTCTCGTTTTCTAAAAATTATAAATTTTTGATAAAATGCATTTTGAAAATCTGCTTCTCACTTGTTCTACTCGGACACCTTCGACTTAATCAGAGATAAATTTTAATCAGAGATAGTCTATAAAAAAAAACAATTAATATCAGTTATTACTTAATAAATTTTAATCGTTTAATTGTTGTAAAAATATTTTCCCACGAAAGCATAAAAATCGTATTATTAAAAAATCATAAACGTGTGACGAGGAATCAATGCTAGCCATTAGACTTAATTAGAGATCCTATTACTCAACCTTGCAGCTTAAAGAACACACAATTAAAAATCAACGAAGTAACTTTATTTTGATTTTTAACTTTAATAATAAAAAAATCATCACTTTGATTTTGATAATGTCAAAATAAAATCATTTTGATTTTCTCTTGATTTGATCGTTTCTTGAAAACTAAATCACCAGTAATTATTTTGTCATCAAAAGAAGAATTAAAAAAAGGGATATGTAATGTCTTTTTTTATGAATACTACCTTCTAACTTCTTCTATCTTACATTATCTTACTCATATTGATTTATTGAAAATGACAAAAAAACGACGCACGTGTCAATAAAAAATTTATCAAGACTCTAGGCTCAACGAACGCGATTATTCTCGCTGTTAAGTAGTTGAGCTCAAGCATTGCAACAGACGATCCCTCATTCTCTAGCTAGTAGAGTTCCACGAGAGTTCGCAGTTCTCTTCCCGGCGTAGTTGTAGACATGAAAAGATTCTACCCTTCTGCTTCTGACACGAGAGATCAACTATACTGTGTCAATGTCCAGTCGTCGGGGGCGTTAATCTTGAAGAGATACACGAGCATAGACATCTCGGAAAGCATGCTCGCCACACACCAGTACGATTGCTTCGTGGAGAAGCGCTCATACGAGAGGTAAGACTTGATTTCTTCACTCATATCACTCAGAGTTGCCACAAATCTGAAAATCAGCGAAATTAAAGACGATCAGAGAAATTAAGCAAAAGTAAGAATTTTGCAAAATTTTCTGGAAAATAGGAATTCTTGACTTTAATAAAATTTAATACGTTTATATCATACTTATGTAGTTTTGGAATATTATCAAATTAACAATTAAATGCAAGCAATGTCAGTAACGTTAATAGTAATTAACATTATTATGTTGAATTGCTCTCAATAAAATATTTGACAGTTTCCAAATTAAGATGAAAATACAAAAACCTTTAAAATGTTGTTGAAAGTCAGAGAAAATCAAAAAAATTTATCTGGAAAAGTTATGATGAGAAAAAGTTATGATAAGGAATTTGTGACCTTTATATCGTCTTTTCACTTGTCGTTGATTGCTTTCCACTTTATCATGTTGAATTTTATAAGACTTATCACCCTACTGTACTTATACCCAATTCCACCAATGTAAACTTAACTTTAATCTCAATCCAATTTACTTTTTATCTTTTTCTAATTTTTATAATTAGAGAAAGAGAGAGAGGAAAAGATAAGACAACAAGCTAAACTAAAATTAAAGTTAATCTACATTGGTGGAAATGGGCATTAACCGCTTTCGTCTTTACGTATCTGACGTCACGTTGTTCACGATTTTCCGGTACTCATGTAATCGTGAAACGTTTCAATGTACGGCATTGAAACGCGAATGAAAGCGAAAGTGGCAGGCGACGTCATTCAGCCCACCGATGAAAACGAAGGCGGCGGACTCTGATCGTTCTTATAAAAAAATACGTTGATATAGGCTTTCTAAACCTTATAAATGTTACAGATTTAGATAAATATTAAAATCATTAAAAATACAGGAAGCTTTGACAATATAACGTTGTCGAGGATTTATGTTAACTTTCAGCTGTGAATATAAATACTCTTACTACTATTTTGCAATTTTAATTGTATTAATCGACAAAAAATTTAGTCAAGTTTTAATCAGAATAAGTAGTTCTTATAATTTTTGACGCACTGAATCCAAATACATGAGAGAAAATGTTCTATCACATTAAATTAAAAAAAATTATTTAAATATTTCGAAAACTGTTATTTCGAAATCTCGTTAAATGTAAAAAAGAGATCCTGAAAAGTGCGTTTTTGAAGGGTTTTTATTTCATTTTTCTAAAAAATTTGATAGAACATTTTTACTTATGAATTTGGATTCAGCGAGTTGAAACTGTAAGAAGTACTTATTTTAATTAGAATTATGTAACAAAAATTTTTTGTAAGACATATTTTTTCATATCAGGGATCTAGACAAAATGTTGTTTTTCTTTTTTTTAAATAAAACTTGATTCTTTCTCTCTCTCTCTCTCTCTCTCTCTCTCTCTCTCTCTCTTTCTCCCTCTCTCTCTTTGTGCACAAGTACCAAGAAATTACAAGAAAATATAGCGGAGAACGATTAATCCTTTTTTTTTCTCTAATTACGTAAAAGTATTCCTAGAATTCCCTCTAGCTAGCGTAACCTTTACAATTTAGAAAGATTGAATTTTACATGGAAAATCATGCGGAAAAAATAAAGCTCACGAAATCATCGATATGGTGCTCTTCAAATATCGTTCAATAAAAGCGAAATAAAAATTCTCGAATAAACGCACAAATCGATACGCGAGCCAGACAAAGGCATTTTGATACAAACGAAATTTGATCAAGCCATATCGAAACACGAGAGACAAAGTATACAGTAGACCCGTTGTATATATATATATATATATATTTTGGGCAAATATTGTCGAATTACGCATGCTCGTCTATACGCAGGGTGGTATGATCCGTGCGCGTATGTAACGCTCATAGAGACAGCACACAGCATGCCGCAGGTATACGGCCATTTTACTTTCTCCTCCTTCCTAACCCTCGAGAGGAAAAGCGGATCCGACCTTGGTCGCCATGGCGATTTCAAGGATATTACCCTCCGCATTCGCGACAGAGCGTCTTGGAAAAAGTACTTCGGATATGTTTCCGTTCGATATAAAATTGAGTATATTAATAGAAAAATGAAATCACAACTCGAATTTTGTTAATTTCGATTCTTTACTATGACCCACGCTGATGGCATCAAATCAATAGTAGACGATCATCATACGATATATGTGCGTTTTAATTGAGATGAATATACGGGATGTTATATCTGACTTTGCGCAATATAGCAAGTATTGATACATTCTTGAACTCATTCCTAGTTTTAATACTTAAATATTGAGGATGTAATAGGTTTTTCGCTCATTTAAGCATATGTCGTATAGGATAACGAAGATATCAATCCAGTACTCGATATAATTCCACATTCATACATTTACACAACTCAGATAAAATTTACAATTTAAAATTTCTATTTACTCACCATTACAATTTTAAAAGCGAGAAAATACATGATAAAAATTCTTCTATATTATATTTGAATAGAAATGTTTTTCAGTAAAACAACTTTTATATAAATCGATAAAATGGACTTTCAATTATATATAAAATACACCGAAAACTGTTCTCTTGTTTCGTTGAGAAATTAAATCATTTCTATTTCTATATATTATTAATTACGAACGTAACTTATTTCGTTTTTAGTTATGCACAATTTATTTCCAGATAATTGGTTATGTATTAATTAATGGGAAAAAAGGGAATTTTCGGTGTATTTTACAAGCTGGTTTTTATCAATTAAGTATCGTTTTATTGAAATATATTTTTATGTTAATACATTTTCCAAGAATTTTTATCGCGTATTTTTTCTCGCTTTTAACGTCACAGTCTAAGAGTTCTGAATGAAAAGGAGATCATTTGCTTTTACATTTACCAGTCATACAAATACCATTACAGAAAAACGAAACTTACAATTTGATTTTTCTAATAAATGGAATCACGAGAAAATAACACGCTGCTGCTTGGTTTTAATGATTTTAAAACGATCTCTGTCTCAAAATGTTGTAAAGAGAGATACTAATGACAGCGATTTAATCTTGGTTTTAATATATTTCTAGCAAAGAGAGGGAACGATATGATTTTGGGATTAATTCAGAGATATATCGTGCGGTATAAATATACACTAGACTTGTTGCTTATTACATTTTTTATATGAAAAACAAACTTTTCCATGGCGAAATTAAATATTGTTTATGTACAAAATGTTCACATGAGAATATATTGAATTGGGACAAAAGTTCGTAGCGTTACTTTATTTGCGTCATGTCTACATGTTTAAAAAAAAATGACAAATATACCATTTGATATAGCAAAGTTGCAGCTTTAGAATCTGTTTTTTTTAAATTGCGGTACGATGATTTTTATTTACAAGTTATGAGTAATTAAAAAAAAATGCTCTTTTTCTTTAATAACAAAAAATCTGAGGGATGAATATTTTTTATAAAAAAAAATTAATTTCAAATTGAGTATTAAAAGTTAATGTTTAGAAATAAGACACACTGTATAATCCGAATATTGTACGAAGTGACCTCATCATCGTGAGACAAATCCTTGTCAACAACGCGAGACATGATCGATTTAGTTCGGTGCGAACAAAAGACCGTGATAGTTCAAATACCAACAAGCTTCCTTGCAAAAACTCGTTTCGAGAAAAGAATAGGTAAGTCATATCGACGTGGTGGGCACAGTAAAAATTACAGCCGATCGTTCGAGTGGAATTTTAACATATTTATCAGTTTCCAAATTTTGGATAATATCTAATAATAAATTTATCTCGCAGTCGTGAAAACGTCACTTCTTATAACGCTTTTTATAATGCTTATACAATATATCTTAGACTTCTAACGTATTATTTCTTTTCGTTAGTAAGTTCTTTTGTCGATGTGGAATTGATTTTTTATTAAAAACCTCAAGAAGAAAAATTACCATTTATATTGTTTTAAAATTTAACGATATATATATTTTTCAAACTTATTCATAGCTATCAATTAACAAGACAGGTTTGTCTTCGCCAAGTCATGCAAATACGCAATAAAAATGCATAAATGCAGCATAAATGTAATAATCGTGCACGATAATAGAAATCGCGATAATGTTCATACGCGACGTAAAATACGTTTTTACATGTATATTATATAGATACTCGATAAAGCAAGTGCGTTTAGCAAGCAGGACGTTTTTGCCCAAGGTTGAAACTGTTACAATTCAAAGAAATCTTGTTGTCATATGTAAATAATATTTTGAGAGAATTATCGCGTCTTGTTATGAATAAGATCACTATGTGTGACTTATTCTCTTCTTATTATATCTTCTTAGTAAAGAATATATATATATATATATATATAATATTTAACCGTTAAAAAAATTCAAATAACTTTTTAAAGAATAAAATTTTACTTAAAAAGCCACAAGTAAATTTTACTTTAATCTCAAAAAATCCCAACGCAATATGTCAAGTTTTTCTCTTTGGAGTTATTGATTTTCGCTCAAATATAAAACTTATACAAAATTAAAACTTCCTCTTGAGACCTAAATTTCATTAAAATTCATCTCGAAAATTTAAGTGGATTTTCTAGAATTTCTAGCTAAAGAAATACAATGAGAAAAATCTGATAATCTTGTGAATCTTCCGAGTCGCAATATTATCGATTAAAGATAATAAACATAATTCATAATAGAAAATAGCAATACATTGATAGGCCTAAGAAGATAATATACTGATCGCAGTATTTCAAGCTCGCTATAACTATTATTTCAGGAAAACAAGGTTTTTCACTCGTACACAGGAGACGTCCCTGGAGCTTTACCAACAATTTTTGCCCACAATGAATCAATTAAAATCTCCTCGTAACCGCCATTCCATGCAAGTAAGTGTCTACAAATAATCTATGATCTTACAGAATTTATAAAAGCTGCAAAAGTTGTTGCGGTTTATTTGAGGGACAGTTTTCAAGTACATATGTTGGTCCCTTTTATCGATGTATACAACTTATTCTTTATAGTAAAATTCTTATAATAAACAATTTAAATTATAAAATAAGGGATTAGTGATTGATATATTATTCGTGAAAAAACTTTGAAACTTTTAGAATGAATCTCACTTCGAAGAGTGAAATCTCAATCTTAAAGGTTGAAAATTGAACTATCCTTTTTCAAGACTAGCTCAATTTTTACTCTTTAGGGTGACATTCCATTCCAAAGAATTCAAAGAACAAGTATGTGTGGAAGTAAATATGTCAGACATTGTATGCTTTATAACTCAATCTTTGTTAAAACTTATAGTATAATGATGACATTGCATGTAACGTGCATTGGATCTGATATCAGGATATTTGAAAGTTGCCTCTCAAATAAATCGTAAAAAATTTTAACATACTTGTTATTTTTCCATTAAGGAGAATTTTACATTTTTCTGAATATGTCAGACGATTTATCGATTCTTGTGAACTGTTTTTTAGATTTTAAATTAAAACTAGTAAACGCCAAATTTGTTAATATAGAGTAAACCACACACGAGAATTTGTTTCAGCTTACAAATAAGCCACGAAAACAAGATGATCAACACTTTACACCAAGGAAGTTTACTATTGCTAAGAAAGTCCGTTCATTTCCGGATTCTAATTCAGATCGCTTTCTGAAACAGTTTCCTCCGGGGAAACTATCGCAACAGCATTCCAAGGATAATTCGTTTAGTCATTCGATTCTCAATCATGAAGATTCTTTGAACGAATATCCAAAACTGTACAGTCCAAGACCTATGATTGCCAGTTCATTGAGTTGTTCGAGTGAGAGTCGGTCAAGCTCTTCGGATGACAACCTAGCGAATCATTCGCCAATTCATCAGCTGGATGCCGATTCTCCAGATCATTTCGAGTATTTTCGAATGTTTGAAGATGCTAGCGTAACGGATGTACTCGGTCCGAATTTCTCAAGTACTAACTATCACGAGAGCTGCAAAGTGAACTATGAGACATTCGAAGATCTCAATATGAATCTTCTGAAAATCGATCTGTTGGACGACATCTCCTCCAGTCGACAATCACTCATACATGAGGAACGTAGCCCAAGTGCTCAGGGAGATGTGCTCAACGATTCATTAATAACATTGATGACGAAAAATCTGGAGAAAGACGAGAACGATATAGTTGTACCATCACGAGAGCAGCAAACTCACAGTCCAAGTAATCAAAGAGATCTATCCGATTTGCCACTCATACCGTCGATATCAGAGGAATTAGAGATAGAGAATGAAATAAAGAAGGAAAATTACTCGAGACAGCAGTCATCTGCGAGACTCTTAAATGTAGAAGAGAATGCAGTCAACACAATATTGATGGTGAACAAGGAAGAAGCGACGAAAGAAACGGAGGAGAACCGATCGTTTAATCATTCTGTGAGAGCCATGACGTCGTATAAATGCAATGATCATCCATGCACTCAACTATTTTATTGTCAGACTTGCTGCAGGACAATCTGCAAGGAATGCGCCACTCAGTGCATTCATAAACATGTAACGGTGGAGTTTGTAGAATTCCTCGAATCCGTTCAACGTCAGGCTGAAGAGGTGCTGATCGAGGCCTATCTCGGGATCGACGTTCTCGTGGATGATATGGAAAATATGGGGGTGAGTCAATTAATTGCTTGAGTCAATTAATTATATTACATCGTATGCTTCTTTTGCAGTTGGACATAGCAGCATTAGATCAAAGAACCAGGGAGGCGTTGACTGATGTGAAGTACTTTTCACGTAGAATGTGGTCCGCAGTGGAAGAAAGAGAGAAGAAATTGTTTAAACAAATTGTGGAAACGCGTCGGTGGAAGTACGAAGTTCTTCAAGAGAAGTACATGAATTTAAAAGAGGATAAGGCACGGCTGGCACAGGCCATCAATGCACTCAAATGCGCCATCCAAGAGGCGCGATCATCCCCTGACGATCTTTTACAAAAAAAAGATATGGTATTGGCTGAGGTACATATTTTATTATACACAAATTTATTTAACTTTTGTTACAAATATATCTACTCTGCAGTTGTGTCTCTAATTATTAACATCTTTTTTCCAAGATTCTAATTAACATTAATATAATATTATTAAATTGCTTATTGATTTAATTTGTAATATTACTACTCCAGTTCGGCTTATGATACGTTTCAAGACTGAAAACGATTTCGATTCGTAGTTTGCAGAACGGGATACATATATAAATTTATACCAAAAATATTATTTTAGCACTAAAAAAAAGATCATAGTTTAGACCGTTAAGGCTTTAGTTACTCCTCAATTGCGAGTTTATAAAGACATTTCTTAAATTTTATAGATTTGGCAGATTCGTCAAAATCGGAAGACAAAGGCCCGGTCACTCCGAGATGAGAACTGGATCTCTTTCAAGAGTTCCGATAACAACGTGCTGTCCGTGATCGCCAACGGGGGAAACATTTTAGTCAACGGCCCGGGCACGATCGGAGATCGTCTACCGAATCGCGATTACAAATCGTTGCAATCGTACTTCCCGTACGGTATAAACGAGCAAATGATGCAACCGATTCCGCGCGGTCGTCCGATAACTGACTACGATCATAATATCTGTTTGCCTAATCGAAAACACGAGTTGCAAGTTAAGAGCACGGACGTTATAATTCTTGGCTACTTTGGTGAAAACAATCCTGATAATCTTTGCCGTCCGTGGGGATTAATTTGTGACAACGAAGGTAACATTATAATTAGCGATAGATCCAATAATCGTATACAAATCTATCGCGAAGACGGCACGCTCGTCAGAAAATTCGGAACCTACGGCAACGGCCCTTGTCAATTTAATCGTCCAGCTGGAATTGCCGTCGATGCCAGACGTCGCCTCATCGTGGTCGATAAGGACAACCATCGCGTTCAGG
>Ga0157362_1001168_pt1 | contig 10663 bp, 10 predicted proteins | sample AttlaeALBM3_FD_111480 | JGI IMG/M metagenome (GOLD analysis project Ga0157362, IMG submission 111480) | Fungus gardens microbial communities from leaf cutter ant in Ribeirão Preto, State of São Paulo, Brazil - Atta laevigata ALBM3 | ecosystem: Host-associated > Fungi > Mycelium > Unclassified ... | reverse complement strand
TGGACGACTTCCTCCACGCGGTGCAACACGCGACGATCGCGACGTGCCAGTCGTGGTCCGCCGATTGCGTCCTGGACGCGACGGTCCCGAACTGGCGGTTCCGACGGCGCGGGCCGGAGGAGATCCGGCGGGAGTACTCCAGATGGTTTGCCGACCCCGGGCACTTCGACGAATTCGAGCGCCACACGATCGGCGACCTGCACGTCGTGCGATATCTGCTCAGTTGGACCGAAAACGGCGTCCCGCACGCCGCGCACCATCTGCACATGATCAAGGTCCGGGACGGGTTCATCGCCGCCGACACGGTGCTGTGCGGGGGGCGTTGGTCGGCGTCGTTGTTGGCCGAGATGGAGGCCGCCGATGGTTGAAGTGGCCGACCTCGAGCACATGCTCGCCCGTGCCGGTCCACGGACACCGATCGAGTCCGCGGGCAAATCCGGTGCCCGCCTGGAACGGCTGAGCATCGACGGCGAGCCATATGTGCTCAAGCACATGGACCTGCGCGTCGACTGGACGATGCGGGCGGCCGGTGTGTTGCCGGGCGCGCCCGCGGTGCTCTGGTGCAGGGGACTGCTGGACCGGTTGCCGGCCTGCATCAACTCGCCCATAGTCGCGGTCGAGGTCGGCGAGGTGACCCGGTTGCTGATGCGTGATGTGAGCGACTGGCTGGTGCCGGTCTGCGACGAGCCGATCGACGCTGCCATGCACCTGCGCTTCCTCGATCACATGGCCGCGCTGCACGCGACGTTCTGGGGGGCCGGCCCCGAGGTCGAGGTGGTGGCGAGCACGCACCGATACCTGGAGCTCTCGCCGTGGACCGCGCAGGTCGAGACCGAGCGTGGCGATCCGCCCTTGGTGCCTCGGTTGATCGGCACGGGCTGGCCGCTGCTGGCCCGGGTGGCACCGGCCGCGGCAGCGGTGGTCATGCCGTTGGCGATCGATCCGGGGCGGCTGGTGGCGGCCCTCGAGGAGACCCCACAGACGTTCGTGCACGGCAACTGGAAACTCGACAATCTCGGCACGGACCCGCAGGGCCGGACCGTGCTGCTCGACTGGGAGCTGCCGGGCCGTGGGCCGGCGCTGTCCGACCTGGCCTGGTACCTCGCCATCAACTGCCGTCGGTTGCCGTGGTCCAAGGCCGACACGATCCACGCCTACCGGGCTGCTTTGGAGTCCCACGGCGTCGACACGGACGGGTGGTGGGACCGCCAGTTGGCGTTGTGCCTGCTCGGGGCGCTGGTGGAGTTCGGCTGGGAGAAGGCGCTGGGCGGTTACGACGAAGAACTGGCCTGGTGGGAGGAGCAGGCGGTGGCCGCTTCGCCGCTGCTGACGTGACCGCGGGCGGAATGGCCGCCGGGTACGACGCAGCCGCGCCGGCGTGGTCCGCGGGACCGGAGACGGTCTACACCGCCCTGGCCGTGGGGATGTGGCGTGCGGCCGAGGTCGGCCTGCGCGGCGCGCGGGTGCTGGACCTGGGTGCCGGGACCGGTGCGGCGGGGCTGGCCGCGCTCGATGCGGGCGCCGCCGAGGTGGTGGCCGTCGATCTCGCGGCCGCGATGTTGCGCCGGTGCGGGCCGCGTATCCGTCCGGTGATCGCCGACGTCCGACGGTTGCCCTTCCGCCCGGGGACCTTCGAGGTGGCGTGCGCGGCGTGTTGCCTCGGGCACCTGCCCGATCCGGTCGAGGCCCTGCACGAACTCCACCGGCTGGACGCCGCCGTCGTCGCCTCGGCGTTCCCGCTCGGCTGGACCCATCCCGCGAAGGGAGCCGTCGACGAGCAGTTGGGCCGGTTGGGCTACCAGCCGCCGGCCTGGTACCCGGACTTCAAGGCACGGACGGAGCCCGGGGTCGGGGATCCCGATCGCCTGGCCGGCCTGGCTCGGGATGCCGGGCTCGCAACGGTGACAGTACGTCAGATCGTCGTGGAGACCGGTGTCCGGACGCCCGAGCTGCTCGTCGACTGGCGGCTGGGCATGGCGCACATCGCCCCGTTCGTCGCCACGCTCGGTCCCGGCGAACGCGACGCGCTGCACTGCGCGGCAGCGGCCGAGCTGCGCGGGGCACCGTCGTTGGACATACCGTTGCTGGTCCTCACCGCGCGGTAGCCGCCCAGGTCTCGAATCGTCGACTGGCCAGGGCACGCAACGAGTCGCGGTACGGTCCCGCAGCCGCCTCCAACCGTGCCAGCGCCGAAGCGGCCCGGTCCTGCCCACCCGGCACGTCGAGTTCGGCGGTGGTCTCCCCGATCCACCACCAGGCCTCCAGCGCGACCGCCGCCTCGACCGCGGCCAGGTCGCGATCCAACTCGGCGGGCGGAACGGGCATCCCCAACCGGTGCCTGGCACGGTGCTCCAGCAGGCGCCCCGTGCAGATGTAGCGCGGCACCCCGGCCGCCGACGCCTCGGCAACCAGAGCCTCGGCCGTGGTCAAGGCCTGCTCGGGCTCGGCGCGCAACAGGTCCAGCCGGGCGTGCAGCAGACTCGATTTCATCGCCAGCCGCCACCCGAAGACCAGCTGACCCTGGCGCGCCGCGTCGGCCGCGTGCAGGTGCACCGCGGCCGCGTCGGGGTCGGCGGCAAGCAGCCGCTCCTCGGCCAGATCCTCCAGCGCAGCCACGGTCGTCTCCGGAATCGCACCCGCTGCGTGCGCACCGAGGGCCTCCACATGCGCCGCCGTACCCCGCTCGATCTCGCCCAGGTTGCGCAGCACCCAGCCGGTGAAGTTCACCCCCCGCCCCAGGAAACGGGGCAGGTGTCGACGGGAGACCTCGGCCCCGTAACGGGCGAAGGCATCCAGGGCCGCGGCGGGGCGGCCGGCCACGGCGTGCGCGTGGCCCATGAACAGCAGGGCGTGCAAGGTGGCCGCGCTGGCCTCCACCCCGGCGTCGGTGCTGACCACCGGGCTGAGCAACGCCAACGCCTCGTCAGAACGACTCTGGTGCGCCCGCAGCACACCCAACCACGCCGACGCGGTGACCCGGTCGCTCCCGGTTGCGCTGCCCACCGCGGCCGACAGCAGCGCCTCGGCCCCGGACAGGTCACCGGCCGCGTGCCGGGTACGGCCGCCGATGATCAGGCATCGAGCCCGCAGCGCCACGTCGTCGGCGCTCACCTCGCCGTCGTGGGCATAGCGGATCGCGTCGGGGAACCGACGATCGAAGTACGCCGCCCACGCGCCCACCTCAAACGCTGCGGCGACGCCGGCCGAGTTCGCCCGTTCGACGTCGGCCAGCGCCTCGGCGTAGGCGCCCCGTCTGGTGCGCACCCGCGCGCGGGCCAGCCACGTCTGCGGCTCGGGCACCAATGCGATCGCCTCGTCGAGCAACCGCTCGGCGGTGTCGTGGTCGTAGCGTTCCCCGGCCCGAGCCGCGGCGACCCTCAGGAAGCGCGCCGCCCGCGGCAGGTCGCCCCCCAGCCGCGCGTGCTCGGCGACCTCGACCGGATCGACGTCGGGACGGCCGTCCAAGGCCCGGCCAGCCTCCCGATGAAGCAGGGCCTGCCTGCCGACGCTCGACACCGCGACCAGTGCGCCGCGGACCAACTCGTGGCGGAACACGAATCGACCGGAGGACTCGACCAGCAGTCCGCGCCGGGCAGCCAGTTCGACGTCGTCCAGTACCGCCATCGTCGGCCGTCGGAAGACCGCCGCCAGAAGATCGACATCCAGCCTGGGGCCCAACACCGCCGCGGCCCGCACCAGATCACCCGGCTCTCCCAGCTCGTCGCATCGCCTGCGCACCGCAGCGATCAACGACTCGGGCAGGTCGTGGTCGCCGGCCACTGCCAATGCGGCCAGGAACAGCGGGTGCCCACCCGACCGTGCGTGCAGGCTCGGCGCACGGTCCGCCCCGACCAGCTCGGTGACCGCCGCAAGGTCCAAGGGCCCCAAGGTCATTGTCAACGTGGCGGAGAACTCGGCGCCCTCGTCGGGCCGTGCGGCCACCAGGACCAGCAAAGGCATCGGCCTGCGCACCAGGAAACGCAACCATTCGGCCAACGCCGGCCCGGCCAGGTGCGCATCGTCGAGCACCAACGCGAGGTGCTGACGCTCCGTCAGACGGCCGAGCACCGTGGTGAGCGCCCCGAACAGCACCATCGGTCCCAGATCGCGATCGGCAAGCAATGGTTCGGACCGCGGGCTCGGCTCGAGCCCCAGCATGGGAGCCAGCAACTCCCGCTCGGGTCCCAGCACGGCCGCGACCTCCGGCGCGGGTAGCCCGCGCAGGTGCTGGGCGAGGGCGACCATCACCGCGTCCAGCGGTACGGCACGCTCCAACAACCCGCAGCTGCCGTGCAGCACCGCCGCCCCATCGGCTGCGCGCCTCGCCCGCCAGGCGGCCAGCAGTGTGGTCTTGCCGATGCCGGCCTCGCCACGGATCACCACGACGATCGGCCCCTCGGCCATCGCCCGTTCCGCGAGCTCGTCCAGACGCCGAAGTTCCCGGTCCCGCCCGACCAGCCGCCCGCTGCCCGCTCGTATCGGCGGTGCCGGGACGCCCAGCTCGCCGCGCACGATCGCGGTGTGCAACTCGAGCGTGGCCGGCGCCGGATCGGTACCCAGATCCTGCTGAAGCCGCTCACGCAACGCGGCGAACGCTGCCAACGCAGCACCTGTGCGCCCGGCACCGGCCTCGGCACGCATCAACAGCCGGACCCGATCCTCGTCGTAGGAGTCGACGTCCAGATCCGACCGCAGCACGTCGATCGCGTCCAGGCATTGCCCGGCGCCGACCAGTACCCCGGCCACTGCTCGCCGTGCCTGATCGACGCCGCGCCGCACGGAGCCGACCTGAGCGACGACCCACTCGGAATCCATCCCCGCGGTGGTGGGTTCGCCCCGCATCAGAGTGAGCGCAACACGCACGGCGGCCACCGCGCCGCGGGCGTTGCCGGCCGCCCCCCGGCGGTGCGCCTCCGCCACGGCGGCGTCCAGTTCGTCGACGTCGAGCCAGTCGTATTGCAGCCGATAACCGGCGTCGGAACGCGCCACCCGCTCCGCTCCGATCCGACGGCGCACCCGGCTGACCAGGACCGCGAGCTGGTCGGCGGGGTTGGCCGGCGGCCCGTCGCCCCACAGGGCGTCGATCAGGCGGTCGACGGCCACCGGGCGTCCGCGGCCGAGGGCCAGCAACAGCAGCAACTGGCGGGCCTTGCGGCTGCCCAACGTGGTCAGGTCCAAACCGTCCACGGCGAACTCACCGAGCACGCGGACCGTCAGCTTCTTCACCGGGCCATCCAAGTACCGGCCTGCAGTCCCCGCCACCACCGCTGCAACCTCGCTGCAAACCCACCCCACGAGGCTGGCCGGGACAGGATCGGTGGAAGTGAACGGAGACGACAATGAGCGCGACGGCGGAGCAGTCATCCTTCGGTGCACCCGACGAGACCCGCGCCTTCGAACGGGGGGTTCTGGACCTGGTGAAGATCGGCGGCTCGGAGATCGGTCGCCTCACGTTGCAGCCCGGGTGGCGATGGTCCGAGCACGTCAAGCCGATCGCCGGGACCGACCTGTGCGAGGCCCCGCACTTCCAGTACCACCTCCAGGGCACTTTGCACGTGGTGATGGGCGACGGGCAGGAATTCGACGCCGTCGCGGGCGACGTGACCGCGCTGCCGCATGGCCATGACGCGTGGGTGGTCGGCGACGAACCGGTCGTGGTAATCGACTGGTGGGGCGCCAGCAACTACGCGAAGTAGCACGGCATCCGATGCGCAGTCCGTGTGCCGATCCGCACGGATTCCATGACCGCGACCGTCGCTCAGGTGGAGTAGTGGCAGCAGGTCACTTGCATTCCGTCAGCGGGACCGGAACGTCTCCGGACGGCGGGTGATGAGCTGCTCCGGGTCGGCCACCACCCCGCCGACCAGATACGGGATCCCGCAAGCCGAATACGAAGTGTGATTTCCCCGCTCGAAGGCGACGATCTCGAGATCCTCCGGAGCCCGGCGCCGTCGGGCCTGCGATGCGGCGCTCATCCCGGCTGCGTCTCCTCCGATTACCACCAGGCGTTCCATAGCTCTCCTCGGGCCGCCGACGATCCACAACCTACGTGGACATGAGGAACCCGGAATTCGCCTTCCGGCTTCGGTCTCCGGCGCACGGGGCCGTTCTCGAGCGCACACCTCCCGGAGGCCGCGCGCTCGGATCGATGAGACTCGGTACCGAGCGTCGTCTGTGTTGACAGGCGCGCCAAAAAGCCCGGCGAGCGCACGAGGCAGACAGCGGAGGCACCATGACGACCACGCCCGGCAACGCGAGCAGCAACCTCCCCGGCAAACCGCCCGTCGTCGATCTGGCCACCTGGCAGGCGGCGCGCGCGGAGCTGCTGGTCCGCGAGAAGGCGCACACCCGTGAGGGAGACGCGATCGCCGCGGCCCGGCGACGGCTGCCGATGGTCGAGCTGGACGGCGCGGTCGAGGTCATCGGGGTTGACGGGCCGGTCCCGTTCCTCAACCTGTTCCAGGGTCGCGACGAGCTCGTGGTCTACAAGCACATGTGGTCCGACGGCGCGCCGTACCAGGGGCAGTGCGAGGGCTGCACCACCACGGCCTGGCACGTGAAGGACGCCGTCTACCTCAACGCCCGCGGCGTCTCGTTCGCCATCCTGACCTCGGGCCCGTGGGCAGAAGTGGCTCCCTACGTCGAGTTCATGGGTTACGCCCAGCCCTGGTACTCGGTGCGGGGCCTGGAGGCGCCGGTCGGCGGGGAAATGGGCCACATCGTCTGTTTCCTGCGCGACGGCGACCGCGTGTTCCTCACCTACTCCACGACGGGTCGCGGCAACGAGCCGGTCAACGGGTCCCTCGGCCTGCTCGACATGACGCCCTACGGCCGTCGCGAGGCGTGGGAGGACAACCCCGTGGGCTGGCCCGAGGCCCCTCAGGTCGGCTCGCCGGTCGGTGGGCACGGCTCGCCGATCTGCTGGTACTGGCGCTCCGACGCGGACGGCGTCGCCACCTGGGGGCCGACCAGCCGGCCCGTGCCGCAGTGGACCCGCCCCGGCGCCACCCCCGTGGAGACCCTCGGCCGCCAGGGCCACCATCACTGACGCCGGGTTTACCCCAGTGATCAGGCGGCGGGTAGCTGTTCTTGATTCCGGGAACCCCCCGGTGCCAGGGTCTTTGCAAACCAGGGACGAGAGGAGACTCCGAATGTCGGCGGACGAGAACGAGAAGCTGATGCGGGTTGCGTTCGATGCGCTGTCCAGAGGTGATGCGGAGCCGTTCGTGGGCCTTCTCGCCGACGACGTCAACTGGACCATTACGGGCTCGACCGCCTGGTCCGGCACCTACCGGGGGAAAGCCGCCGTCATGGAGGACCTCCTCGGGCCGGTCTTCGCCAAGTTCTCGACGCAGATGCGGATCACGGCGTCCCGTCTCACGGTGGAGAACGACATCGTCGTCGTCGAAGCCCGGGGAGATGCAATGACGACGTCCGGTCTCCGCTACGACAACACGTACTGCTTCGTCTGTCGCTTAGACGACGGGCGCATCTGTGAGATCACCGAGTACATGGACACGGACCTCGTGCGGCGGGTCCTCGGGGAGAAGTAGGGCCGGCCAAAGCGACGGTCGGAGGTCAAATCTTCCGGCGAGGCCGGTCGGGGCGGGGGTGCATGGTCGAGTCGCAGCCATCCTGCGCCCGTCGGTGAGCGAGATCGTTTTTATGCCGCGCCGGCTGCGGCCGGGCGCTTGCGTGCTCGCGCGAGGGTGCGGGCGTGACCGGCCGCGGCGGTGTGGGCGTTCTGGCGGGAGTCGCGGGCCAAGTCCCGGAGGGCCGCCATGGCCGGGTTGACCCCGGCGAGGGTCAGTTCGGCCTCGACGACGTGGACGTCGGCGCCGAACACGTCGGCGAGGATGCGCCGCACCCAGCCGACGCCGTGGTCCCAACCCTCGCGCGGGGTACCCGGACCGTAGCCGCCGCCACGCGCCACGACCAGGATCGCCGGGCGTCCCGCCAACGCGGGTTCGGCTCCGGGGGCGAACCGCGGGTCGGTGATCAGCAGGTCCACCCAGGTCTTCAGCGGGGCAGGTACCCCGAAGTTGTACAGCGGAGCGGTCACCAGCAGCGCGTCCCCGGCCAGCACCTCATCGGCCAGCGTCGCGGCCAGAGCGACCGCCTCCTGCTGCTCGGGCGTCCGCTGTCCGGCAGGCGTGTGGGATCCGGCCACCGCGTCGAGCCAGGTCTTGACAGGCAGCGGGTCGGTCCCGATGTCGCGGCGGACGACGCGGACGTCCGGGTGCTCGGCGAGCCAGGTCGACTCGACCGTGTCGGCGAGTTCCCGGGTCACCGACCCGTCCGTGCGGATGCTGCTGTCGAGGCGGAACAGTGTCATCGCATACTCCCGAGGCATGTCGTCCAGCAGAAGGTCTGCTCGGCAGAACATCTGCCGGACGGCAGGCATTCCCGGGTCGCGGCGGCTAGGGTGACCGTCGTGGTCGCCGCAAGCCCCCCCGAGCTCGCGCAGTGCACGCACGCGTTGCGTGAGGACCTGGGCTGGGGCTTGGGTGTCGCCCTGCGCGCCTATGTGAAGGCGGCCGGTGCAGTGATGCAGCGGCTGCCGGGTGGGCCGCGCAGCTACCAGGTGCTGACGGTCGCGGGCCGGGACCGGCCGCGCACGCAGCTGGCGCTGGCCGCGCAGCTGGGCGTGGACAGGACCGTGATGACCTACCTGCTCGACACGTTGGAGACGGCAGGCCTGATCGTGCGCGAGCAGGACCCGAACGACCGGCGCGCCCGGCACGTCGTGCTCACCCGCAAGGGCACCAAGCTGCTGACCGGCATCGACCGACGGCTCGCGCAGGCCGAGGACCACGTCCTGGCCCCCCTGGGCCCCGACGAACGCGCCACCTTCCGCACACTCCTGCAGCGCATCGCGACCCACGCCGACACCCTCGACCCCTCGGCGTACCCGTGCGCCCTCGCGGAAACCGCGGTGGGCCGCGGCGCCGATCGGGGCGTTACTTGATCGTCTGGCACGGCCCGCCCTCCGGGGTTGTGTTCAGGTTCGGGCGGTTGCCAGCAGTGGGCGCATGGGGCTGTTTCGCAACCGGGTGACCAGTGCCGTGATCGGTGCCCGGGCGGCCAGCGTCACCGCGATCGCGACGATCGCTCCGACGGCCAGGCCGGCGACCACGTCGATCGGGTAGTGCGCCCCGACATACACCCGGTCGGCGGCCATCAGGACCGCCAGGACCGCGGTGACCACCCCGAGCCGGCGGGAGACCAGCCAGACCCCCGCGGCGGCCGCTCCGGCCATGACGGCGTGGTCGGAGGGGAAGGACGGATCGCTGCTGCGGGCGACCAGCACACTTGCACCCGGATCTTGGACATAGGGACGGATCTCGTGCACGGCGTTGACCAACAACTGGTTCAGCGCCACGGCGACGAGCACCCCGGCACCGGCGAGCAGCGCGCGGGCCATGACACGTGAGTCCGCGATCCGCCGGGCCAGCGCCCATCCCGTTATCAGGCAGACCGCGAAGGCCACCACCCCGTAGTCGGCGAACAGTCTCGCCAACGGGTGCAACCAGCCGGTGTGCCGGGCGAAGTCGTTCATCGCATCGAATCCGGGCCCGCCCAACAGCGGTCCGGCGGCGGAAATGGTCATTGGCACTGGATCGGGGCCCTTTCGATGTTCGGTTCGGTTTGGACGCGCGGCCGGGTTCGCGCGGCATCGTCCGTTCGGCCCGTTGTTGGTGGACCGATCGGCTTGAAGTCGCCGCTGGCCGGCGAGCCCCGCCCCGAGGGCTGCTCCCAGAGACTCAGAGGGATCTTAGGGCTGAGGGAAGTTTCTCAGAAATGTCGCGATTCGCACTGTTTTCTGAGCATTTCCGGCGATAACTTGTGAACGGCCGGTGAAGTGCGCCGTTGCCGGCAGGACCCGTCTCGTGAACGTGGCGTGCGAGGTTGTCGAACAATCGGGGTCTTGGAGGCACATCATGCGAAGAAGGTCCATCGTCGCGAAGGTCGCCGTCCTTGCCGGCGTTCTGTCGATGAGTGTCCTCAGCTCTGGCGTCGCCGTGGCCACCCCGCCGACGGGCGTCATCCTGTTCACCGACCTCACCCGGGCGCAGGCCGTCGAGGGCACCTCGGTGCAGGTCAAGCCGGGCCTCGATCTCGTGTCGGGGTCATACGCGATTGCGCCCGGCGGTGAGACCGGGTGGCGGCGGCTGTCCGGGACCTCGATCCTCGCCGTCAACAAGGGCAAGATGACGGTCCACCGGGCTGACGGTTGTGGCGCCAAGGACTACGACCTCGGGCAGGCTTCGGTACTCCCGGCCGGGGAGTACCTGATCCGCAACTCCGGCAAGGATCCGCTGGAGTTCTTCGGTGTCTTCATCAACCAACCCGTTGCCGCCCCGAAGCCCCTGGTCGAGGGCCCGTCGGCCGCCGCCCCGGCCAACTGCGGCGCCGTGTCGGCCGCGTCGATCTCTGCTTCGGGTGTGTCGCTCAGCAGCCACAGGACGGCGACGATGGTTCCCGGCATGTTCGGACGTGGCGCCAGCTTCGACATCGAGGCCGGCAAGGACGTGTTCGCCGACTTCCTCGACATCTACCCCGGGTGGAGCAGCGGCTGGCTGTCGCACCGGCCGGCCGTCAACATCATGTCGGGCGGCGTACTCAGCTACGTCATGGCCCGGGACGGCAAGTGCGACACCAG
>Ga0157362_1001167_pt1 | contig 10664 bp, 5 predicted proteins | sample AttlaeALBM3_FD_111480 | JGI IMG/M metagenome (GOLD analysis project Ga0157362, IMG submission 111480) | Fungus gardens microbial communities from leaf cutter ant in Ribeirão Preto, State of São Paulo, Brazil - Atta laevigata ALBM3 | ecosystem: Host-associated > Fungi > Mycelium > Unclassified ... | reverse complement strand
TATATATTTCTCAAGTTATAAAATCGTATTGCTAGTAAAAATTGCGTTTTTTAAAACACATTTCTAAATATTATATTTCCAAAATCTGTGATTGGTGCAACTAAAAAAAAGGTTCGTATATGTACTAATAAATATACGAAAAAGAGAGACATATTTACTTTAATTATACATAACGATAATAATTAATTGACAAAAATTAGCAGTATTTTTGAAAATATTGACAATAATATTTTTTAAGCGTTTTGATTGATAAATATGGATAATTGATCTCATGTCATCTTTATTTTATATTCGTATCAAAAGATGAAGATACGATTAATCAGATAAAGTAAAAATATCTTGCTTTGAAAAGTCCGAAAAATTAATTAAAAATTTTATAAAAAGAATAAATACATTGAGTTACATCAGTCTCATATACGGAAGTATAATATACGTGTGTAAAAAGGAATAATTAATAATAAAAGTAATTAAAGCACTCGATGAACGTGCACACAAATCATGCGACCACGTACAGGACGTAATTGAAATAATACACATGTAATGTAACGTAAAATAAAATCTCTTTGGCTTTTTACACGATTGAAAAGAAATACGCTCCGCGTAAATGTATCAGAAATTGCGCATATCCTCCCGACGATAATTCTTTTTTTTTGCGAGGCTGAAATTGATTATTTCTTTTTGCACAGAAAAAATTGAATTGCACGTCGTTATCTATCACAAGTATGCGTTTTCAACACATAAACGTTATTCAACTTTCAAATTTTTGTCAGAGTTAAAAATCAAGTGGAAAATTTTTTTTAATCATTTGCTATCTATTCTCTCACGCTTGAAGCTTAATTCGTCAGAAATCTCTGTTTGACAAGGGACTTCTGATACAGCTTACGTTATTTACATCGTTGCAAATCGTGCTTTGTCCTCACTCGTGCATAAGACAAATAAGATAGAGATTTCGCCACGTAAGATAAAAAAAAGATGGATAAGCCAAGGGGAATGATGGGGATGATATTTGTATCGGCTCTACCGTGCTAGAAAAGATGAAAAATCGAAAGTAAATAGGTCGTAATATTTTTGTACTTACACTCTTACGGTAATATCATGCGCGTGTTGAATAAAAAAATGCGATTACGTGGCCACGATCGGATTCTCGAGACCTCGTTACAGTGAAACGAATGAAAAAACGTGGTGTACGTTTAGCTACACTGGGGATGAAGAATTATTGGCACACTGTCATATCGAAATAGATTGACCACTTTGCGTTGTAATAAAGTACTCAGACTCACCCACGCATTAGGAAGTTTTTTGCAGTAACGCGCCATTGGATATATACGGTAAGCGCTTCAACGTGTACCGCCACGCACGGTGCGGGACAGTTACGAATCGCTATGGCAATTTTTATCTTACACTTATATGTCGTTATTTACTGTACATGCAATCCGTAGATTAGCGTTTAATCAGGGATGTAAAACCGGTATAATCTCGCTCGGTTTACGTTTCGATGCTCTGTCTTGACATAGAAATCGAAGTTGCCGAGTATTACGTACCGATTTACAATCCTATATCGAAGGCGCGCTATTGCAAAAAAAAAATGTTTCACTCTTTCATCCCTTTCACACTTAACGCGCTCTCATTCGTTCATTTTTTTTCTTTCTCTCTTTCGTTCACGCGTTTCTTTTTTTAACGGAAGATCTTGTGCGAACATTGCGTGTATAATCTCTGACGGCGTCACTCGCGCTCTTTGTTCTCTTTTTTTAATGCTACAGGTACATGCGAGGAATTCGGAATTCAATCTTAATTTAATCGATAGCGGTAATTGCAATCGAGGCTTCGCGATACGAACGAGTAATGGACATGATATGTTACATGCGTTCGAGCGTGTTGTGTCTGACGTACTTTTAATTGGATGCACGTCATTTCAAAATGAAATTTATTCTCACGCTAAACGTATACGGAAATCACACGATTTGATTGTAGAATTCGACATTGAAAAAAATCTAAAAAAATCTTTCAGCTTCGATTTCTTTCCGATGAAAAGTTTTTTTTCACATTGATAAAATATTACAATGATAAACATTACAATGAATATTGTGATACAAATGCATTGTTTTCAGTCTATAGTGGAATTAATATGTGACTGTATATTTTCTACGAATTTTTTTTGTGCGATTTCATTATGTTGATGAAAAAACTTGGTCGAATAAAATTGACTATCTAAAATTAATATTAAATTCTGTGATTTATATGTGTGTCAAAATGAGAAAGAAAAAATCTTATATTTATTTGTCAGATTGGTGTTTTAAGTCGCCTTCGAATTACTATCATAATTACTATGATAATTTTGCTATTGATATATGTTTCAAGATTTAATTTCCGTTAATTGTCCAGCCACTGTAATAAGAATTAATTGATCAACGTGAGAAATGTGGTTGGAACTTGATCCAAAAAAAAGGATCATTTCTCAAAATTTACTCGTGTCACCGATATTTCTAACAAAACTTGTACTCGTCGTAAAACGACGTCATCTTAAATACGATTATGTTTCTGCGTTCATGACGAAATTCTATTTCGTAAATTACGTTGATTGCCATTAAATCGATAATACCGTATAATAATCGCTACAATAATATCGCTAATATCAGCGTTTAAATACAAAGTGGATATGTTTCGTGATGTGTAAATTATGAGATTCGAGGGTGCTTTAATTGAATGTCGGTACAAAAATTCTTTTGTACCCTTACGTGGCAATTTATCGATTTATTTGTGCATCTTTGCATTGATGGGAATACGCTTATTAATTTTCATTGATTCAATTTCTCCGATATGAGCCTTACATTTAAATGATTATTTCTTTGATTTATTCAACATATTGGTTCCATAAAGAAATCTTATTAAAATGTATTATATTTCAATAGGAAGATCACGACTAACTAATAAAAGAAATTAATTTTTTATTTAGAGAAATAAGTATTGGTATCAAAATTGAAAAACAGATAGCAAATCAGAAGAATTTTCAAACTGCATTTAATTTATGGTCATTCTCGTAAAAGAAACATTTAATGTAGCAAACAACTACGATCTTTTTCGTTCCTAGTAATTTCTTTTTCTGTGAGTTTTCCTAACTGATTTCGGAATAATGTTTTTTTCATTATTGCCCTACTTCTGTATGACGTATTGCGAAGTAAACAAAATGACAGCAACAGATCGACATCGGTTACTTGTTTCCGAGTATACACAAGACTGTCTCGAATGTTATTAAAATGCAATAAATTACGTCGAATGCGTAATCAATTTGACAGATCTGATTTCCCTTGAAAAATGATCATAGTACACGCATACACATACGCACGCACGCACGCACGCACGCACGCACGCACACACACACACACACACACACACACACACACACACACACACACACACACACACACGCACGCATGCACGGAAGATACGTAACATAGATTTTTCACACAGATGGCTACTTTCTCTCTCTTTCTCTCTCTCTCTTTCTCTCTCTTTTAAATTCCGTTTTCCCTTCCTCTAACAGTGGCGGTCGCGAGAAGACCGCGGAAGAAATTTAATATCTTCTTTTTCTTTTCGGCAAAAAGATCTCTTGTCGCGGAAATAAACGCGTTTCTCCTGGTAATTGAGCGAAAGTGATCATTCTGAATCGGGATTCACTCGCATTTTCAAAACGATCGCCCATCCAAGAACATACCAAGTCAAGAAAAAATCAAAATGACTTTATTTTGACGTCATAAAAATTAAAATAATGAATTTTTGTTACAAAATTTGACTGTTTTTATTAACATCAAAAATTAAAATAAAGTCATTTTGATTTTTTATTGATTTTTTGTGTGTTCTTTGAGCAAAGAGCACATCAAGTCAAGGAAAAGTCAAAATGACTTTATTTTAATATCATAAAAGTCAAAATGATGATTCTTGATTTTGAAATTTGACTGTTTATTGACATTAAGAATCGAAATAAAGTCATTTTAATTTTTTGTTTGACTTTTGAGTGCATCCGGCCGCCGCGAAACATCAAACACGTCGATGTTGAATGACGCGTGCGACGACGTCGTTTTCTTTCCGATTGATTCACATAAACGCACGTTACGTTCCATATACGTTCTGAGAAAAAGCTTAACATCGAGAAAAATATGGGGGTATATATTATCTCCTATGTGTGTCGTTCAGTCGAATTCGAAATAGATTATATTCATGTAATCCACTGCCACAGTTACGTAGCTCGCAGTAGCACGCAAAGAGAGCGCTCATTCTCTAAAAAGTCACTTTCCCATTCACGAATCTTTTAGCCGACTCGGCCCTTTTTAATATTCGCGATTTTTAAGATAGGGCAAAGTCGGACCCTAGTCCGTCATTATCCTAGAAAGGCATACTCGTCATACTTTTTTGACGAATTCAGTTCTTTTAATTCTTCAACAACATCGCATTTACTGATTTCATTTACATTTTAATTAATTTGACGTCTAGCATATTTATGCAGTCGTAGCGTATAACTTTTGAAACCTACTAAAAGAGCTATGAAATTTATATACCGTGCATTTTATGCAGTAATCAGAAGTTTGAAATATTATACATCGCAACATTATGAGACTTTGGCGTTAAAGGATCATTCATATTTATTAAATAGATTATGAAAATAATCATTTGGGATTCATGTAATAGTGACAATGGATTTTCGTCAGTTTTGTCTTCTGAATAGAAAAACGAAATTATATCATTAATAAGTCTAAATGTAGACAAATGAAATTATATAAAAGTGTGAGTATTAAATTCCGATATACGACGTATGCCTGTCTAAGGTATTATTCCGATAAATTATTTACAGTTTTCGACCTGATTTGAAACTTGCTCTACGATCGCACGAAACGTGGCTGCACGATGAGAACGAATAAAAACGACCGAGCCGGCGGATAAACTTTGCGTAATAGTAGTAATAGGCCATAATTCCTAGTCGTAAAGTATGAAAAGTATCAACAAATTTGAAAAATCCTCGTCTACCCCCTTAGGCAATTATCGTCTTTCGTTATGCGAACGTTATCGTTCGCGTTTCGCTAAAGGGACCGTCTCTTACATTGCCTAGGAAATTTGACTTTACAACAACGCGATCGCGCCATCGCGCTTACACCCATTTCCCGCGTTCCTTGACTAAAGGCGAAGAAATTGATATAATTCAATTAATAATTGACAGATAACCAATTAATACGTATAGGATGGTCCTACGGCAGAAAAGGCGTAAACTCCTAAGATTTAAACGACATAAACTTTTTCTAATTTTAACATCGCCACACGGACCATCCAGTACATTGATTGTAGTTACTTCTCGCGTGTATATCTCTTTAATCTACATTTTTTCTCTTTTTTTTTCTCTTTGTTATAATAGAAATCGTATGTAACTTCTGTATGTATAACTTCTCGGTACCAAATGCATCTACGATGAAATTATCCGGATAATTTCCTTTTGCCTCATCCATCGTCTGTACATTCGGCAGTCGAGAGTACCACTTGCAAGCACGATACTTATATATGCATTATTCACCATTCCGCGCGCACACAGTGCCGTCATGTGCGCGCCCCACAAACTGAAGATCCCGAAATCTTAAATAGTTAACAGTAACATCGGCGTGAACATTGTACAGAATGATCGAATGATGCACGAGAAGCGAAACCTCGGATGGATGATTCGCGATAATCCCTGTCAACGGCCCGCATCGATGATTTAACAACGCGTTGACGAAATCGCAATTAACTGTCATTCACGTGAAGTTACAAAAATTCCACCGTACATCGTCCTCGACGAAAGTCTTAATTAAATTTATCGCGTTTTTTTTTCTACTTGCTGTCAGTAAGTCGAAAGTTTGTATTATAGGAGGAATGTAGGAGATAAAAAAAAGAACGACGCGTTAATCCAATATAACGAGAGAAAGAGGGTAATTTCAATTAATAATTTAATAATAAGTGGTAAAGGTCTGATGGTTGCTATGTTTCCACGTGAACGACAATTAAGAAGGATGTTAATACATTCGGTGCGTTAATATTAAATTAAAAGCCTTTGTTAAAGCCTTGCCTAGGTCATGACTTCGACGACGCGTTTTTTGTTTCGAGAGGAAAAAGTCACCGTCATTATTAGGAGATTAGCCGTGTAATTTTTCGTTCAATCTGCAAAGCCCTTTCACCAGAGAGAGACGCGGCTGATGTCCTTTCGAATGAACGGGAACTCTGTCCCTTGAGAGCGAAACATTCGTCACGAGGCGCCTCTCATAAAGTGAAGTATGTATGCACATAGTGGTTCACAGTTACAAAACTAACTAAATCTTACGAGATACGGTGAGCAATAATTCCAGATATGTACAGAAGTGTTATGTTACAGACGTTACGATATAAAGGTATCTCCTCGACGACGCGAATGAGAATTCGCATTCGCAATCGTCGGAATTTTAGCTCCTCAACGTGCGACGATTGGTATCGTTTAATAATAATTTCGACCCTTCCCTCTCGACGGTAATACGAATCGTCTCGAGGATTCCTCTCGCGCGGATTTAATCGTTATCCTGACGATGCAGGATACGGCCCAGTCTGTAGTGTGCAGCCTTCGATTTTTGAAATTGTCTTAATAATTGATAGGCTACCCTGTTTCGTTATCATTATGAATGGTATCCTTTATGTCCGTTCTATACATCACGACGTAGTATTTTTCAGGATACGTTTTTTCTCGGTCGCACTGTAATAAATCGAGGATCGCTCGTGCTATTGATCGTTCCCGAATATCGATGAACATAAGATCAGGAGATGTGATTTGATAAGTCGCTCTTTGTTTTTCCGAGCCACTATTTTTTAGACTTTAAGGAATACTTAGGAATATCATTGAGAGATTTAATTAAACTAAAAATTAAATTCACTTGTCAATCTTACTGGCAATATACTTTTTAAATCGTATTATCTCATTTTGAAAAAAAGGATTATACAGAATGTAAAAAATTAGTGACTCAAAATACTACAAAAAAGTTCTCAAAAAATTGAGTAAAAAAGTTAATTTTATTTTAAATATAATTTTTAGATATACAAGGACTTAAATGGCCAGTTATATTTAGATTAAAATATGCATTAATATGCATTAATATAGTATTAGTGAGCAGGAACTTCAGCATGTTCATTAATACTAACAAATGACCATTTAAATGTACTCTATAATTGGCCACATTAAAATTCTTATATCTCAGAAACTATTTCTCAAAATAAAAATTTACAAATGATTTTTTTTTCACCTAATTTTTAAAACTTTTTCGTTGTAGTATTTTAAGTTGCGAATTTTGAGTAATATATGAAAGATATAACTCAAAATTATATGATATATGAAAGAATTAGTCAAAAATGATATTGGAATTTTTTAAAAATGATATTGGAATTAAAAAAAAATAAGAAATAAATTTATCAAGTCATCCCCGAATCTCTCTCTCTGCATCTTCCGATCTTCCGATCCTCGATGACGAACCTCGGCGCGTCGCAGTGAAAAGGACAAATGGCTATGGAAAAGATGAAAACATAATGCGTTATGAGAGAGTAAAGTTGAGCGCGGATTTAGTCGCGCGCCTTCGTCATCTTCTTTTTGGAAAAAAATGCGCGACGAAACCGCGAAGGACATCGCGTCGTTTCGTATTTCCCGTTACGTTCCTCATACGTATATAATAATTATTTATCAATAATTATTTACATAAAGCCGTCCCATCCCGCGCGAACGAGCTTATTTCAAATAGAATTCGCTTTCACGTAGTGCCATCAAACTATATATAGGCCCTATGCTCATATTGACAACAGGTGTATAATATATTTATATATGTATATCTAATGATTTTTCGCTATCTATCTTACAAATGCGAGCAGCCGCAAAACACGCGGTGCCGATTTTCCTTCGCGCGTACTCGCGCATACTAATTACCTGTCCGTCGCACGTGGAACTTGAGGCCGGAAGAAACGCGAAGCCACGAGAACTTGTCGCGATCTATCATCGCTACGAAAGCCACGTGGCCGTCGCGGCGTCGTCGTTAATCCTTAACGTGCGCCCTTAAGTCCGCGGATGTTGCACGAGCACATCTCTTATAAGCTAATCTCTCATTTATTTTTTTTTTCCTACAAATACAAAAAGGCAGCGCGATACAGTGAACATCGGAGTGGCAGCCGAGATGTTTTCCGTTTTACGGTAGGTTGGCGCTTGACATTCGGATTTAACTGTACTACAACATAATATAACGCGAATATCTCGAGTATTTTATTTGAAGAAATTATTAGTATAGAGGCAATAAAATAAATACATAGAGGCAAAAAAGTAAATTTTGTAGTTTCGATCGAAAAAAATCTCCGTCGAAGTTTACTTCTTTATCATATTTTTATATTTAAATTTCGTGAAATATATTAAAAAATTTAGAAAAGTGTACTTAAAAAATGTGAGAAGTACGTCATTATGAATATTAACTGATATCGCTGAGAGAGGATCATTTTAAATGTAAAATGTAAAATGATAGCAAAATAGTAATAACCATTCCCATTGTTGCAATCTCGCTAATAAGGGGTAATGTCAGATAGAATTGGCGCGCTGTAAATGTCAAGCGTGAACCCAGCTCCGACTTACGAATCACCGGGAAAGCGGCTTCTACGATAAAGCTTTCAACCTCGAGGAGAGAACCCTCGAGGTTTCGTGAAAATAACCGTGTCGTCGGTCACGAGCGACGTGTTTCCCGGTATTCGGCTACCACCGCGACAGCAACAATTCGCGACGTGATTCGTTCGGACCTTCCGTCTCCCATCGCTTTTCCGCTCGAGCGAGTCTTATTAAACGCTTATTATATAGAAGATCTAAAGTACGTCAATAGAAGATTGTCGATACCGAGTGGTCTGTTTTCGCCACCGACCGAAGAGAGTACCTTCGATCCACGAACCCAACCAACATCGTCCCTCCCTCCTCTCTCCTCTCGTACTCACGAACATCCTCCGAGCACTACTCATGGCGCTCTTCGTCGTCCTAAATCTAATCTTATTGACCCAAAAGGAGAGTTCCCTTCGATATCGGCGTCCCTTTCGCACCGGCCATCTCTTCAGCATGCGTTGCGTCGTTCACCATCGCGTAGCGAGATAGTTTGATTTCGATTGAAGTGCAGTTCCTATCGTAAGCGTATCATTAACACGAACGAGTCGCTTTTCATGACGTTCTCACGTCAACACCTTCCCTCCTTCTCGAGAGAGTCTCCGGTTCATCTCGATTCTCTCGAGTGTCCCACGTTCCTTCGCAATCCTCTTGCTGAGATTGACGAATCTCGGCACAAAGCCGATCCTGTCCGCATTAAACAACGGTGGAGGATGTCCTTCGGTCGTTGCTCGATGAAGCTCCAGGCAAACTCCACGCATCGAACGTTTCCCGCGCGTCCATCCAGCCGACACTTTCGGGAACATATTTCATTTCTTGATAAGTACCCGCAGTGCCATCCCGAACGTGTCCGGAGATTGGCTTCAGAATGTTGATCGTGCTTTGTGCCGTTCCTCCATAATCTCGTCTCTTTGTTAGCAATCTCGTTGTAACGTTCGGTTGCGTTTTCCTCAAAGTTAAGTCCGATTCCCACGGGCTGCTCGAGGATCTGGACCAAGTTCTAGATGCGTCAATCGAACTCTGGCGTCCATCTCGGTAATGATGATGATAACGATGATGCCAGATTCTCTCGTTGATTCGCTTACCGATCTCGTACTGTACGTCTGAATGACGTTGCCGCACGAGTTGTTGATGATCTCTGCTGGCCCTTTGCAACTGCCGAAGCACCAGTTCTATATGTTTGAGCGCCTCGCCATTCTCGGCCATTCGTTGTGCTCGGTCCGTGGCCCCGCCGTGACCTCTGCTGCCCCAGCTGCCCTGCGACCTTCGTTCTACAAGTCGCTCGTATTCCGCTCTATAACGTTCCGCGTCGTGAGCGTGACGGGTCTGGTTGTAACGACATTGACTCTGTTCCGATGCATCAACGAGACGTCGTGCGTGGCGCGTCGTCGATTTCAACGTCGCCGGGCGCGGACCGAGCAAGTAGCGGGACGTCTCGAGGGCACGGCCGAGTTCGAAGGTGGTTTCAGTTAGGCCCGAGTATCGACGGTTCTAATTCGGATAGATCCCCTGGCCTCATACGTGCGTCGCTAACGTGCCCACCGCGGATGTGCGCTTCACCGTCGCCATGGCCCCGTTTGGACCGCCGGTGATATAATGCGCTGACAATGGAGCCTGCAAAACAAAAAGGAACACGGTATCCTCACGTTATCGCATTTAATCTCGGCTGTTAAATCCTACAGATACTACTTTGCTTCTAATCGTGATATGTTTTCTCCGTTACGTTTAAAAAGATACACAGTTTCTTTAAATATTTAATCTTAAATCTCCCTTGCATCGAGAACGATGTTTGTTAAGTTAAGATATGTATTTATATAGATTTAAATTAAAATATGTATTTACATAAAGATATATGTTCCCATATAGAACAAGCTTTGTTGAATTTAATCGCTTGACATGTTCATTGAATAAAGAAGAGATTAATCACAAATTCTATGAATTCGGATTTTCTACAAACATTATATTAATTGTAGGCGAGAATTACATATAAATAATATAGAAATTTTTT
>Ga0157362_1001166_pt1:7500-10666 | contig 10666 bp, 2 predicted proteins | sample AttlaeALBM3_FD_111480 | JGI IMG/M metagenome (GOLD analysis project Ga0157362, IMG submission 111480) | Fungus gardens microbial communities from leaf cutter ant in Ribeirão Preto, State of São Paulo, Brazil - Atta laevigata ALBM3 | ecosystem: Host-associated > Fungi > Mycelium >... | reverse complement strand
TCTTCTCTCCCCCCCCCCCCCTCCCCCCCTCTCGCTCTCTCTCTCTCTCTCTCTCTCTCTCTCTCTCTCCCCTGCATTTTTCACTTCTCTCATTTGTATCCTTCTGCTTCTTCTTCGTAACACATCGCGAGCATTGCGTTGAAAATCGTATGATTCTTTCACTAATTTGAAAGCTATTTCGATCAAGAAGGGCGTCGATACAAATATTTTATTCATAAACATCAAAGTTAATTTGCAATTGAAAACATATAAAATATGTATTATTGCTTCGTAATTATTTAACATTTTAAAGTTCGAAATGTACATGATATTAATATATATATATTTTATAATTTCCAACTTCATTTATTCAAGAGAGAATAAGATCATTATTGAATTGATTATTTAAATTGTTTAATATTCATAAAGATATGTCATAAAGGTATATTACTTAGTAATCATTCGTACACTTTATTCTACTCGGAAATTTTCTGTATGGTATTAATTGCGGACAATGTCTGCAATATTACGGAATGGCAAATGGCAAATTCTGGCGTATTATCCGGGCTTTGTAGATTATTTGAATAGTCTTTTAAGTACTTGTCAACGAAATCGAATATATGAATATTCGTAAGAGTTATTAACATAAAATGATACTGCAACTATTTCCAGAATTGCCGATTAAAGCGCATATTCTTATTTCCATACATTTTCTATTTTTTTAAATTATAATTCATATATTAATTTAAAACTTAATTACAGAAAAAGAAAGAAAGATAAAATAAGAGAAAGGAAGCTATTTAAAATTCAATATTAATGAGTTCTAAAGAAAGATCCAGAGAACGTTATAAAGTTTCGAAGGCGTTTTACGAATCATACATTTTGAAATTTTTGAAGCATTTATATAAAGTTATTAAAAAGACATCTATGTGACATTTTTAATACGTTTTATGACCTGCTTTTTTAAATATCTTTGAAACATTTTAAATTGTCTTTCACATGTTTTATTTAGGATCACTTTTAAATATTTCTTGGTAGAACTACCTGGGAATAATAAAACATGAGAGAGAAATTATTATTTAATTAATTCGTATCATTTAATATTATGTAACATGAAATCTATCACTAAAAGTACTTGACTTCCTTCAGTGTCTATTTTCGTTTTCTTTTTACCTTCATTTCAAAGAGATGGTCTTTCATTCGTCATATCGGGCAGTAGTCACTTCTCGTTTTCAGCGGTACTCGGCCTTACCTTCTTCTTTCTCTTTCTCTTCCTTTTTATGCTACCGACTTCATATTATTCCTCCTCCATACACCTCGTCCGCGGTCGTCGGCAGCCGCTCTTTTTCATCTTCGATATTCGTCTGCTCTCGGTCCCCTTTAGCTGAAAACCGATGCTATTACCTTCCTGGATAGGAATGGTTAGGGCACGAAGGGAGCACTTTTTTCTTCACATTTCTTTTATACATGGACAGTACGGTTCGGCCATTAGGAGCAAATCGTTGGCACGCAGGAGAAGTAGAAATGTTACCGACTTAACCTCTCGTTAAATGCCTTTTTGTCTTCTTTAATCGTCCCGTCGTTTTGGGACCGCTCTAAGAGCAAACAGTGTGTTGACGAGTGCCGGCGATCACACGTCCCATTTGTTCGACGTTCCTTTAGTCATAACAAGACCATCGATATGGCGCCACCGCTGTTTACTAATAATAGATATTTGTAAATTTCAAATCGCATTCACATTTTAATGACCTGTCAACAAACTATTACGAAGATATTACGTATCAAAGTAAACCTTAAATATAGATTTACTAAAAACGAAAATTAAAACTTAACTGAGATGTTTAAAATTAAATGTAAAAATGTTAAAAATATTTCAATTAAAATATTAGAAAAAAAGAGAAACGAGCTTTTGATGATATTTATGTTTTATACAAAATCTCACGTAATACATATGCGCATATTTATGGCTATACGATGAGAGATCGATAAATTCGATTACACGTGTTGCAATTCTATGTCATGCACGTGCGATGTAGCCCTTATCTTGTCTAAGCATAAAGGGAGTTACGATTTTCTGCTCGATGAGCTTTATTCTTCGAAAAAAAGGAAGAAGAGAAGTGCCGCGAAGTAGAAGGAAATAGAACCTGTGAAGAAAGGTGTTAGGAAAAAGAGTAAGCCAAAATTTAATAGTGGAAGAAAAACTGAAACGAATGATGGAATAAAGAGCAAAGAGGAAGCGAGGAAGCGATTAATGAAGGAGTCTCATAAAAAAGTACATTTTCGGTTCTACATGAATTCTCGGTCGCTCTCGTGTGGCAATATCAACTTTGATTGCCAATCGTTTTTCACTGCGACCAAGAAGGTTATTACACATCCACTTTGATAGCGGCGGAGTTTCTTCATCCAGCTAGTCTAGCGGCAGCGCCTTCGTTTATATCCATGCCAGAGAAAATATGGAGGCGGCTCGTCGAGAAGTTGGCGAAAATATTAGTTTGGCACACCTACTTATCCCTACCTGCCTGCATTCAACGCCTATTCCAACACCTGCTCTTCGTGGCGAAGATACTCTAAAACCTCCTGCCCTCATGAACCGTCGAATCGTTCATTCTCTTCGCGTGGCATCGCGTATTAAATCGATCGTAGATCCATTTTCTTGCAATCGCGATATGCGGCGTATCTTAACCGGTGATAAAGCGTAAGCGTCTGTTTTATAGCAATGGGATCACGATTATCTTGGATGAATGATTATCTCCTCTCTCCGAGCAATCTCTTTCTCAAAAAACAATTCTTTCCCGAATATGATATCACAGATAAGCAATGTAAATTTAGTAGAAATAAAATTTGAAATAATTCAGAAGAGAAATAGAAGAATAGGGCATATAGAATGTAAAATATATGAGACAGAAATAAATTTTTGTAAGCAAAGTAAAAAGTTTATCATTTTTATCATTTCTATATTATTTATCACAATTTTATTATAAATACTTAAGAAAGAGTAGAAGAATTGAGAACCTACCTAAAAGAAAAGTTAAATAAAACCAACGATTTATCAATTATAAAAGTCTTTATGCAAAGAATATCGGCTTTAGGTATAATAATTAACATTAATTTAATGATTAACATTTATATATAATATTGATAATATATGAATATTAATTTTTCTATTTTAAAGCCAAATAACTGGAAT
>Ga0157362_1001166_pt1:0-2500 | contig 10666 bp, 2 predicted proteins | sample AttlaeALBM3_FD_111480 | JGI IMG/M metagenome (GOLD analysis project Ga0157362, IMG submission 111480) | Fungus gardens microbial communities from leaf cutter ant in Ribeirão Preto, State of São Paulo, Brazil - Atta laevigata ALBM3 | ecosystem: Host-associated > Fungi > Mycelium >... | reverse complement strand
GTAATTCTCGTTTTCCTCTTCTCTTAATGTATATGTTCTTCTCAGACTCGAATTCGTCCCAATTACCGAATGCTTGAAATTGATGTAATGATAGAACGTTAATATAAGTTGATCGGTCGTTAATATCGATTTTCTAATTGCAATATTGAATTAATCTCATCTTCGACGCGTGTACAGAAGTTTAACGAGATTTGCAGAGAGTTCGTTGATCTCCAGTTTCACGATGAAGTTGACTTTCATGAGAAAATTGGGATGACGGAAGTCACACGATCGTATCGCAAACTCGAAGGTAATAATAACATAAGTTAAATAAATATTGAAAGATATCGATTATAAAATTAACTTAATATACAAGTAGATATTAAAAGATTTTATAATAGATAAAAATGCTTTACAAGATTTCAATTTTGTCTTAGATAAGACAGATCTGCAGTACCAAAATAAAAATTCTATATAAGAATATGATCGCGTATTCCATTTTCATCATAATCGATATTCGAATTGTCTTTCGCGAAAATAATGCAAAATTTTCAGTCTCGCTAAGTTAAAGAAGGATTAAAAAGTATATATTTATGTTCTTATTTCATTTTTACAAGGTTTGATAAATTTAGACCATTTACGAAATAATGTGATTGGTCAAATCTGATTTCCTCCAAAGATCATACAAAGATATATTAATAACTGAAAAAAAACATATATCAAGAAGAAGTACTTCTTGATATTCTTGCGAAAGCTCGTCTAATCCGGAAACGTGATCAGTGAAGAATGGGCGCACTCCGTTTCGGTCTGTTTTCAGTATTAATTGAAAAAAATGAGAGATAAGAAGGAAAGGATGGAGATAGGTAGATAGAGAAAAGAAAGGAAAAGAGAATAAAATGCGAAGAGGAACGCACGAAACCTGTAGAATAGAACGGCGGAAGGCAGGAAAGACTAATTATGTTATTTATAAGCGGTATGAGCCTAACTACGCGTGACTACATTGGAGTAGAAACTAGCACGGAGTTACTTGTAGGTACAAAATTTTGTTTAGTTATATCACATGTCGGATAATAAATTTCGTCTCTAAAAATGATGTATCATCATGATACTTCAACAATACACATTCACATAATATTCCTTATATTTCGAAAACTCCGATATCTTGTAAGAATCACAAATGATTCTTTGAATTGATAAATTTCAATTCTTCTAATTTAATTTCAATCCCGTTCTTTATTTGAGGAATAAAATGATTCAAGAATTTTTATATACATACAATAACTGTTTAGTATATTATTATTATAATGAATTACTATCTATAATACCCGGATATTATTAGCGTATAATTTTTTCACTATCGGCACAGATATATCGCTTATTAATTTTAATGTTATGACTGTTCGTAATAAAGATAAGCTAATTAAGCTAATTAAGGCATACGTTACGTCATGTCGAAACGCGGTTACCTACGAAACGTAACAATGAAATTATTTTAGTAAAATATCAGAAAGAATGGTAATATCCCTACGGAAAAAATAGATTGGATGGTTCAGCAAAGCTGAAGCTTGGTGCAGAGTTCAGAATCTACGATTAAAAAAATTTGATGATTCGATAAAAAAAATTATGTAAGCAATTATCAATACGTTATTCAGTCTTTGCTATAATTTGCTTTAATTCTTTGCTACAATTTGTTGTAAAAAAAAAATTGAAAATTGCTAAGTTTTTTTATAAACTTAGCAATTATATGTAATCATATTTGTTGTAATAGCATAGGAAATTTTTTACTTTTTTTTTTATCCATCTACACAACTTTGTTACTTCAACACAAAAAACTAGCCTGTCCGTATATTGCGATTGTGAATTTGCTAAATTAGGGAAGTTTTTAGTTATTTTAACAAATCCTTTTTTTCCACGGAGAGCTATGTTCGTACTTATTGGACCATTAATATCTAAACTCTTTCTCTCACAGCCGCCGCTGCCGCGTAGTTAAGTAATATACCCAGCGCGGAGCGGTGCGCTCGAAGTAGTAGAATTACTTAGTAACTATATAATCGAACCTAAGTAGGCAGGTATAGCGGCAAAAGACGGCCGGCACGGCATTGAATGTACCGCTTAATGGAAGGGCTCGTGGATTATTCTTAAGACACTGTTACAGCCGCCGAGAGGTGCACGTCTTATCATCTTCAACCGCGCGCTTCCACCGCCTCCTGTCGTTCCTTCCTCTTCTATAAAGCGCAACGGCAGACTCCAGCGTATAACATACGCACGCATTTAAATGACGGTAGGTCGGATAATTGCGTTTATTAAAATGTTACGCGTTCTAGTTCTCGCGTGCGCTTCTATAGAAACTGCGACCACTCTAGCGTACAATGTTGCATTAGGTCGCTCTCAGAACTCCCTCTGCATTTGATGAAATTCCAACACGTGGGGCCAAATTTGAATAAAAAAAAAAAAATAAATAAATATTATATGTAATATATGTCGAAATATTATTAAAAAGAGGAAATGTAAATATATAATT
>Ga0157362_1001165_pt1 | contig 10667 bp, 10 predicted proteins | sample AttlaeALBM3_FD_111480 | JGI IMG/M metagenome (GOLD analysis project Ga0157362, IMG submission 111480) | Fungus gardens microbial communities from leaf cutter ant in Ribeirão Preto, State of São Paulo, Brazil - Atta laevigata ALBM3 | ecosystem: Host-associated > Fungi > Mycelium > Unclassified ... | reverse complement strand
CTTGAAGTAGTATTTAAACAGCTTTATTGAGGACTCCCATAATCCAAATGCGGAGCCATGGGAGATATATCGGACTATACGATGATCGTTTGAAAAATAGTTCATGAGTTTCTTATATTGCTCGAAGTTAAATAACGAATACATTTGTTTCAACTGGTTGTTCGCGCTAACGAAATTTGTTCCGTTATCGGAGTAAATATGCTCCATGTTTCGATATATCTATGTCTCGAAATAAATCTCCGTAGCGCGGCAAGAAAATAGTCGGATAAGACTCACGAGCTCGAGATATATAATTTTTTGGACACACATATAAATACACATACGTAAGCTTGATTTTTATTCAAGCTTTTTATTCAATTGCGGTATTTTATCTCCTTAATATAGAAAGATCCATACAATCAACTGTATTAGCAAAAGGGGTTGCCTTGCATATTCAAGCCGGTGGAAGATTCCCTATTTTGTACTCGATTGAATTCGCATTGAAATGAAAGCACACGTTCTTATGTTTCGTGCTTGATTTTTCCCGTTAAGTATCCAAAATCTTTGTCACAGAAAATAGCATAGACTGAATGCGCGCGTAATTCTTCTCGGGTATTTTTCGGATTATACGATCAATTAACCAATGTCGGTTTGGGAGCAAAATCGAGTGTTTATGCGAGAACGATAATTGCGATCTCTGAAATCTTTCTCCTACCCATATCAAATCGTTTTCATCCGCGAATGGATTCAAGCTAATTATTTTATTCTTGCCTGATAGAGCTTTGTTTTCTTTAATAATTTCGACTTTATTAGCAAATCGCGATGCCTGAAGAATTCTCAATAGCCATACTTCAGCCTCGTAAATTTCTGTTGTGATTAAATGTTCCTTACCATTTAGTCGCTAACGCAAATAATACGCAACAATCCGAAGTAACTTAGAAAACGACAAATTTTTTGAATATTTCAAGGTTATTAGATATCATCAAGCAAGTATTTTTTCTTAATTCGGACACTTATATCATTTGTGTGATCTCATTGGCCTTTCGTTCTTTTTAACTATGATGGTCTTTCGAACCATATTTTATTTTGCACAAAAACTCGCGGTAATTGGCCTCTTAAGATCGCGTCAGCCGGATTGATGATTTCCCTTTTTTCTGCGACTCGATTAATATGTGTTAAGCAAGTACGGCGGCGTTTTTATCAACACTATCGTCGAATCGCATCAAAAAAACTACATCTTTGAGCACGATATCTAAAGCCTCTTTGTTTCACGATAAAATCGCGCCAATAGTAACACATAGTTCTAAACGCGATATCGTAACCGTCTTCAACAGCGCGATTCGAGATGTCGTATACTAACTTACTAGTCAAATTACCACTTGAACGTATGTACAGGCATCGTAATCAACATCGCTCACATTACAAAATCCGTGAAGTGGATGTCGTTGCAATCTTCAGCTAATAATTTACGTCCAATCCAGTTTTTGATTTTCGCGCAAATTCTATCTATGCTCTAATGCTAAGATGGATTCGTTCCACTGTAATTTATACCGCCACATTCTTGCATTATTTTCTTCGCGTATAACACGATAGAGCCTAACAAGCCCATCGAATTAAATATTTTTGCGATCTCCGCCAGAATGGCGGAATTTCGCTTCGTCACTTTTTCCGCAATCTCGATAGTATGAGTCATATAATTTAGTTCATCGCCGCGCATGCTCCATGTTATTCTAATATTTTTAGCGAATGATTGCTATCTACGTCTAACGAAAACTCTGCATGTTGGCGGTCAAATTATCAAGAATCCGTTCGTTGTAGAATGCCCACTATCGTATAACAAACCCGCTTTTCACCAATAATACGCGATTATTTCGTCTTGATTTTGCGTCTCTTCGATGGTCTCCGCGGTCAGCAAATCGTCTATTTGGTTATGTATTGCGGGTTTCACAGTCGGCCGTCGCCATCAGCCTCTATTGCTCGGAGGATTCAGGAGTCGGTATGAAGAAGAACTGAAGTCCTTGTGTGTCTTCTAGTATGATTCTTAATTCGGCAATTCCTCTTTTTGCACTTGCGCCAACTCCTCGAAGTCTATTTCTTTTTGAATACCTTCAATTTGGGATAAAACGTCTGCTACGATGTTGTAGCTGCCTGTTATGTGCTGTATGTCGGTTGTGAATTAGCTGATAAATTCCAAATAGCATGCCTGTCGCAGTGAGCTGCGCAGTGAATCCTGATTAAATACAAAAACCAGCGATTTGTGATCTATCAAGATGCTAAATTGCGCCTTTCCAGCATGTGTCGGAAGTGTCTCACTGCTATTGCCAGAAGTTCTTTGTCGTATGGGCTGTATTTTGTCTGCGCGCTTAATTTTTTGTTCAGAAATGCTAGTGATTGCCAGTCTTGTTTGGTCTGTTGCTGTAGTACTGCTTCGATTGCCATATTTGATGCAATTACTAACCGTAATTCTGCCGTTGCATTCCCATGTATGTTTGCGTTATGTGCCAATAACGTGGCTTGAGCTAGACTCTCCTTGACTTTGACGAAGGTATCCTCGCGCTCAGGTGTCCATTCAATTGGAGTTTTCCCTTTTTCCTATTTGCTTTTGAGTGCATCGTTCAGAATAGCCTGGGTTTGTGCTGCTCCTGGTATGAATCTTCTATAAAAGTTTACCGTTCCCAGGAATTGCCATAGTTGTTTTATTGTGGTTGATTTTGTTTTTTATCGTTTCCACTTTTTGTTGTGGCCTTGTGCCTTTGATTAAAACTTTATTTATTCTTCTCCTAAGACGCATGACTGGGTGATTCGTATTCCCTGTTTGTCCAGTCGTGCGAACACTTCCTTGCAGGTGTCGCTTATGTTTCTCCGATGTGTTTGACGCTATTAAGATGTCGTCTATGTATGCAACAGTAATCCAAGTCTTGTTATACTCCGTTGATAAACCTCTGGAATGTTTGTGCTGCATTCCGAAGTCCGAACGGCAAGTTTGAACTCGAACATGCCAAATGGCGTGACGCTTGCCATTACGTGTGTAATGATGATGATCATGGGTTTTTTGATGTTTGGATGATCCCTTCTCGCAGCATTAGCTCCCATTCCGTTTTGGTTGCCTTTAGCTTGTCTGATGCCAATCTTCGGGGTTTACATGCCTCCGGTGAACCTGATGTTGTCTTTAAATAGTGTATTGTCTCATGTCTAGCTTCACATTATCCGGTGATCTTCGTTATTCCTGGGATAGCGTAGTATTCTGACAGAGTGACTACTGTCTTTATTAATGATGTCATGATGCTTGCCATTCTTTTCGCTTCCATGCTTGTTTTGTTATCTATCAATCTCTTCCTTCGCATATCGGATAAGAGATAGTGTGCTAGGAAATCTGCTCCTAATGTTGGTTGTGTGATATTGTTGGCTACTACGAATCTCCACGAGAATGCTCATCGGAATTTGAGTTTCGATTGCAGTGTTACTGTCCCATAGAGATTGACATCAGCATACCATTGGCGGTGTATCATTGATAGAGAGTTGGTCTCCTGTTGTTTCTCGCGCCTAATGCTGGCACTATGCTCAGATCCTATCAGGAATCTCTGGCCTGTTACTTTGTCTGTAACGTGTAGGCGGCATAGTAAGTCGGCTATCGTCAGTGACCGCCGTTATTGAGTGCTATTTTGTCCTCGCTTTTGACTTGCATAGTTGTCGCATTTGCTGGTCCATTCCGAAGCGTCTAGCTAATAACATATGATGCATTGTTTCCTGCCTTTGATCTACTTGGAGATCTGCTTCCCGCTTTGTCTATTCCAGCTTCTGGCCATCTTCTCTATTTGGGCCGTTAAGGCTACTACTTGCTTTCGTAACTCTTCCTCCTTCTTCCGGCTTACTGGTCTTGTTGTAGTCAACAATGTAGCCTTATTTCCGATCTTGTGGATTCCATCGGCCTGCTCTGCCGCACTGTTGAGATTGTCTTCGCCCTAGGTGGCTAATATCTATAATATCTGGGCGAGTAGATGTCCCAGTCATAAAGTACGTAATAGCTTCTCTGACATTGCCGTACCTGCCAAGGTTGCTAGGTGTCGGAAAGTGACAGAAACGATTTTCTGTCTCCCATCTCTTCCGTTTTTAAGAATTGACGTATTCTGTGTTCCTGCAGATCTGTCAATCGCTGAATAAGCGCCTTCTTCAAGGCTTCATACTTCTTGTTGTCAGGGGGATTGATGATGATATCCTTAACTTCTCGCGCTTGTCTCGGTTCTATCTTCGAGAGAACATGGATGTATTTCTCATGATCGCTCGACATCTTGCATAACTCGAATTAGCCTTCTATTTGCGCGAATCATAGTTCGGGTTCCTCTGAATCAAAACAGTGGGATCCGTATTACCTTATTTGCCTGTGTCTTCTTCGATTATTATCGACATATTTCCTTCAATCATAGGCATTGTTGGACATCGGGGTCACCAGTTTTGACGGTTATGTATTACAGGTTTGTCATCGGTCTCTATTGCTCGCCGCATGCTCAGAGGATGACTCGGAGGAGGTACGAAGAAAGAGACAGCACAAAATTATATGATATGTGATGTATTTACAATTATTTACAGTGCTTTAGCAAAGACAAACATGTGTGGCCCTGAAGTTGAACAGCCCACAAGGACTGTTTGGTTTACGTCAACGAGAGGCGTTTGTGGTACCTGACGGAGGGTGCGTTATGCATCCACTTCAACGGAGGTACTAATAGATTGTTGTTCTCGTCCATTAGTGGCAGTATGAGAGAGACGCGTTTTCGCAGCGCTAGCGGTGCGGAGACTGTCCCCTTGGACCTATCCCGCGTTCTCCAGTCCGCCTCGCTGGTTTATGTCTCCGCTGTCGTCTTCTGTGATGTTGTCGGCAGACGGGCTGTAAGCGACGTTGGCGGCAGCGGCGATCTCTGATGATACCTCTATTAGCTTTGGGCTGGCGTCGGCTGTCTCATACGCTGATACGGACTCCCAAGGGGCGTGTCCACAGCAGGCGAGATGTCCAGTGGAGTGTTCCTGGTGCTAATAGGCGTGATCCGCGATATCCGTTCGCATTGGTGGTCGTCGGTCGAGCCGGGTGGCGTTGGTCTTGGTGGCTCTGCTGCTGTTGATCCCTATCGCGCTTCCTCTGCTGCTGCTGCTCTTGGACTCGCCGTGGCTGCTGGATTGCTCCCGCTACCTCTTTCCAGTGGCCTTTCCGCTCTCCTACTCGTCTTGCTGGTGGGCACCTTGGCTGGCCTAGTCAGCTTGCTTGGCCTGGCCAAAGCTTGATAGTTAAAGCTCATGTAGATCTCCTCTCGGATGCATCGTGAGCCATGCGATGTCGCTTCTCGGTTCCGTGAGCCTTATATGGTCCGCCGAGTTTTTCTCACGTATGAGTCCGCGGTTGTCACGCCAGCCCTCTGGTGATACTTGCGGTTCGCGTCTCGCGAGCGCTTGCGAGAAAGTTCCTCGTAGCGCGCTCGCGCGCTCGTTGCGTGTACACCGAGTTAGGCGTTGTGTTGGCGCTTGTAACCGCATAGTCTACATATAAATGTGCCTTGATTATTTCTGCTGCTCTGGGATAGCTCGTCATCTGCGAGTTTTTGTATAGTGCGAATTGCTAAAAATGGCGACGAGAAAATACCAAACATAAGCGTGTTAAGCTTGTTTGTACTTCCTCGTCTACGCGCTACAAAATCCTTTGATATCTTCGATCATCCTCACGCAATCGTACTTGACAATGTCTTTTCAATGTCTGCCATGAGGACATACTTATACGTGCGAAAACGAAATACGCGAACAGCTTATTTTATATCGTATCCTATCATTAACGCGTCGTTCAAGGATATATCGTTTTCGCATCGAATTATCCTGACTTTTGTAGTCTGCTCGAATCCTTGATCACCGCGTGATGCAGCATCAGTGTGATGTAGAATTCATCGTCTGCGATTTATTAACGACATGTACTTTAACTTTAAATGCTCTTACTCGAGCATATTTGATCTTTAATGTCTCATGTTGAGTTTACGTTCTAACGACGCTAAACGTTTGAACGCAACATTATGAGATTCATCAAGACGTCTGATTGGTTTATGAAACAGTAAACACACCAGGTAACATCCATTCAATTCGCGGTTTCAGTTTCCATGAAATATGCTTCGCATTGAATTTTTTCGTCTGATTTCAGCTTATCTTGAGCGATTTCTTCGATTTCTCAAAATTGTTGTACCTGCTTCTCTAAGCTCATTAAATGACATATAGCGGAGTCCGACATATCTTACGCTCCTCCCGCGAACACCTTAATCGATTAAGCATTGAAAGATGCTTAATCGCATCTTCTGTTAATATAAATCATGGTTCTCTTGCGACTCTCGGTTCTCTTGCGGTTCTCTAATCTATCCGGAAAATAACGACATCGTTGCCCCGGAACCGAGTAAGAGATCGATAAGCCGCGTTTATGAAATTCCGGCTAGCCTAATATTTTGAGGTAACTTAAGTGAATCTCGTGAGAATGTCTCAGATGGAGCCAAATCTTTAATGGTCGGGACCATTAAGCATATCAGTGTTTTGCTAAAATCGTCGTACAAAAATTGAATGGTCACCTGTACCCTTTCCTTTGATTCGGTTCTCGTGGCGTTGATCGCACCAAGTATATTGATTGCTTGGTTACCGGCATATTCAGGTACCTCATTATTATGATCTAAGAAATAAAATTTGCTGTGGCGCACGTGTCTAACAACGCTCGAGCTTTAATAATATTCCGTCTCGAATGTAAACTAACGCGCTTGTTAATAATTGGGACGCGCAATGGGACATTGATGCGAAACTCGTTTCTCTACCGTCGGACGATTCAAATTGTCAATTGAATTGTGAAATTTTAATATGAGAGGCCTCGGACATTTTCGCACGATTCTCGTACAAGAGTTTATTATACTGTTTCTGAAATCTTCGTCCTTTCATGGCGCGACGCGCAGACCGTCGTTTTGTATATGAACTCGTATATTTCATCAGGTTTAGAGAATTCGTCTCTTTCCAACGTCGCTTCCCATTTGTCCATCGTGGCTCTCGACAATTTATTTTCGAGTAAATGTACCGTCATTTCGGAACTGATTGTAACTTTTAAGGTTTTTTAACGACACATGCTGTTGAGCATCGTCAGCAAGCTTCGTTAAACCATTCATTTTTCTTTTTCCAGCGCAGATAGATTTATTAATAACGAGAGATATCGTGAAATCAGGATTCGCTTCACCTCGTAAGACTGCTCTAACAACGCGCTAGAGTAATTTATTCCGTCGATGGAAAAAATCTTTATTTTATTGGCGGCTTCATCCCCATCAATGACGACTTCAATTAACACAACTTATCGATATCTGACAAGTCCAACTGAGTACCGATCATATTCGCGAACGCATTCTTAAATGAGAGCCAACTTTCAAATTTGCCGTCAAATGTGAGCAGCGACGCTTCCGGTAATTTTTTTTCTGTTTTCTACTTGCTATGGTGTTATCGATTCTCTCACATTGCTTGATAAGCCACTGCCGGCGCCCGATGTATCCGCCGGATTTAATATATTTTCGGCCCTGTATGCCGAGTGCATAAAATTCTTGTATGTTTGTAAATTCGGCTGAATGATCGTCATGAGAGTCCAAGAACGCGAATTCATCATTATAATTTTCATATGTAATGTAATGTATGTAATTTTCATATGTGTTTCATATAATTCGGTTAATCTAGTAATCTGCGCTTTCAAAGACGAAAAGCTTCAGCCTCTCGGCCATGGTTATGCGATTTGTAGTAATTGTATCGAACGCATAGGAATATAAGCAGGATCAGGAAAGAGGAAACAACGATGACGGACGTGCCAGATAAGTGTAGGAAATTTGCATTTGCACATGCATAGTTCGGAAATCCGAAATGACAATAATGATCGATCCGACACGATTCTTGAATCACAACGCACCAAAGCATCCGACCATTGTTCTATTGTGCTTTCGTAACTCCTTCAACCGTTATCAACGTATGACGAACATTCAAGGCGATTGTTATCAACATCGATTAACTTAATCGACGATTAATTTAATCAGCAGAATTACTATTATAGACCAAAAATTTTTATTACTTTTATCACAGTTAAGTATAGGAACGCAGAGATAGAAGTATGGAGAGTGTGCATTAATTTTAAAGATTTTCAAAAGATGGCGTAACTAATACTATCATATTGAGCCATATTGTTACATTCATGTTCAAAGCACCATCTGGTTTTAGCTTTCAGTATGTATCATTTTGTCGAGTATAATAACGTTGTATAGTATAAATAACATTGTTTAGTTATTTAAGTATAAATAACATTGTTTTTTTAAGCATTGAATATGTCGAATTTTGTGTCAATAAAACGCAATTTGCTTTTTAGGGAAGCTTTGCTTTTTTGCTTCCATTTGAAGAAAAGTGTTGCTGAAAGTCAATCAATGCTGTCGGAAACTTATGATTATACCCCATCGATTTCAGCATGTGAGTATTGATTTCGACGCTATAAAAAAAGGTGATTTTGACACGAAAGACAAGGAACATCCAAGCCAGCCGAAAAAGTTTGAAAATGAGAAAGTGAAAGCTTTATTCGATCAAGACCCGAGTCAAACGCAAGAAGAACTTGCAGAATCATTAAATGTTGATCGATCAACGATTTCCAAAGACGTTTGAAGGCTATTGGATTGATTTAAAAGCAAGGAAATTGGATGACAATTTCCACGAGTTGAAGCTGAGAAAAGGTGCAAAATGACCTGTGAATTGTTGCTTCAAAGACAGAAGAAAAAGTTTTTTATATCGTGACAGGTGATGAAAAATGGATACGCTATGATAATCCGAAGCGCAAAAAATCATAGTGCAGGCCAGGCGAACTATCAACATCGATAGCAAAGCCGAATATTCATGGCGCCAAGCTTCTGTATTTGGTGGAATCAACTGTATAGTGTATTATGAGCTGCTCCAACTCAACGAAACTATCATTGAGGAACGCTACCAATAATAATAACAATTGATGCAATTGAGTCAATCGTTGAAATAAAAACGATCAGGTTATAAAAAAATATGACAAAGTTTCCAGCACGACAACGCTCTGCCGCATGTTGCGAAACTGGTCAAGAAAAAGTGCTTAACTAGAATGTCCTATTTACACCCGCCGTATTCTCTAGATATTGCTCCTTCGAAATTATTTATTTCGATGGATTCATAGCCTGTCTGAGCAGCGCTTCCATTCTTATAAAGATATCAAAAAATGGATCGATTCGTGAAGTCTCAAAAAATGTGTTGTTCTTTCGATATGGAATCCATCCATTATCAGAAAGATGGGAAAAAGTAATGACTAGCGAAGGACAATATTTTGAATAATCAATTTGTAACCATTTTTTCATAATAAAGTCATATTTTTACTCAAAAATCCCTTAAAATTAATACACACTCCCAATATATCACGAAGAGATAAGATTAAGAACGATATACAATCTTGCTGTTGACTACATTGCTGATTGAGTTAGGCCTATTTTCATAATTCATGGTTCCAATTTATTAAAATTGGAAAAAGATAATAAATAAGTTGAACCTCGGTTATGAGTTAACCATTAGTTGTGGAACTGGACCTTAATTGTCGATTAAGGTCCAGATCCACAATTGATGTGAATTGATTGTGAATCACAATTAATTGGCGTTGGTAACAATCGCTCTCAGAGAACTGACGTTATTTGTCGTCATTCTGATAAAATGATGTCTTTAATGTCTTTTGGCATCAAAATGATTGCAAACAATGTCAGTTCTCTCTCTCTCTCTCTCTCTCTCTCTCTCTCTCTCTCTTTCCCTCTCTGCCTGCTCCAACACATACACTTATATAGACATTAATTCTCTACCAATCACTTAAGGCGCGCCGATTATTCTCCGTTTCCATCTTTCAACAGAGTTTTGCGCTTTTCTTTATATATGTTCTGTGATCGACTTAGGATGCGATTATATGAGTGCGGTACGCAGTACGCGGTACAGTAATTAATAGTAACTAACTAGGAAACCGCGTACCATGTATCGTCTATTTTTTCGCTGATATCATATGGAGCGCGATTTACGCGATTTGCGGCACGGGCTAGCAAAACAAACTCACATTAGTATGAATTTTTTTTAATATATTAACTTAATTTTATGCTTTACTCGATACTCTTATTTTTTTTAATAGATTTATTTAATAATTTAAGTCTTTAACTCAATTAATTCCATTAAAAAGTGCATAGCAGTAATATGAATTTGTTACTAGCCCATGCCGCAAATCGCGCGCAAATCACACTCCGTGTAATATCAGTGAAAGAAATAGGCGATACGTGGTACGCGGTTTGCTAGTTGCCTAGTTAGTTACTTTAGTTACTGTACTGCGTACCGCGTACCATGTAATCGCATTAAGCCAGCATTCATAGTCGGATCTTATATTCAAGACTGTACAGTCTTAAGTAAGGTTTTAAGAAGTCACGAACCAATCAGAGAGCTGCATTAGCGTCTTAAGATATTACTTAAGATGGTCTTGAAATAAGAATCGATTATAAATACCGACCTTACACTTGCTTGGCTGCACCGCTTGGAAATCTGTTTTAATCGTATGAAGCAGGCCATTCTGGATATGAAGCAGGCCGTCCTTGATCGTATAACATAATTTTGCTGTTGTGTGTGTGTGT
>Ga0157362_1001163_pt1 | contig 10671 bp, 18 predicted proteins | sample AttlaeALBM3_FD_111480 | JGI IMG/M metagenome (GOLD analysis project Ga0157362, IMG submission 111480) | Fungus gardens microbial communities from leaf cutter ant in Ribeirão Preto, State of São Paulo, Brazil - Atta laevigata ALBM3 | ecosystem: Host-associated > Fungi > Mycelium > Unclassified ... | reverse complement strand
CCTAGTCTGAGGATTAGACCTCAGACTTAACAACATCTTTGTTGCTTGCCTAACTCTACTCATAAGCTCTTTTGAAACTATCTTCAGTTCATCACAAAACAAGTAAGTAACCTTTTGTGATAAAAGGAGAAGAAGAATGGGAGATAGAAAAGATACTAAATAAGAGAAAGGTTAGAGGGAAAGATAAGTATTTAGTGTGTTGGAAAGGATTCATGGCAGAGTCAGATACCTGGGAAGGAAGGGAGAATTTAGAGAACGCAAAAGAGGCAATTGAAGAATTTGAGAGAGAATATTGACGAGATATGGAAGATGTGGCAAGACAAGAATGTGAAGAAGGAATGTTCAGAAGAGGAGAATTGCCAGGAAGATTTACAGCAAGAAAGCTATTCGGATGGTCAGACAAGAGATATGACCAAGAATATTGGGGAAGATTGGAAAGAAATTGGAGACGATGGAAGGGCAAGAAACCTGAAAAAAGAGGAACGATGAAGATGATCCCAGAGGAAGAAGAAATTGAGGAAGAAAATTCAGGAATATGAGAATGGATGGAAGAAGACGACAACAAGATGGGCAACTTAGTTGACCCATATTATGAGTTGTAGGAAAAATCCTCGGGACAAGTAAACTTGAGAGGGGGGTGGTGTCATGACTTGGCAAATCGGCTAAGTCATTATTTCTTTTTCTTTTCTTTTTCTTTTATTTTATTTTGAATATTGTTTTTCTTTTCTTTTTCTTTTCTTTTAAATTTGTAATATTGACGGATGCACGAGAGCAAGTTGACTCATAGGGAAGTGTGGGATAAAAGGACAGGGTTAAGGTTACTCTGCATGTATATATAGTGTACCAAATCTAACGGGAACTCTATCGAGTTCTCCTTGTCAAACGCTAATAAAGGAGCAGTTAGCTTAATTCCAGCTTTGGAGTTAGCTAGTCTGACACTTAGCTGTTTTGCCAAGTCATGATACTAGAGTCCATTATAAGTCCTTAGAATGTACCAAAGGGTTATATAAAACAGTAAGCAGAGACCTCAGGAGATAAGCAAGATAAGCTAACATTAGGTTATAGAAAGAGTTACTAAATAACAATATTATGCTAGACAGCTATTTAGGCGAGAGAAGTGATAATTTTCATCCTGATAACCATAATAACCAGCTCAAGAGACAAGTTCAGTCTCCCAGAGATACTCATTAGAAGCCCAGTTATGGACTCAAGCATACTACTTGAGTAGTAGAGTAGTGGCTGTGACTACTACTACAGAGACCTCATAGATGTTTGTCTAGACTTCCTAGATCAGATTTATAACAGAATTCTCTTCTAGAGTGCTCTCGAGGGTGGAAAGGAACTTTGGAGACTAACTTTTAATAGAATGATATTGTATCTCAGTAGCTAGTGATTCTATATTAACCACAGTTACTATTAGATCTGAGCTATCATCACTGATGGCTAATTATAGCAAGAACAGGAAAGACAAGTCCTCATAAGAGTTGCATCACAATCACAACAGAAGGAAACTGGAACTCAGAGAAGTAAGAAGATGTCAAAGAGACAGTAGAAAGACTAGAGAAGTTGGAAAGAGAAATAGAAGAGAGGATTGATAAAGATAACATACTCAAGAAAAAGATGACTTGAGATTGCCATCTCTCTCTACAGCCTATCAAAAGGCTCCAGAGCCATCTATCATATAAAGGAGGACTTCAGAAGTAGGGTCAGAGGAGCAGAAAGTGATTGCTAGATGTTCAGGAGAGGTACCATCCCATTATTCTAGCCTTATTAGCTTTGGGAATTTGGAGGTTTTCTTTGTCTCATTTTCTTTGTTGTCTCATTGCTTTGTAATCCTAATAAAATACTCTAGGGCTCAGAAGAGAAATCAAGCATCATACCCCCATTATTATTCCTTTCTATTACTCTAGAGCTTAATAGCTATTTGAGTAATTAAGTCTCTATTTTTCTAAGCTTCTCTTTTATTTTCTAAGACTACTAAAAACCTTTCCTCAGAGGGAAATTTGATTCTCAATGGACTTGGACATTTACTTATACTAGGAGTTAATAGCTTACTATATGTTTTTGGAGTAGGCTTCCAGCTGTATGGTCAGCTGAAGTAGAGCTTATATGAGAGCACAGGAGTTCTAGGTAGTTCTGCTATATTGACAGTAAGCCAGACTACTAGACTAGGTAAGGGCAGCAGTGCTACAGTATAAGACAAACATATGCCTTAGAAATCCTATTACAGTGAGAGTAGCCTCAAGTGGACTCTTAAAAATATTATTCCAATTTCTTTCAGTTATTTGAGTTTTCTCTCTATTTTTCCCCTTTTTACAAGCTCTCTTTTTTATTTGATTATCTTCCCAGTATCTACTTGTTCAGTACACAATTATGAAACATTTCAGAGATTCTGTTTCTTTTACTTGTTATTACTTTTATTTTGTAATCAAACCTTTTGATCTCCATCACTATTTCCATAGCTCTCTAAGGCTCTTTGTTACTCCTTTGTTTCTGATTGCAGTGGATCAGTTTTGATGCTGTCCTATTCTTAGCCATCACTGATCAGGTGATACTATATCCTATTCTTATTTCCTACTGGACTGCTAGTCTTGTTCCTTTGTAATAGGTATCTTTCTAGACTTTTTCACATGAGGCTTCTTTTTCTAACTAAGCTGCTATTCTCAGTAATAATACTATAGGACCACAGGCTCAACTCTTCTGGTTCTCGAGTAATTGGCCTATTAGTAGTAGTGACCTTATGTCCCTGGGTATACTGTTACATAGCTAGGTAGTTAGCTTTGTTAGTAAAGTCCTCTGTGCCTTTCCTACTACCTAATAGGTGATTCTATCTTAGTTCTAATTTTGGGGTGTAAAGTTGTGAAATTTATTTAATTTTAGGCCTGAATATATTTTGGACCTTATACTGGCATGACAGTACTAGATGTCAGTAACTGACTTAAGATCTTAGTCCAAGAGGCTTTTTAGAAGAGAACTCAATAGAGTCCTTGCTTCATTCTGCTACACTACTTATACATTTCTATACTGTTTGTCCTTATTTATTCTACAAGTCCCTACCAGTCCAGGGTTTGATTTCAGTCTATGTTATATTTCTTAGTCATGGTTGAGGCAACTCATAACAGTACCCCCCTCTTAAGAATTTTTGTCCCAAAAATTTCTTATAACTCATCATATTATTATATTCCAGAAATCTGACAATTATGTAATTTATTTCTCCTGATAGTTCTCCTAAAATTATAATTAGTAGAATAGCATAGTAGACTACTCTCTTCCTATTCCAGACTTCCTATAAGTACTGAGTAGTTACAGTGTAATTCCTCAGTCTGTAAATTAACATCAACTAGTCCTAATTCTATTCCTGTCCACTCTGGCTCTATTTTACTTCCCAAGGACCTCTTTCTGATGACTTCCCTCAACTCTGAAATATGCAATTACTTCACGACCAGAGACTGGGGCGCAACACATAAGTTGAAGCCAAGATCATTCATTAAAGTCATACTCTACTCCGATGTCATTTCTCTCTGCCAGAGTCTTCTCTTGGGGTTCCTCCCTCATCGTTAAGTGCTATTTATTCTCTGAAGTAGTACAGTACACCATTCTAGAGTATAATTCTATTTATAACTCCACTCCTCTGTTCTCTGCCCTTCTGTCCTTGACACATATATCCTCCCATCTTACCCATCTTGTCTTCTTTATCCCATTCCTCTATTCTTCCTTTCTCAATTTCTTCTTCATCTTCATCTTCGTCGATTCTTTCTAATCTTTCCTTTCCTTTTTCCTTTCATTCCTTTCCAATCATCTTCAATATTCTTTGTCAAATCTCTTGTTGTCCCATCCATACAACATCTTTGCCATATACCTACTTGGCAATTCTCTCTTCTTATTTTCTTTCTTGTTTCTTCTTTTTTTCATTTTCCTAATTTCATCATATTCTTCTTCAAATTCTTTAACTAAGTCCTCTGTGTTTCCTAAGTTTTCTCTTAGTTCCCAAGTGTCCTCTTCCACCATATATCCCTTCTACCATACCAAATATTGATCTTTTCCTCTAAATTTCCTTTTATTCAATATTTTTTCTACTTCATATTCTTCTTTCCCTTCTATTATTACTAGTGCTGGCCATTCCTTTTTCTGGCCTTCAACTTGATCTTTATATCTATGTACTCTACTGACATTTACCACTAGATGTATTTTAACCATGCTTGGTAAATTCAATTCTATGATGTTTGTTGAGATAATTCCTTTTACTTGGTAAGGTCCCACAAATTATTTTTCTGACTGTCTTCCTTTCATTTGATATTTAAGATCTTTTGTGCTTAAGAGCACCCAGTCCCTTACTTGGTATTCTTTTATCTTACTTTTCTTTCTGTTGGCATACTTTTTTTATCTCCTCTTGGCTTTTCTTTAATGCTACTTCTGCTTCCTTATGTACTTCTTTCATTCTTGTTGCAAATTCTTCCACCTTTTCAAACTTTCCTTTCTTTTTCATTTTGAACCCCATGTGCAGATCTCATCCATTATTTGCTTTGAATGGTGATACCTTTGTACTCATCTGTACTTTGTTGTTATATGCAAACTCTGCTGTTGCTAACCAATCTGACCACTGCTCTTGTCGATGATCAATGAACATCCTTAGGTACTATTCCAGGTCCTGATTCATCCTCTCTGTTTGACTATCTGTCTGTGGGTAGTAGACTGTTGACAACTTTGTATCAATTCCCAATATTCAATCTAGTTCTCTTATTATTCCTGCTGCAAACTGTGCTCTCCTATCTGTTATAATACTCTCTGGCAAACCATGCAGTTTCCAGACATTATCCCAGAACAATCTTGCTACTCCTTCTACTGAGGTTTTTTCTGTAGTTGGCACAAAGTGTGCTATTTTTGTCATTCTATCGCATATTACTAGAATACTATTATATCCCTGTGCTAGCAGTAGTTTTGTAATAAAATCCACCAAAATATAGGTCCAGGGTTTTTCTGGTACTGTGTTTGGTATAAGTTTTTCTATGGGTGCCTCCATGCGACTTTTGTTTCTCTGGCATGCATCACATCCTTTTATGTACTTCTTTACCTCCTTTGTCACCTTTGGTATAAGACTCTAGCTGCAATGACTTAAGTCCACTCCAAGTCAGAGTTAACAAAGAGAACTTGATAGAGTTCTCATTTGATTTTATATACTACTTATATATTTTACTATGATGGCTGTATAACATTCTCCTATAGTCCTTATATTATTCCCATCATGTGTTTATCTCCTTACATATTGTGACTGTGACTGTGACTGTGACTTTGTGACATAATCAATATGTGACCAATATTATGCTTTTGTGACTATGTGACTGTCATATAACACTTTCCCACACTTCATCTTAGTAATGATCTAACTAAATAAAAAAAAAGAAAACAAAAGGAAAATAGAAAATGACTTAGCCATTTTGCTAAGTCATGATACCACCCCCCTCTTAAGTTTTCTTGTCCTGAGGAATTTCCTACAACTCATAGTATAGGTCAATCATATTGCCCATTTTGTCATCGTCTTCTTCTGTCCATTCTCTAACTCCCAATTTTTCTTCCTTGCTTTCTTCTTCTTCCAGGATCGTTTTCATTATCTCTCTTTTCACTGGTTTCTTGTCCTTCCATTGTCTCTAATTTCTCTCTATTCTTCCCTAATATGCTTGGTCATACTGCATGTCTGACCATCTATATAATTTCTTTGCCATAAATCTTCCCAGCAATTCTCCTCGTTTGAACATTGCTTCCTCACATTCTTGTCTTGCCACATCTTCTATATCTCGCTGATATTCTTTCTTGAATTCTTCAATTACTTCTTTTGCATTCTTTAAATTCTCTCTTTCTTCCCAAGTATCTGATTCTGCCATAAATCCTGTAAGGGGACCTCTAACACGCAACTCTGGAACCCGCTCTAGTCCTCCGGAGCGACCCTGTAGCTGATCCAATATTACGTAGTTATATTGGGTCTCACTTTCATCATTCCAAGAGCACTCCGTTGCTACCCAGCGCACTTTCCTTGTCCAGACCCTGGTTACCGATGCAGGGATGCGAAGACACTGTAGTATATAATGTAGAGTATTCCCTCCAGGAGCCTCATCTAATTCTCTGAGGAATCTCCTGGAGGTAGGTTGTAACAATAATTCATAAACTATAATTAACTGAGAAATCTCCTGGAGCTCTACTCTGGTCGCCCTAACAAATCCCTTCCAATGTACTAAATATTTATTTTTCCCTCTGGTCTTCCTTTTATTTAGTATACGTTCCACCTCCTATTCTTCTTCTTCCTCGATTATCACTGGAGCTAGTTGCTCCTTCTTTTGTCCTTCTACTTGCCCTACATATCTACGTATCCTACTAACATTGACTACTGGGTGTATTTTTCATGTGCTGGGTAGTTCTAATTCTACTACATTTGATGACACAATTTTCTTAATTTTATAAGGGCTAACAAACTCTCCGTCAATTTCTCTGTCCTCCTTCCAACCATCTAGTACTTCAGATCCTTAGTGCCTAGCATCACTAGGTTTCCTACTTTATAGTCGTCAACTTCCGCCCTTTTTCTATCTGTATACTTTTTCATATTTTCTTGCACCTTTCCTAATGCTGCTTTTGTCTCCTCTTGTATTTCTCTTATTTTCTCCACAAACTTTTCTGCCCCTGCATATTTTCCTTTCTTCCTCCCCTTGAATCCCATTCTAGGATCCTGTCCATAATTTGCCTTGAAAGGCAATGTCCTGGTACTCGAGTGCACTTTATTGTTATAAGCGAATTCTGCTGTTTCCAACTACTCAGGCCATTGTTCTTGTCTATGGTCAATAAACATTCTCAAGTATTGCTCCAGTACTTGGTTCACTCTCTTTGTTTGTCCATCTGTTTGAGAGTGGAATGCCGTTGACAATTTACTCTTGATTTCTAACATCCCATTCAACTCTCTCATTAACCCTGCTGCAAATTGCAGTCCCCTGTCCAATATAATACTCTTAGGTAGACCATGTAACTTCCACATGTTATCTCTGAACAGTCTCACCAATCCTTCTGCTGATGTCTTCTCTGTAGTTGGTATAAAATGGACCATTTTAGTTAGTCGATCCACTACTACTAGAATACTATCATATCCTTGCACTAAAGGCAACTTGGTGATAAAGTCTGCCAATATGTGCATCCATGGTTTCTCTGGAATAGAATTTGGCATTAATTTTCCTGCCAGCTGTTCTGTGCGGTTTTTGTTTCGCTGACAAGTGTCGCATCCCTCTACATATTTCTTCACCTCTTTGGTCACTTCTGGCTACCAGAAGTTTCTAGTTACCAGTTCTACCGTTTTCCACTGTCCTTCATGCCCTCCTATTGGTGTATCATGATGTAGTCTAATTATCTCTACCCTTAATTTCTCATCTTTTGGCACATAGACTTTTCCTTCTTTATACATGATGCTGTCTACTTCTCTCTACTCTCAACATTTTTACTCTTGCCCGCTTTATTTCTTCTACTGCTTTTACCACTTCGTCATCCTTTACTTTTGACTTTTTAACTTCCTCTAGTAGATCTACCCCATTTACTATAATTTCTACTGCTTCTGTCTTCCTCACTTCTAACCACTCCGGTTTTACCAACATCTCATCCTCATTATCCTTTTCTACTCCTACCTCCCAGTCTGGTCTTCTGCTTAGACTATCTGCCTTCTCCATCTTGCTTCCAGGGACATGTTTTAGCGTAAAGTCGAATCTCAACAGGTATAAAGCCCATCTTGCTTGTCTCCGATTTAACTTTTGTGCTTTCATGAAGTATTTGAGGTTTTTGTGGTCTGTCCAATCTCGAATTTAATTACTGCCCCTTCTAGGAAGTGTCTCTACTCTTCTAGGTATCTGATTATAGCTAACATCTCTTTGTCATGTATCTCATAGTTGTATTCTGTATCACTTAGAGATTTTGAAATGAAAGCCACTGGTCTCCATATGTTGCCAGAGCACTTCATAGATAGTACTCCTCCAGTCATGTAGTTTGAGGCATCAGCCTCCACCCTAAATTCCTTATCTAGATCTGGGGCTGCTAGTACTGGTTTTGTTGTGAAAACTCCTTTCAACTCATCAAATACTTTCTGCTGCTCCTGCTCCCACTGCCACTTCATATCTTTTCTAGTAAGCATATTCATTGGCCTGACCACTCAAGCAAAATCTTTGATAAACCTCCTGTAATAGTTTGCGAGGCCTAAAAACTTTTTAACGTCTTTTACATTTTTGGGCTCTGACCAACTCAATACTCCATCCACCTTCTCCTTTTCCATCTCTATTCCATTAGGTCCTATAACCACTCCTAAGAACCCTATCTTCCTCACTTTCCATACACATTTCTCTGGTTTGACATACAAGTCATTTTCCTCTAACCTCTTTAATACTTTTTCCACTATTTCATCATGTCCTTCCTCAGTTTCTGTTCCTACCAGCACATCGTCTACAAATGCAGTGACCTTCCCTTCATTGATCAGATCCCTCAGAATTTCATTGATCATCGCCTGGAATGTGGCTAGCGAGTTTGTCATTCCAAAGAACATTACTGTTAGCTCAAAGGAGCCCACATGCATTGTAAACGCTCTCTTTTACTCATCCTCTTCTTTGATTCTCACATTATTGAACCCCCATCTTAGATCCATTTTTGTGAATACTTTCTTGCTACCCATGTTGTCTATTAAGTCTGTAATTAATGGTAGCAGATAGTGTTCTTCACTGTCTGGTCATTTAGATTGCGATAGTCCATAACCATCCTCTTACTTCTATTCTTCTTCTCTATGAAGAATACTGGGGACGTTTGAGGGGATTTTGATGGTCTAATGTATCCCTTTCTCAGCTGGTCTTTCACAAAGTTCTGAACTTCCTCTCTCTCGTTTTTGGATAAAGGGTAAATTCTTCCTTTTCATGGTTTGAACGTCTCTTTGAGATCTATAGCATGATCCCAAACCTTCCTTGTTGGCATTCTTTCTGACTCTACTTTTCCGAATACCTTTCTCCATTTTGGAAACTTTCTTGGGACCATTTCCTCAATTTTCCTGTGGTCTTTCTCAATTTTCTCTTCTCTTCCCCAATCTTCTTTATCATCTATCGCCCACCTGACGATTTTCTCTTCTTCTAAAGTTACTACTCTCTTCCCCTTTTTCTTCCTTTCTTCCTCTTTTATTTTTACTCTGCCACACAGAGATGGGCATCTCGTCATTTTAACTTCTCCAGTCTCCTAATTTATCTCAGGATTGTGTGCTGCCAACCATAGCATTCCCAAGATTATTTCTGTCTTTTCTAATTCACATCTATCCATCCTCATTCTCTCTACATATCCTTTATAATAAACGTTTACCTCTACCTAGTGGGTGATTGCTCCTCCACTATTATTTGTTCTATCTACATTTCTGACTGCTATTGGTCTTTCTAATTTTTGCAGTTTGAACCCATGTCTAGCTGCCATCCTCTTGTCCATGAACATCCCAGTGGCACCACTGTCCAAGAGTGCTTTTACAGTTATGCCTTTATGCGTATCTAACTTTTCTACTCCAATATTCATCTACACTTCTCTCAGCATTTTGAATGTTCTCCTGACGTCCCTTTGGCTACCCCCCTCTTTTGCTGCGCTTTCCAGTTTTTCTAACTGTGCACCGCTTTGTTGCACTTTTCCCTCTCTGGGGCATGCCGCCTTTCTTTTTCTTTCTTTTGAACATCCACACCACTTCTGCCTGTTTCTGATCACTCCCTGTCCTCTATTCTCTTTCACATGGCATCCTTTCTCCCCACACTTCTCATACTCTATATATGTCACTATCACTTCTCTTGTACACCATCCCAACTCTAATAATCACGCCTCTTCTGGGACGCCTTTACCACAATGCTCCTCTGCCTTCTTTCTCAACTCTGCCACTGAACTCCTCTGCCATTCCTGTGCCTTTTCCCTAGTGGGACGCGCTGGCTTCCCCTCTTGCTGTGCCTTTTGTGGCCTGGCCACACACGCCACCTCTTCCTCTTCTACTCTTCTTAATTTCCTCTCCTCTTTCATCTTTCTCCATAGTGGGCATTCTCTACACTTGTGCCCTTTCTTTCCACACTTGAAACATTCGACCATTATCAATTCCTGCCTCCTGATTACTCTCTCTTCCACTCCACATTGCATCACTCTGCTCTCTAATACTCCAAACTTATTTTGGGGAACAACTATCCCCTTTTCTTCTTCTCTCTTATTCCTACAGTTATGGGCCAGGTGCCTAAACCCTTTGCAACTTCTGCACATCTTCTCCTTCCTCCTTTCAAGTTCTTCCCTCAGTTTGGTGAGGGCACGTTTCTCTTTGAGTAAGTTGCTCATCAATGAATTATATTGTTGCAAAGACATGGTGTTACGTCTCTACAAAGGTACAGAATGAATATTGAGTCTTGCTATATACTTCTATGTCTGTTGGGGCGCAAGATCTTCATCCAACCAGACACCTACTGCCCTACTGACTACTGCCCTAATACTATGGTTAGACTATTTGTTAAGACTCTAAACCTCACCCTTGAATATATGTTTCAACTTGAAGCTTATATCTAACACTTGATATCTTCACGCTCCTCGTTAGAGGGTCCAGTTAAGGTTTTCAGTGAAGTTATATCGGAGGAGAGATGTCAACGAGACTTTGAGTAGCACCCT
>Ga0157362_1001162_pt1 | contig 10674 bp, 12 predicted proteins | sample AttlaeALBM3_FD_111480 | JGI IMG/M metagenome (GOLD analysis project Ga0157362, IMG submission 111480) | Fungus gardens microbial communities from leaf cutter ant in Ribeirão Preto, State of São Paulo, Brazil - Atta laevigata ALBM3 | ecosystem: Host-associated > Fungi > Mycelium > Unclassified ... | reverse complement strand
TATGCAACACACATACTTCGTCATCTAAAAATGTTGCTTTTAGGAGTTTCGAATATTTTCCGATTTTATTCATAAAAGTAAAAAGTATTTAAATCATTTTATTTATGTAGATGTATATGTATGTTTCTTTGAAAAGAGTAACCATTTCTTTTTTACTGTGTTTTATCATTTTCGGGTAAAAAAATATATAGTCTTATTGATCATTTTTTTTAAATTAATCATCTCATAGTTCGTGATATTTATAATATAGGATAAGAGAAAATGGAGAAGGCTAAAGGTGCCGTTACGAAAGCGATTTTTCCATAAAGACAGATTCACTTTTTATGAAAAAATTGTTCTGCTTTGAAGAGATAGTATATTACCTGTTATTGCCTAAAAATAATATAAAATACAGTATAGATAGTATATTGCCGAATTTTTAAATTCGAACTACTGGGTTGGGAAATTATAATGAAAATTCTTCAGCGAGAGTGCACTCTTAGCATTTTCTGTTCCCTCTTAATCATCTTCGAAAAATTTTTCGACGATACTTAGGAATAATATGAACACCAATGCCCAGTCAAAACGTTATCACGTTTAAACAAGACAAGATTGTTGTCCTCAAAAATCGTTTGATAGAAATTTCTATAGACATCTTAAATATATAACTGCAGATTACAGAAAATAGTTTCAGTTTGACGCAATTCTGTTTTTAAGTCAACGCGATAAAATAGGTAAAAGCTCGCCTAATGGACGATACGATAGTAGTAGTCAAAGCGATATATTGAAATTGCATCTCATCTTACCACAATAACTTCAATATGCAGAATCTATAATAAAGAAAAAACATGTTTAGCTATAAACTATTTAATATTAGATTAAATGGTTTCTCATCTCGTTGTCTTTGGAATTCATGAATTTCATCGCATTAACAGTGTCATGTTGGTCTGCGTTCGTAACAGAAAAACGTATCGTCGATCTGTAAATATGTGTATAGATAAAAGGTAGAATTTACGCACCCGTGTTGCATGTGTATGCATGATGAAGAGAGGAAGCGAGATAAATCGATGTTTATATTATACCGAACATATATTAAATTACGATCTAACTTTAAGTATGTGGATATTGTCTATTTAACTATACGATTTAAGCGATGATTGATCCTTTGCATTTCAAACTTAAGAGTAGTCATTAGATAGACTGTAAGTATTTATTATTATTTTGTAGCCACTTCGTATTAGACGGAACGCGTGAGTGTATAGAAACGAAAAAAGGTTCTTCAAATGTTTGGTACGAACAACAAAGTCGAGCACAATCTATTATGTTGTACTACTACCATGATTAATTAAATTCTCTTTTTCTATCTACCTACTTCTATATTATAGGTAAAATTCTGATTGAAAAACCTCTAATTAATATTAATTTTTTTTCTAACATTAATTAATTCTCAATCACCATAAAAATTTGAATGTTCAAAATTTCAAGAATCTTTAGACATTTCTATTGTTTGAGATCTATCCTTCATGTTGTATAAGTGATCTAGAGTTTGAAAAAAAATCGAGATTTTAATTTATCAAAGTTGTTAAAGTACAATTTGAAAAAAAAAGGCAAATTTGTGAATAACGCCTCGTTATCACAAGAATCGTTTTGAACTCGTATCCGATATTTCAACAACCTTACATCGATAAAAAGATACATTAATATATTGAATTCCTGCGTATGTACGTAGCCATTCCGTTAGAGATGAGTAGGGAATGGAGAGATGACACACACACACACACACACACACACACACACACGCGCGCGCACACACAAAGTCGATCGAACAAATCACACGATTCTAGATTCGGCGTACGCGTTTGTCGCTGGCACAGGTCTAAATATTTATATATTACACGGAACGATGACATTGTATCGACGTTTAATATTATCTTTCACCGTTAAAATTGTGCACAACGTCTTCGGATGGGTCGCGACTTCAGAAATGTAACAAAAGAAGAAAATAAATGCTGTTTAGAGAACTATAAAATCACAATCACATGTTTTTCTTTTTTTTTACACATCTCATCTATTACCGTTCAAATAAATGAAACATTCTTAATTAAATGTAAGAAATAATGAAATATCAATTTTTGTTATTATCTTATGATTGATAGTGATACCTTCATTTTCAGTAATGTCTTGGAATTGGAAAAGATTAATGTTGTATGTTTGTTCTTTCGTCAAATTATTCAAGATATTAAGTTCTTAAAATAGATATTATTTCTTTCTCTCTCTCTCTAATATAAGATAATAGAACAAGAGAGATAACGTTTTGGAACTGATTTCTACTTGCAAGTGAAAACCAATTCTCTCGTTTAATTTATTTGTGTACAGGCTTAATATTAATAATAGTCACGCGATGTATGCGTATGAAAAATCTTTTATTGAAAAATGTTCTTTCACGCTACAACGTCAGTGTACCCTCGTCTATTTAACTTTTTATAACAGTACAAAAATTGCATTTTTACAAGTTGCCCAGCTTACTTATGTGACTAATGTATCCCAGTTAGCAATCTGACGAAGGGTCTTATTACGACTTATCTAATATTATCCGGAGAAGCTGCGGCAAAACGTGAACACTAGTACTCCAGCGAGGGGTGCGAGACCCCTCGCGTACAAGAAAAAAAGCGTCCCGCGGCGTGCTTTCCGGTCGCGCGACGCGCTTTCTTTAAAGTAAATCAGTCGCTACGACACATCGGTCTTATACTTATCCACATCGGATTTAATTACCATTTGCTGGGTCTCGTGAATATCTTCAGCCGGAAACTCACATCGTCTTGTTCTCGAAATCGCAATCAAGAAAAATCATTCCAAATAGTCTATTACTACTACTATTGTAATCACATCAATAGCGCAATTCCTAAGCAGTCGCTGATGGTCATTGTAAGTGTCCGGCCAAAGAATAATCCGCGAATTTTCAACCCGTACATATCATTCGTTTATCCTACTTTCGCCTATCCTGAATCGAGGTCAACGAGCGGATAACAGAGAACGCGGCAAACGTGGTACATTTTATCGCTATCCAAATTAAAAGGATAGCCAGAGAACCCGAAATGAATGTAACGAGTCAAGCAAATAAAATGTGCACACGCGCATATATAAATAACGCGAACTGGAAAATCGCAAGAGTTAAAAATCATTAGTATTTACATACTAATAGAAATTGGATATCGCATCGATACGAAGTGAATTATTCCATTAATATGTAAGTACACTCTTTAAAATGGAAAAACTTCGTGTTACCTTTCATGAACTTCATTAACTTCGCGTCCATTATTTTAGTAACTGTTAATTTTTGAATTTTTTTAGTAACTACATAATGCAAAACATGCATTTTACATTTATTAACATCTATCTTATATTAAGAAAACGCTTCTTTCAGGATTATTCGAAGTGTGTTCCTACACATAGGATACACATTATTCTCTTTGTGATTCTCCACTTTGCGACTAAAGCTGAATATCTCGTTGATTTGTTTATCCGTTCGTTTTCACTCGTTCGCGCATCGCCAGTCTTCGCGCCTTTCGAAAATCACGAAACAAACCGCCGCCGACAGTTAATTTTGAGCAAGGCGTCTGTCGATCCTAACAGAGGTTGTGCAAAGTACTAAGTACATATGTTTACGCTATTCCGTAAAGCTTACCACAAACAACAATGACGATAAATTAATGATCGATCGGCAGAAAATTAACGTAGCGGCGGCCTTCGATCCTCGGCAGGATTGATTACAACTTTTTTCCCCTTTTTTCCCCTTTCTTTTTTTCCTTCCTTTAGCTCTGATCGCTATATGTATATGCGGATAAAATCTCTTTGCATCCTTTATATAGTTCAGGTCCTGCCTTTTTTAGTTGGAGATTAGATGCTGCGCTTCAATTAGATGAAATATATAAGTAGTAATTCTACGCTGAATGAAATTCCTGATGTCGCTTAGGAGCAGTCTTTGAGCTTTTTCATGCGTTCTCGTTCGAATCGCTTTACTTATTGCGTGTACAACGTGGCGAATATGTATGAGTGTCTGTGTGTGCGCGCACGAGTGCGAATGTGTATACCTGTCTATACGTATGTGTGTATAAGATGTGGATTGTATATGTTTTCTTTCAAGTGTCATCCTAATTCTGGTAATGTGTGTATGTAGATTTAATGTACAATTAATTAACTATACAGATTAACTGGTAGAAATTAGAAACGTTTGACTAGCTTTTGATCATCTCTCTTGGAATTCGTGGAGTTTCATCCTTCGCAATATATATGTATATATAACCGATCGGATAGTTTTGGTGGTGCTGCTATTGCCGCTGATCGAGTAAAAGGTATCGCGTATGTGAAACGAAATAATGATTAAGTATGGTCATCCCTTCAGTGTGTGTACGATTATTACTAAATATAGACAGTTCTTAGCTTTATTCTAACAGGATATCCTGGATTCGAGAAATCACCGCGCGATCTTACATGTATTATCCTCTAGCAGAATATAATTGTTACAATAATCACTAATATAATATATACTAATTAACTAGTTTCATCTTCTTCAACCTCGGTATTCGCTCTCGCTCATTTTTTTTTAAATCTCTTTCGCTCTTATTTTCTCTCTCGCGCGCTCGCTAATTCTTAATTATTTTGACAAGTTTTTCCATCTTCACAGTCTTCTCCAATTATTCTATTCACGCGCGCATGACATCCGTGCGAACGGAAGGGACAGTGAAGCATCCAGATAATCTAAATCGACGGATCATGGCGCGTGAATTATTCAGTCTTTCGTTATATATTTTTTTTCTTATTTCATGGTTAATCGGTTATTATTCACTAGCGTTATGCGATTTAATAAATTTAATTTTCTGCTTGCACAAAAAAATATTATGCTACATTACTCGCGACGCTACTTTAACACATGCTAAATAGATTAGATACGATGTATGCTTATAATTTAAAGCCACAGATTTCGATGTCGCGCCATAATACGTACAGCGCCAGTCTACCTCCCTCGAATTTCGCTGCTACTTTATAATATCAAATTTCTACACCTCATACGTTTGCTCATCTTTCACGTAAGGCCCTTAATATCTTATTATTATTGTATGTTTACTTGCATTCAGTATCATTTAAAAAATAAGAAAAAAAAAAAAGAAAAATGGGATGAAATCCGTCAACCAAATTGAAAAATCACGAGATCTGTGCGCAAACTACAAAGCATACACGCCGCCATACGTACTTCTTAGTACAGTTGAGATTAAGTTTTAAAGTTTTATGCGCGAATTAACTTATGCGACAAAGCGGCAATCCTTTAAGTATGCTCATTCCCTAGACGGAGTATAGTAACAGTAAAGAGCGATAGTAACAGTAGTGAGAGTGATAGTAGTGGAAATAGTAATAGTGATAGAATAGTAATGATAGTAGTAGCGATAATAGTAGGAGCAATAGTAGTAACGCTAGTAATAGTGATGTTGATAGTAATAATAGTAAAAATATAATATTAATAATAATAATAATAATAATATAGTAATATAATAAAAAGAAGTAAAATCAGTCCAGTTATTAAAAATGAATTACAATTACGTTACTACAACGTTTCCCGCAGCGCTTAAAATCAGACGAATTCCATTTCGTAAAATGGATAACACAAAAAATAATATTGCAGAACATCGCATGGTGATGTAATGTCATCTTTTCCATCTTTCTTTCCTCGTATTTTATGATTAAAAATTCCTTTCTTTCTGCCTCATAAAATCCTATTATATGCGTGTATATATATATATACTTTTTCTTATATAATATCTTTATATATATGGTTGCAGCAAACAATCGAGGAAAGAATCTATCTTTCTAGCATTTGGCTTGCCAAATTCTGTCAATTAAATAATACAATTGCATCGGACATTAATAAAAAATAATTTGTGTATGTATATTATGTGTAAGTGTTCAATCTTCGAAAAAAGAAACCTATCTTTATCTCTCTCTCAATAATGTCGCACATTTCGGACATTTTTTTTCTCCATTTGGTTAGGATATTAAAGCATAAGTGTGTATATACGCAGGTATTTGCACACCAAAAAAATGTGTCGCCTCCATTGCAATATCACTTTAAAACAATGACTCAACATGGTTTGCCAAAACACGAGCGAGCACGAGATAGAGATGACTCATGTTTTGGCGAACAGAATTTCTCTCAGTTTTCGGAGTCAAAAATCCGAAAAGCATTTAAAATGGGACTTACTTATAATCTCAGAACGCGAATATGGAAGATTAGGCCTCGCCGAACCCACCGATCGCTTGCTCAGTCATTCTCAAGCAGAGGGATTCCAAGCGAGAATTGATTTCCGGTTCCGTCGTCTCGTTCGCTCCATTAGCAGAATGACCCACGAAATGATCACGTGGCGCGCTATACGCACGTTGTAATGTTTTCTGCAGTTGCTACAAAGTAAAATCAAAATCATTGTATTAATAAATAGAATGTTACAGATTTTTAATATTAAATTTTACAGATTTTTAATATTCTTTCTTACCTGCAAACTGGTCTCCTGTAAACTAGGTCTCTTCTCGGTTGTATGCACCGCGCGCAAGTTATTCGTATTCATACTATTCATGTTATGATTCTGATTCTGATTATTTTGTAAATATGGTGTGGATATACTGTTTCTATGTGAAGCAATCATAAACTGATTGCTATGTGTATGATTATTGTGAATGTGATTCATATTCAAACTTGGCTTTCTGTGCTGCTGTGGATTCCCATATCTTCTATTATTATATCCGTAGTTATGTTGCCATCTAAAATTACATCTATTAGGTCGAAAGTTACCACACATTTACACAATACTCATCAATTTACTTTAAATATTTCTCTAAACATTTTATATTAACGAAGACATATATCTCGACTTACTTTGGAGTTGGTCGCGGATTTCCAAGTCTACTGCGCCACTGCTGTACTTTCTCCTTCTGATTCGAGGTGAAACAGTCATGCTGCAACACTTTTTCTAAAATGTTGACATACGTGCACAAAATACCATCCTCAACGCTTTCCAAAGCCAATCTACTGCACACTAAAAGGAAAAATCATACAATAATGTTATCAATAATTCTATTTAATTTTGATAAAATTGGAACCATCACACCATTTAGTTTGTACATACATTTTCCAAGTACTTTTGTAAACTGCGCAGGAATATCTTGTGGATCATTCTCTTGACTCGGTTTCATGGGAGTGGCAAGAATCATTTTAAGTTCTTCCATTGTATTAAGAAGCAATGATGGTCCCTGCGAGAATGAAGTGTTTTGCATGCCATCGCGAGCACTAGTTTGCACTAGACCTTTTTCTAGATTTAAAAGTGTATTATATCGCTGCTGTAGTTTAGCGATAGAAAGAGCCAATTTGTGTCTAGCACCTTTCGTAACTCCTTGTTCCGCTAATTGATCTTCCGTTAATTGCAGCATATCCTCATAATTCATAGTAGCAAAGAGATAACTGTATTTATGAAGTCGTAATGTTTTAAGCCATAATTGTACATCTAAAAAGAATAATTTATAATTAGATATCGATATTCTGATCTGTAAATATAATTAGTTAGAGATGACTCCGAAAGACGTAATTAAGATTCCATAATTTCGAAGATGTATTTTCGGGTGACGTCATATATTATCGATTGACAGTATCAAAATCTCATTTCTACCTCTCATGCCACTCGCGAGCGAACGATTCGAAGCATCATCCAAACGACCCTCGCTACCGCTACTTGCACAGGAACTCTGTGGGCTCAATGGACCCAAACCAATAATATTGCCTAAAAGACGATTTATTTAAAGAAATGCGCGAATACAATATAAATTTATCTATATATGAAATATAATTGAAAATTACTGGCGTGATCTCCGGAAACACTAAAGCTGCGCGGCTTGTGTCTAGATGAAGAATTTGTGTTATTGGTACGATCCACAATTTCGAGATGATGCGGCGGCGCTACCGGTGGTGTCAAGCTATTCGAACGACGTTGACGATTAACTGATGCAGGAAAATGTAAATTAAACGTGCCGCCTAGTTGTGTATTAAACGAATTTGGTTGATCATTGTGATGTTTGGAATTCCTCTGCCATGGATTCTCCCATCTTATAATAATAGAAAACTCGAATTTAGAACCATACTACAGATATAAGAATATATATAAGTATCATTATAGTATCACATTATTTCATTCACCTCATTGCAGCATTCGGATAATCTTCGAAACCAGTAATGGGTGGTGTATTACTGATACGATCTTCCAGATCTCTGAGCCATTGAGTTAAAAGACGTCTGTCTTGACCATTTATGGCAGGATGAATCAGAGTATAGCTCAAAAGCTGCTGCGTTTGTTCTGTATATTGTCCCGTACTTACACAATGATTTACTAATTCTGGTATCGCTACCAGATAGCTCTTTTTGCACTCTACATTCCCAGGCTTTAATAAAGGCAGATGTGTCAAGAGTTGATTAATCGCAATCTCTGTTGATTCTGCCGACAATGAATTGATGTAACCTATAATAAAATATTTTATTATTAACATATTTTGCTTTACAAGATATATGAAGTACATCCCATTAAAATCATGCTTAAAATTGTTCTTAAGTATAAAACGTAAACACGATAATTACTTGGATTATTGGCATTTATTTCCTTGGTATCTAATTCTGCCACAGAGTGCAATGAGTGTTCTATCGCCTGCGAGAGAAACCTCGCTTGTACAGCAGGTATAATACGCAACAGCGCATAAAGAACAACAGTCTGTTCACATTCGTTCCACTGGGAGAACACACGAGTGAGTTCGCCCACTTGCTCATTGAAGGGAGTAGCAGATGTCCACTTCATTTTGAATCACTTACAAATTTCTCTTGCAATGCAGTAGCCACTGCTCAAGCCAAATGCACAGCAATCGTGCTCACAGCCTTCAAGTAGCTGACCAATGTCAGTATTCTGCTACAAAAACAAAAGGAATCGAAACATGTCATTCTATTTAAATCACCTACCTGTAAGTCATGTTTTTATAAGAAACAGAACACACATAAACAGTCAATCATTATTATTATGTTACAAAGTAGTATTAGATATAAACATAATATTATGTTATAAAGGAAATATAAAAGGATTATATTTTAATATGTATTCTACCAATCTTGACTTTCCAGTTTGGAAGTCAAAAGTATACAAGCACAAATTACATTTTTTTATCTAGCAAAACAAAGAAATTCAAACCTTTTATTAAAATTTTGAAAAAGATATAAGTACAACTATGAAATCTCACAAGAAACGATATACAAATCGCAATTACTTAAATATATATCTTACAAAAATTCTAAAACTGAATTTTTAAGCGATTAAAAAGTTCATTTTAACAGTCGTGACACGGAATTAGAGAACGAAGTGTCCGATATGTCAAACGAGGCACGTCATCATGCTCGTTCGAATTATCGAGAAGTCCGCGAAGTTTTCCCTTGATCGCCGCGAAAAAACGAGTAATCCTCGAGAAAATTATATAATGGATGGCAAATATTCCGTTATTACAATGCGTTTCCTGCTCGCAGCAGGTTTACCTTGTCGCGCACCTAAGCACCGGCCGGGATTTATCGCCGTCTCTACGACGCGTCGAATTCGAAGGACGTGGTCGCGACACATAACCTCAAAGTCGCTCGCCTACTGTATGCCGATAAGAGAATTCCGCTGAGGTCAAGTTTGTTTACCCCGCGCGCGATGCGTGTGTATTTATAGCTTTTCCTGCTGCGATCCGTTCGGCGGTGCAATGGCATCTCGCGCGACACCAGGCGATGTGGTGGGCGGTGCGGGAGGGGGAAGAGGAGCGGCGCCTCACGAGAGGGAAAGCCGATAAGATATCTTTTCTTTTTTCTTATTGTCTCGTTGCTGAAAAGCATTGGCATCGCTTCCCGGAAGTTTCCCCGTTTGCGGAAACTACGCAGAAATTCACATCCTCGGCATCCCCAGACTCTCCGTCGGTATTCGCCCTTGTCAACGTCGCGCGTCGTGTGTGTGTAGGTATGGGTACGTATACGGAATGCCTGCGTGAGTGTGCGCGTTCGACGTGACAAGCGAGGACCAGCAAGAAAGAGAGAAACGGAGAGAAACCGGTAACAGGGCGAGACAGATTACGAGAGAGAGAGAGAGAGAGAGAGAGAGAGAGAGACACGACGATGCGAAACGTATACACGTTGGTGGGGGCGGGGACAGAGAACGAAGAGACGAAAACAAGGGAGGACGGAGATCCCTCCGCCGGGAAAGATCGAGAGAGATCGATCGACGGATGGATCTCGATGGATACAAACGGCGACGATGACGCGGGATAAGGGCGATCCGCCAACTGCGGAATCGCGTTCTCTCGTCGCTGAGGGATGCATCCCTCGATATGAAACGATTGCGATACGCCGCTCACTTCAGTTGATCGGTGCGCCGATGTCGTCGGACAAACATGAGTCTCCTTCTCTTCTCTTTCTCCTCTTGCTTCCTCGCGAATATTCTTGTGGTCAAGTGCACACAATAATTACCGTAAAAGTCCGACGAGGGACAATCTCCGCTGGCACGCGCTCCTTCCGCTTCGGTGCAACGGCGACGACGCACAAATTTACAGCATTTTTTTCCGGTGACCGAACGGGAGTAATGTCCATCCACCATG
>Ga0157362_1001160_pt1 | contig 10676 bp, 3 predicted proteins | sample AttlaeALBM3_FD_111480 | JGI IMG/M metagenome (GOLD analysis project Ga0157362, IMG submission 111480) | Fungus gardens microbial communities from leaf cutter ant in Ribeirão Preto, State of São Paulo, Brazil - Atta laevigata ALBM3 | ecosystem: Host-associated > Fungi > Mycelium > Unclassified ... | reverse complement strand
TTATCGAACAAAACGGCGCATATTTGAACTAAATCCGATCACTGTAACACTTTTTATAAAGCATTGAATAAAGAGGAAAAAAGCGGAAGGGAGATATTTGACAACCTAATATTTCTATCGAGAACAATACTCAGTTTCTTCATATTCGCGAAGATACTGTTCTTTACTCTTGTCATCCAGGCATTCGCCCGGCCATTCCGCTAGCTTCCTGCTTTAATTTAAAAAAACTGTTAATATATTCGGCAAACAAACTACCTTGCCTCGTACAAGGATCGAATCGTGTGACTCTAAATTGCCATATTTCGTTCACACTCGTCGCGAGATAACTTTTCTCGAGGGTTTTGTGCAATTCGCAAAACATCCATGCACTTACGAATTCATGGTTGTCAGGGAGAGTATTAGTGCACTCAGCCTGCGTTTCGCAGCAACTACGACACAGCCCGAACAACAATTTGCTTTGTACGCGGTACGGGATTACAGAATGAAAAAGATTGTGAAAGAAGTACTGTGCACCAAATGACCTATGACAGAATCCAAATTAAGATTTGGAGCCAATTAACTTCGAACATTATTCTCCGATATAAACCATAGGTTGGCCTAATGGAAAAGTACCCGTTTTCAATACGTACGGATACAGAGAATACACGTTCACATAACGTATTTTCTCCGTACTCGTAACTTCGTATCGGGTTGCAATATTTTCCGTACGACCACCAAAGAATGCTTCGCGAAAGTCGAGAAGAGAGTTAATTAGCACTGGATAGTTTTCGAGGAAATTGTGCATCTCGCTATTCTTGTGCTTTTCTCATGCGAATTCACATTCATTTTTTCATCATCCTATATCCACATTATCGAAGATGCCATCTCATTGCAAGAGTTCGTTCGTGCCGAACGTCGATGTATCTTCGCGTGACATCCCGGACGTAAGTCATTTTATTCACGATTGATTTGGTAACAGTTGAGACAACTGTGCTAAAAACAACCGTGAAATTGTAATACGTAACGTAACGTCTCGTTCGCTGATTCGACTTCGTAATATCCGTCGTACCGGCTATTTGATCGCGACCTCGCATGGATTATAGAATGTCCTAGTTCACGCTCTATACACATTAATCACTGTAGTGCTTTGTGAAAGTAATTGTTTTTATATCTATATCCCGTGGAATGATTCCTATTTTTTCCTCGCGTTTTTGCGAGAAATTTTCATATACGTGGAAGCGATCGATTCTACGAACGGAAATACGTCTCCACGTTCTAAAAAGATTTTTCTGAACGCCATGCACGCACGTCGAAGGATATCTATGTCATTCCGATATTTTACTATTTCTTATTTGAAATCAAAAACGAAATTCGATCGCGACATTTCTTCGTGCCAAACCATAAAACGTTCGTGTTCCTCGAATTTCATTTGTTCGGGCGAATAATATCGATCGTCAGATATTGGTCCAATATAATTTTGATTTTGCAGCGTATTAAATGAATGAGGAAAAAACCTTTACCTAAAGAATTCTGCAGCCGGAAAGCCTTAGATAAATCGGATAAACGCATAGGCATATAATATGAACTATCAACAAATTTTATACGATCAAAAATTATCATCATCATGATAATTTTCAAATTTTCTTGTTCAAAATCATCCGAGATTTTTTGTTATTCTTGACTTTTCAATGAGGTGTTTTAAAATAAACTGAATGTCAAATGCTTTAACATTATGCGTGATACAGATTTTTTAAAAAATATTTAGATATTCGCGTCGCGAAATCGACAAACTCTTTTATAGGATCTTTACTAAATATGAATTCGCGCACTCCACATCAACGACATCATACTGACATGGCCTTTATTTCCGCATATATTTCGCAAATTTATTGCGCGATACAGAGAGTTGAAAACGTGAATTCTTACATTTCCGTTCCATTGAGTGTCTCGTCTTGTTGCATTTCGAAATCATAAAACACGAATGCGACACAATCTCTTTTAATACACTTATCCGTGTCTTCGACGTCATTCGTATTTGCGGATTTTCTTCTCGCGATGCTATAGTACTGGTACTTGCTCCAGGATTTTCTACTGAGGCTACTTTACGAACGACAAAGAGGCCGCATGTAACACAAATGATTCGAAGACTATAACGAAAGAGTTTTGTAATGAACTATGTCGCAATCGTGTTGCGATTTTAAACCAATCGCCCGCAACCGTTGCAAATTTTAATAGATTCGCACTTGCGAGGGATTGATTATGTGATCTCTGCGCGCGATGACGTTCGAAACACTACGAAACACGGATGCCTGAAGAAGACGTGAACGCACGAATCGCACTTAATCAATTCAATGTCAGGGTGTTTGCAAGACGAGGTGGCGTAGCAGCGTAGCATTTTTTGTGCATTCCACAATCTTCCTCGAAAATCGTGATACCAATTTCGTTAATTCTTCGGTCAGCTTACGCTGTAACAAAGAATGTTGATATTTCATAGATTCTTATCTTTCTTGCAGTTCCTCCGTACGCAATTGCCCATATTCTCAATGTATGCGTGCTATGAGCGAACGGGAAAAACATAAATTTTGTGTTGTTTATTTACAAAATCGAGTTTTTATTTATTATTTGGATACATCTTCGCGAGTTAATCGATTAGATTGACGCCCGCGACCGGCAAATACTGAGATTTTGAAAACGCGCAAACACGATAAAATTTTCCGCGATATCGAATCCTTCAGCACTTTGCGCCAGCGAACTCACGAGTTGCCATATGTTTTCGTGAGTTAAGTCGCGTGCTGGACGAAATGATAGACCAATCGGACTATGCGTCAGATCCATCGACTCGAACGATAATCCTACGTAATCGATTTGCACAAATGTAGTGCATACGCCTGAATTTCGTGCGTGAATGCGCTTTCTAACGAACGATATTAATACCTTCGGGTGACGAACATAACTCGAAAGTTGTCTCCCTCCCTAATATCGAAAATTCCTAAACTGATGCGAGTTTTCCGGCTTCAACTCAATAAAAGCAAAGTTATCTCTAATCTTCTGTTGACGATGATGATCCTATCGATGTTGATTATTTCCCTTCTGATGATGATGCGCCTATTGCTGTTGCTGCTGCTGTTGATGTTCATCGTCGATGAAATCCTCGAAATTTTGCGAGGATTCTTTTTCTAAGGGAGCGTTTTCTTCTCTTGCATATTATAATGTAGAAGCAACCGCGTCGAGGATAGTCAGCGTCACCACCAATTTGTACTGTAAAAAAAAGTTAAACAAACCTTAATCTGATAGTATTGCTGTATATATTAAGTCGGAAACTTATACTACTAGTAACATTACAGTATGGCAAGAAAACTCTCCTACAATTATTTACATGATCGTACATGGGAGGATGTTTTTCTTTTTTGTAAAATTTAATATTCCGGCGACATAGGTAGAACAAAGGAATACGAAATATCTGATAAAAATATCTGCTTAAGTATTGAGCAACAAAAAAATTTAAAGTAAAAGGAAAAAATATTATTACCTTTCTTTTCAAGAGGTGCATAATATCTGTTTTCTTCTTCTTCCTCTATTGCTTCCTGAGTTACTTCTTCCTCGTCACGTATTTCCTCTTCTTCTTCATCATCGCCATTATCATTAATGCTATCCTCAACATTTGCGTTGTCTTGTTCCTCATTATCAGCAACATTATCATCGGCATCATCATCATTATCAACATTATCGACATTGTCATTGTCAATGTTCTCATTGTCTTCTTCCTCTTCCTCCTCCTCTTCCTCTCCAGACTCCACTTCTTCTTTCTGCATTAATTCTTCCTGTTCTTCTTCGATTTTCTGCACTAAAAAGTAATTTTTGTTATTATTTTATTTTTGAATTCTGTATATAACTAATTCTTTATATTCGACTAGCTTATTTTTTTTTAAAGAACTTATACTATTAAATGGAAATGGTGAAATCTGGAGAGACCAGTGCTCGAATCGAATCAGATGGACTTAAATCACCATTCCAATAATTGTTGTCATCATCATCATCATCATCATCATCATCATCATCATCATCATCATCATCATCATCATCATCATCATTATCATCATCATCTAATACAAAATTGATTTTATTCTTTATTGCATTATATCTATGTTATATGAACTAGATTTCTCGGTTATTTGTAAAATACTAATTACGATGACAGGAATATCATGTGGAGGCGAAACATTATTTTCCGATTCAATTCGTACTCTTCTTAGAAAAAAAATAAAATATTTTAATAATCGAGATTTCTATAAACATTTAGTTAATATTTATTTCCCCAAAACTTATTCTTGATACTTCCTCCTCTTCTTCTGTTACAAGGTGAAATTATCTTAAATTAAGTCGTCCTACTAGACCCCTGCGATGCGATATTGCTTGTCTTATAATAACAATTCGGTTCTATGAAATAAATATAATTTAATTATAAAGTAAACTTTTAATGCTAATATATATTTTAGAAATATTGTAATTACCTCTTAGGTAATTACAATATTTCTAAAATATTCAGTCGCTTGAAGTCAGCTATGTGATATCCCTGTGATATCCTCCTCATGATCAAAATACTCACGTATTTCTAGATGACGAGCGATTATATTTTTCAATCTCTCACCACTGCAATGCCTCAGTTTGTGCTGCAACTGTACTCACGAGCGTCGTGCAACTTCGTCGCACGTTCGCAGCTAATTCTTTCTCGATAAGATTCCTTCCTAATAACGAACATTTTCTTAAAAAATACGACTAAAAGTGAGTCTTTGCACGACCTCTTCTGAGAGCAACGTGAGATCTCAAAACCGATAGTTTGGCGTCAGGCACGAGTGAGTGTGTCACGTTTATCGAAATTAATCGGGATTCTCCCGACGCAATATCGCTGAACGCCAACGACTCTCGTAACCGGCAGCTCAGCCTCGGGAATGATAGAGGGAGCGGTTCGCGATCGAGGATAGGGGATTGTTTGGAGAAACAAATAGGGCGACGGCAATAAATCATACAATAATTGATAATAATAACAAGTAGTAATTATATTTTGCTAATCTCCGACTTTCGCTCGTACTCGTCGACAATGTCATGACGATAGCAAGTGATCGATATGCGTTATGTTAGCCTCGTACATGCTCCGATACGTTCTACGCGATATGTATTAATTATGCTAACTCTTGACATGGCATGAACTCATGCCTCGTGAATCGCATGAACAATAGCTCGACACTTTAATAGCCGAGATAGGAAACGGTTACGATGTTACCACAACCTCGTGCTCCGCGGGGCTTCGAACAGAAGGTCAAAAAGGGATAAATATCCCGTAGATACCACGATACAGAGTTCCGATACAAACAAGACAAATCGGCGACAAGATTTAATGACAATGACTAAGCTGTGGTTCAGGTGGAAAATGACTCTTTCTAATCCTACGAGTCGTCGCGGGAGGCGGCGCGCTTAGATACAACTACCGCGAGAAACCCGATGCACAGCCATTCCGCGTGTGTCTTACGTACAAGAATCCGACAACAATAACTATACGCGCCTCCCGGATATCGAAATTGGCGACCTTACAGTTTCATGGCACTCGTCTCACCTCGGCAATCCTCTCTACTCTCGGCTCGCTCTACAGAATTCGGCGTCCTGCGTCCTTCACCGGTGCTCCTCGCTTGCTCGTCACAGCACAAGTACCGGGCGCTGATCCTTCCGGGGGCACGCAGTGATCTCCACAAGGGAGCTTTATTGCGTCTAATTGGATTTTTACAAATCGATTGTTGAAACTGAAAACGCAAAACAGCTAGCGGCTTCTCACATTAATTAAAATCATCAACTATCAGAACAGAGCACAGAATACTCGAAGCCTCGCGAGCAATTCAACGTGTCGAGCGGATGCGCGCAATGCGTATATAAAAACAATTCTACAGCAGACAGTTGCAATTACATTTTGATCGTTATGAAGACATCAAATGACGAAGCATTCTCCTCGCGTTCACGGAATAACGATATCGTCAAGAGTTAGCAAGCAATAGTCAATTGAAAATCTGTAGAATATTTTGAAATCATGTTCGAAATTACTCCTTCACGTCACCTCTTTTGAGTATATAAATCGACACTGCTAGCATCGGGCTCTCACTTCGCTCATTTCCATCCGACGGATCATTTTTCATTCGATTTACTAAACTTAGTTTATTTTCCCGATACACTGTAAGCACGACACGGTTCCACACTTAGAAATTTTTCGGTCTCGCTAAGCCGCAGCTAAGTCCCGACGTAGGACTTAGAATTCTCACGGCACTACAGTTCCGTACTTATAAAAATCTGCGGTAGCTATGCTTTACTATGCTTATAAATTCCATGAAATTTACAACACCTCGCTTATAGTCTCATTATAACTTCGGTAATTGTCTCATTATAACTTCGGTAATTGTAACGCGCGACTTATCTATATTTGTAATCTCTATTTGATAAATCAATTCTGCCCTTCAGGCTCCGAAGAGTCTTGTGTTTCTTTTTTTGTAACAATAAACAATAATCTTGTGTCATATTTGGCAATCAAGTTAATATTTAGAATCTTATCTTATCGCGAAAACAACTGTTATCGTGCCTGTTAAGTGTAGAATTCTCTTGTGAGCAGTTTACGGCCGGCACATATCTAACCTAAAAAAACCTTTCGGAATAGGGCGTTTTCCACAAGGTGCCCTTCGCCTCCCCTTTTCCCGGCTTGGCGCGCTTTTATCTTAGGGCCGTTTCAGGACACTTTCTTACTTATTAGGTCGGGGCGCTTGGCTCTCTTCACTTTTCTATCTTTGGCGCACTCTTACTCGGGATCGCTCCATACTACCTCCTTACTCACTTAAGACTGAGCGCTTGCTTTCGGGCATCCATTTCTCTCCGCTCCCATCACAATTATCCCTGTGCCTCCTCGGATAAGGACATTTTCGCTGCCAAGAAGGAGAAGTCGTCTCCTCCCACTCCCCCTTTTTTCCGCAGGATTTATTTCATTACATTATTTTTTTCTATGCCAATTATCAATCCAATTATATCGATTAATTTCACGCTAACACACACTCTCTCTCTCTCTCTCGGGCGTCCAATCATTTGTTTATCGTCACCGTAGATGCCAAGATCGAGACGCGGAGAGTGGAAGCGCCAATTACGATGGTTCATAAAAGCACTGCATCAACACGGGAATTTCGATCTTAGGATATTCGAGACCGGCCCAGCCTCCTATTCGCTCCTCCGGGTACCTCTCATCACGCCGAGCCAATCGCGGAACCAATACCCCGAATATCAAAGGAGGTCTCTCGCCTTCCTCCGCCAGATACATCGAGGCTTCTAGTTAGGACCAAGGCCAATCGAGATCATCGGGAAGCCTCGCTTTGCGAGCATTGAAATAACGGGAATAAAAATAAAAATAATTAAAATTATTGAACTATCATCGCTTCTCTTTCTTTTCACCACTCCCTTTCCGATTCTCCTAAAGCTCTAAGGGATAATAATACTCGCATTGGCGAGGGCAACCCTCTTGTAGTATATAACTTCTACATAAGGGCGCCTCTGATAGAGCTCCTAAAAACGAGAAGCGGCCGAGTAATAATCGTAAATTTATCTCAGACGAACTTATCTATTATATCGGAGCAGAGGCTCCATTCCAAGGTACCTCCTTCCTCCCTTCCTCCTTTTTCCTCTTCTCTCCGCGGGTCCTCTTTGTCTCGCGATCGTTCTTCATCATCCGTCAATATAGGCTAAGACACTTAATAAAATCTTTAATTCTCGTTTTCATTATTATCCAGAAAAATTTTTGTCACATTATAAAATTTTTATTATTTCAATGAATCTCACGTTTTAAATTTTTCCTTCTGTTTTTTTGTATCTTCTTCTTATTTAAAAGGATTCTCACGCAATATTAGTCTACGACTGATAAACAATAAACCTCTCAACAAAAGAAAAAATACAATTTTAATGGAAATTTCTATATCTTGTTTAATCAACAATATCACTTGGTTTTTGTTAGTTTTCCCTTCTTCATTTGCTTCGTCATGAGGAAAGAATGGCGAACATGAACACTCACTTTTCTCACGTTTATCAGTATAACTAATATTTAATATTTATTTTTGTATTCTAAATCTATACTACATGTTATTTTTTTTCCTTGGGAATATATACAAAAGTTTCAGAAAAAATAAAAATGAAAAATGAATAAATTTTTCTGTATTATCATTATCCAACTCAATTTAACATTTTTTTTATCGTTCCTCTATCTCTTTAAACATTAATGAATTTTCTAAAAAAGTAATAAATCTAATCGTAAATTTACTTTAAATCGAAGACGCTTCATAAATTTCTTCTTATTTTTTTTTAAAAATTCGATGGTTATTGATATATTATTTCTTATTAGAAACTACTCCCGAGCTAAACAATTCTTTTTTCCTTATGATTTATTGCGAAGAAATGTTTTCTTTTCGGCTGGTTAAATTCCTTCCACTGTCTTTTTATAAAAAGTATAGGAGAGGAATCGTAAAACATTCCTTTTCATTCCTGTTCGTTTTTGTTAGTTTTCGTTTTTATTTCATTTCTCTCCTCTCCTGACTTCTGTGATGTATAGATTATTTTAAATTTTTAAGAGAAATTTAGAGAAAGTTTTGTTTTGTCATTTTTTTCATCTGCGCTCGCAGAATAATTTTATTATGTAGCGTCGAAGAGGGAGACGATGTCGACGGTATTGAAAAATCCGTTTCATTCAAGTCTCGTCGTCTGCAGCTTCAGCTTCGTGAACAAACAAGTACTGTGCTTCTTCTGTTTTTGATTGCCATCTTGATTCATTTGAATTATGTGTATTATTGTGGCGTATTACTGTGGCATAAGAACATTAGCTAGTGTTCCACTCCAAAAAATACTAATAATTTGGACATGGGAATGTATTCTATCCTCGATTTTTTTAAGATACGTAACGATGACGATGAAAGAAGAAATGTTCAATTTCATATGTTGTTAGCAACAATGTCAATTCTCATACGAAGACAATTCACGTAGGATTGCAAAGAACGAAAGAATCTTTAAACCTCTTGTAAAATTGGGCGGACACAACGCGGACGGATTTTTATTTCGATATCGACTGCTGGCAGCAGTTTCAAGATCACATGAGACCCATGAACGAGTACTCAAGTAGCGATAATAGAGTGAAACCTAACTTTGTCGTTATAAAAAATGTCACCATCAGTTTTACGGAGCAAAATCAATATTGCTGCCGTATAAAGAAGAAGAGGAAAATTCCAACGGAAATCTTCGAAAAGAAGAGGATGCTCATGATTCAACTCCATTGGCGAAGAAACGAAGAACTTATATAGCGGCAATTGTAATGCAGAAAACTACCTTCCTCGGACTGCAAAGCATTGTGAAGTGCGTCGATGCACGTTTAAAAAGAATTAGAATTAGAAATTAGAATCTTTATCCGATAATGTTAACAAGTGTGCTTTATATTTAATTAAAAAAAAATCGAACTGAAACTACCTGCAAGTTTTATTAACCAGGAAATTATATAAAATTAATATTGCGTGGTAATTATATAATAAGATATAGAGCGTAATGTACGTACACAAATTAACGACTTAACTTTTTTTGATATGTATTTCAATAATAATATTTTTGGAATTAATTTCATTAAGATATAACGAAATTTTTCATATAATTCTCTCGAGCGAGAATTTTTGGTTTAATAAAAAACTTTTTTTAGTTTATTCTCATGCGAATTTTGTATTTCTTCTTTGAAAAAAAGAATTTATATCAATAAATACATTTTGTATAAACTCGTTTCTTAATCACTTGTACTCTCTAATAACCAACTTTTTTCTATGCATATTTTCGTATTATATGTATAACACAGACCTTTAAATAAAGTATAAGAAGTACAAAACACATTCATAAAAATCATACTCTCGCTCGAACGAGTGAGTCATCACACCGGAGACGACGCGTCGCGTCAATTGAACATGTTCGTTTCTGTTTTACCTTCCCCATTCTTCCTAGCAAAAGTAAGACTCCTTCTAAACACGCAAATTTTCGTATAAGATCTCATCTCTCATAAATAAAAAACATTTACAAAAAGACGTCAACACGTCGGAGACATTGTGTCACGCCAATAAAAAAAAATGACCGTCATAAAACTTCCGCTATTCATGCTCGGTATTTGTACCGACTTTGTCATCATGACAAAAAAATGTTACGGTCCCTATCTCCACTCATCTCATTTTTTCGGATTTTACCCTCCATTTTGTTAGAGGTCCTCTACCACTCCCCTTCACCTCGTGAATAGGTATGATGCGAATTAGATCTTTGTCAAATATAGGGCGAATCAATCAGAACATACCATTTAATTACTCTATTATCCTCATTCTTCACTCTTCGATCAATCAGAGCGCATCCTTTTTCCAGACAGACTCGTTTAGGCCATGCCTATGGCGGCGCCTATGAGAGACATGGAAGGAGTTTGACGCCTCATGACTGCCCATATACGTGCTACTAAGATACATTTACTTGTATTCTTTTATCTTCACTGTTGCATTATATGTTAACGCTATTGTTACGGTTACTTTATATTTTTTTCTATATATGGTAAGTCTTTTATGTTAATCTCTGCGCTGCTGTAATGCTTTCAAAGTTTTCCTTTAACTACTATGGGATTT
>Ga0157362_1001159_pt1 | contig 10676 bp, 15 predicted proteins | sample AttlaeALBM3_FD_111480 | JGI IMG/M metagenome (GOLD analysis project Ga0157362, IMG submission 111480) | Fungus gardens microbial communities from leaf cutter ant in Ribeirão Preto, State of São Paulo, Brazil - Atta laevigata ALBM3 | ecosystem: Host-associated > Fungi > Mycelium > Unclassified ... | reverse complement strand
TCATTGAAGCGAAAGCGCCCACCCTCGCGACAGTCGAGCGGGGCCAATGAGCGCCCGGCCTGTTCCATCTTCTCAAGCCGCCCCTCACCGGGCGGCTTTTTTATTGGAGGCGACATGAGCGCCCAGAGTGATGCCATTCCCATCGATCAAATCGCCGACCATGACAGGCGGCTGACGATCCTTGAAAGATCCGTGGCCGAAATCCGCGCCGAATATCGCTCGCTCTCCGACAAGCTGATGCAGATGCACGGCGAGAACAAGGCCAGTGCCGAAGCGCGGGAGAAGGCAACGCTACAGGCAATCGGCGCCGTGGCGGCCAAGGTCGAAAAGCTCGGAGATCTCAGGGGGTGGGCGAAATGGGCGCTCGTCGTCACGGGCATCGCGTTTGGCTATGCGAGCGCTCATTTTGCAGGGTGGGTGCAATGACCGGCATCGACATCGCAATCGCGCTGATCTCGCGTGACGACTTCGAGGGGCTGAGCCTCGAGCCCTATCTCTGCCCGGCCAATTACTGGACCATTGGCTACGGCAATCGCTTCCTCGGTGACGGCACGCCTGTCACGGCGACGACGAAGCCGATCACCCAGGCGCAGGCCCTCGACCTGCTGCGGAACACGGTCATGACCCTGCAGGAGAAGCTCCGCGCGTTCGTGACCGTCCCGCTGACGGATTACCAGGAGGGCGCCCTGCTCTCATGGCAGTTCAATGTCGGGACCAACGCGGCCAAGGGATCGACCCTCGTACGACGCCTGAACCAGCGCCTCTACAATTCAGCCGCACAGCAATTCCTCGTCTGGGACAAGGCCACGGTGAACGGACAGCTTGTCGTGCTGCCCGGCCTGCAGCGCCGCCGCAAGATCGAGAGCGGCGTGTTTCTCGGGCGCGGTATCCCCACAACCGGAGCATCCACATGAACTTCGATTGGCAGACCCTCCTTGCCCAGATCCTACCGCTTATCCCCGCCGCCTATGCAGGTGACATTGCGACGATCGGAACTTTCCTCGTTTCCCTCTGCGCCGTGATCGCCCGCTTCTGGCCGCGCCCGGCTGACGGGTCGAAGTGGCTCCCCCTTTACCTGCTCGTCAACAGCGTCGGCATGAACGGCAAGCACGCCACTAACGCGGACGACGCCAAGCCCTGACTGACGACACCGGCAATCGGGCCGGGATCAGTTCTTTCTAGCTCACCGCAGCGGTCAGCAAAGGCCGCTCATTCATCGGAGGCCATCATGGCTGACACTGACAGCGCCCTTACCGTCATTGAGGGCATCGGCGCGAACATCGTTCCTGAACTCGTGGGTACCCTGCTCACCAAGTATGAGCCGAACTGCGATATCGCCGGGGCCAAGGCGGCCGTCTCTGGCCTCGTGGCCAATGCGATCGCCCTGCAGAAGGCGCTCGACAGCAAGCCTGTAACGGAGGCCACAGCCAATGCGTAAGCTCTTCTCTCTCTTCGCGCTGATCGGCTTTGTCGGCCTTACAGCGTGTTCCAGCGTGAACCAGACCGATCTCCGCAAGGCCGGTTACGCCACCATCCAGGCATATAACGCTACGGCCCCGCTCGCCCTCGCCTACGCCCAGCAGCCGAGCGCAGATCCGACGATCAAGGCCGAGATCAAGACGGCCAGTGGTGACGCGATGAAGGTCATCACGCCGCTCGGGACTGATCTGCAGTCGTCCAGCCCCCTCACTGCGCTTGAAGTGTCCGCTGCAACCGCCGCCGTTGCCGCGCTTCAGGCCCAGATCGCCAAGGAGACCGTGAAATGAACGCAGCACTCATTGCCGCAATCGTGCAGGGCGTCGTCGCCGCTGTCGAGGAAGTGCCGAACATTATCCAGGTGATCGAGGACGCTATTGCTGCCGCCAAGTCGGGTGACGGCCCGACGACCGAGCAGATCGCCGCAGCGCTCAAGCAGGCGCAGGCTACGGATGCCGCCATTCAGGCTTCGTGATTGATACCCTCGTCGGCATAAGTGTGATTGTGTTCCCGCTATCACTGGCCGTCTGGTTCGTGATGCGGGGATAAGGATTTACCAGACATGAAGCATCCCCTAGTCCATATTGTGTGGGAAGATAGCGTACAGCCGTCCAGCAAGTGGGCATGGGAAGATGAGCTCCCCGAATGCGCGCCGATCCGTTGCCAGACGGCGGGCTTCCTCGCCAAGGAGGGGGATCGGTCGTATATGATTGCGATCAGCATTGGGGACGCAGATACTGAGCGCCCCCAATTCACTGGAGTGATGGAAATACCTAAGAGCTGCGTTCAGGCGCTTACTTTTTTGTCTTGCCCTTCACCACGCCCTGACGAACTGCCACCGACTTATCTGCCAGCACGCGTCCGCCTGCTCCATCACCTTTTCTCAGGTCTTTGGAAGCGGCTTTCAAATCCTTCGCGCTCGGCGGCTTGATCGTCTCTTTCTTGGCCATAGGCTTATCCTCTCTGTATCGAACCGCCTTGACCAATGCCGCTTGTACAGGCAGAAGCCCGCGTGCTAGACAATTGGCATTGCCACCTGGCAGTTCTGGTGCTCGGTGGTTGATCAAGGGCGGGGGCCGAATCCCGCCCTTTTTCGTGTCTGGGAGCTAAGTATCACGTTCTTTCTGCGATGGGCAGCTGAACGAAGCACACTTGGTATGAGGCGGAGATTATCAATGGATGCGACCTACAATCTCAATGGCAGCTATAAGCCTACAACCAAGCGTTTTGCTGATTTAAACGGCGCTGATTTTTTCCCCACGCCTGCCTGGGCGACAGAGGCGCTCATCGATAACGAAGCATTTGAGGGCGATATCTGGGAGAGCGCTTGCGGGAACGGTGCTATGGCAACAGTTCTGGAGCAGGCAGGAAATGCCGTCCACGGCTCAGATCTGTACGATCGGGGTTACGGCGAGGCCGGGGTAGATTTTTTGAACACCAGTCGCACCGCCGACAACATCATTACGAACCCGCCCTTCAATGCAGCAGAGGGATTTGTCCGAGCAGGTCTAGCCTCAGCCAACCGGAAGCTCGCTCTCCTTCTGCGCCTGGCCTTCCTAGAGGGCGGCAACCGGCAACGAACGATCTTCTCAGTACATCCCCCATCCCGCGTTTGGGTTTTTAGCGAGCGCATCACCTTCTATCCAGAGGGTGCGGTTCAAAAAGGGAGCGGCACAACCGCCTATGCCTGGTTTGTATGGGACAAGTTGCACAGTGGCGGCACCGAGCTCAGGTGGTTCGAGCCGAAATACAAGCGCCGGTCACTAGTCTAGGTCTGGAAGCGCAAGACGCCCACGCCTGATATACACCAGCATCCCGTCATGGACCGCATTCTCCGGCACATTGCGGTGACAGACCACATTGCGCACGATCTGTTCCCACAGCTTTTCACCATCTCTGGTTTTTGATGGGCGCATGTCATAGGCGTTCAGTTCTATGAACTGGTGCAGGTTTTCTCTAATCTGCCGAATGGTCGCAGAACCACTCTCTGTTGTCCCAAGATATCTGATGATCGCTTCAGCAATTTTCTCTTCAGATGTGCCAGACATGGAGTCGTCCTATGAATGTGACGACGTATCTTACTGCAATCGACGCTCCACGAGTCAAGACTGGCTGGAACAGGGAGTTGATCCGCTCGCCCAATTCGCTGAACCGATTGCGGGCTTGTCAGAAGTGAGTGCGCAACCAAATCCGAAGAAAGGTCGATTTTGTCAACTGGCACTCTCATGTCGCAAAAACCTGCATCATATGATGCTAAAATTTGCGACATACGCTCGACTTCGCGAACTTGCGAACTTGCGCAAAATCGCAAGTTTCGAATGATCGAGCCGTCGGAGATTCCAGATAGTTGAACCTGTGCATTTTTTGCACACGTTGCCGCCAAGATGGGCGATCACACCGCCATCAAGCGCCGTTGATGACAACAGACCACAAGCAAAGGGCGGCCCGAAAGCCGCCCCTGCCTATCACCACCACGATGATTTAGCGCCCCGGTTCGGTCGGTGAAGAGACGCGACGCGTAACCCCTCTCGAACAAGGGTGCCGGTGCTGCGTGCCGGGCTTGATACCGGCTGTCGCTGACGGGGCCGAGGAATAACCCTCGCTGGCGTCTCGGAGCCTTTCCGATCCTTAACCGTCTGACATGCTTGCTCTGGGCTGGTGAGCCGCGTGATCTCGCTTAGGGAGAGCCCTCTCCCGCGTGTCCATCCACGCCGCCGCAGCCCTCGCAGAATCGCACGATCTTGCGGGTCGGTACAAGGATTTAGTTCTATGTGCCGGTTGGCACAGAGAACTGCGATCACGCCAGAGACAAATTGTCAGGGAAATCATGGTGCTGCTAGCGAGGATTGAACTCGCGACCTCTCCCTTACCAAGGGAGTGCTCTACCACTGAGCTACAGCAGCAACTGGAGCGCTTCGTAGCTTCTCAGCCTGAAAGCTGCAAGCCCCGAAAGCGCTTTTTTGTAAAAAGAATCAGTCGTCGCGATGAATTTTTTCCATACGCTCGTGGCGCTCCTGTGCCTCGATCGACATCGTTGCGATGGGGCGGGCCTCAAGGCGACGCAGGCCGATAGGCTCACCTGTTTCCTCGCAAAAGCCGTAGGAACCGTTTTCGACGCGCTGCAGGGCAAGGTTGATCTTGCCAATAAGCTTGCGGGCGCGGTCACGCGTTCTCAACTCAAGGGCCCTGTCTGTCTCGACGCTTGCACGATCAGTGACATCGGCTTCGTGAATTCCGCCTTCGGACAGGCTGGCAAGCGTCAGATTGGCTTCCTTGAGGAGGTCATTGCGCCAACGCAGCAACTTCTGCCGAAAGAACTCCACCTGAAGCGGATTCATGAACTCTTCGTCGTCGGAGGGCCGATAATCCGGTGGGAGCGTGATCATGCACGTCTGTCCTTAACGCAAGTCGCTTGAGGCCCGCCGTTCCGTCTTGTGCTTTGCAGGAAAGGAGGGCCCAAACCCGTATCCTGAGCAAAACGGCATGGCTGGTTTGGCGCGGCTTATACCCGGCCCAGTCAGGATCGCCAAGCCCGAACTGTCAAAAACTCGCAACGGTGCAGTGAACAAGCGATATAACAGCCAGAATCCGTCATTCGTAATAAAAAAACATATAGATATGGCTTATCTTTTATTTACACAGCGGCATCTACTACCGCAGCTTGACATCCAAGCAGCCCGTCGTAACAGGTAATGAACAAGATCACTGGTGACGGAATAGAGAAATTTCTGACTTTTCATAAAAGACCAATGGGTCGTCACTTCAGCGATACCAAGCTTCCTCACGACGGTTTCTATTGCAATACGGCCGCCAACTATACGCGGCTGCGACACGCGGAGTCAGGTGAGAGCCTCGTAACGCTCAAGCTGCCAGGAAACGGGCTCCAACGCGGCGAGATGCGCCCATTCCCGCATGAGGGGATGATCGAGTACAGCGAGCCGATAGGCTTCAGCAACAGGCGAAAGCGTTACTCCATAGGAGGTGAAACGCGAGACTACCGGTGCAAACATGATATCAGCAATGCAGAAATCGGCGCCGAAAAGATAAGGACCGGTTGCCCCGAAGCGCTCGCGTGTCTCGCACCATATCCGATCGATTTTGGCAATATCTGCCAGCACATTGTCGCCGGTTTCGACCAATGGGCGGTTTGTTCGCCCGAGATTCATAGGCATAGCGATACGCAAGGCACGAAAGCCTGCGTGCATCTCAGCGGCTACGCTGCGGGCCACGGCGCGGGCCACGCGATCGGCCGGCCATAATACGGGCGCGATCTCGGCGCAGTATTCGCAGATCGCAAGGCTTTCCCATATCCGGGCACCCTGATGCACCAGATAAGGCACCATCCCATTGGGGGATATCGCATGGATCTCGCTCGTCTGTCCGCCCCCGCGCAAGGCGATGACCTCATCCGGCACGTCCAGCCCGGCGCAACGCACGGCGAGCCACCCTCTCAGAGACCAGGAGGAGTAGCGGCGCGTTCCGATGACGAGGCGATCCATGACGATGGTCCTGTTCAGGCGAGAATAAAGCCCCCGCCCAGAACCCTGCTGTCCCGATAAAGAACACAAGCCTGTCCGGGCGCGGGCATGGCTGTCTCATCCAGCACGACACGCGCGCCGCCTGCAAGAGGATAGACCCAGGCGTCACGCGTCACCTCGCGGGCCCGGATCTGCACTTGGCAGCGCACGCCGGCTTCTGGCGCATCGATCAGCCAGTTCATGTCGCGCAGGGCGAATTCGCTTCGACCAGCATTTTCCTTGGGGCCCACGATGATACGGCGCGTCGTGGCGTCAATGCGTTTGACAATCTGGCGGCGGCCATCCTTCGTGTGGATGTCACCCAGGCGTTTGCTCTGCCCGACCGTGTAGCGCGCGATGCCCTCATGCTGGCCCAGAATACGCCCTGTCTCATCGACGATCTCGCCAGTCCCGCTGGTTTCGGGACGCAGCTTCTCAACCACCTCGGCATAGGTGCCGGTGGGAACGAAGCAGATATCCTGGCTATCGGGCTTGGCCGCAATTGCGAGTCCGAATTCCTCGGCTTTCTGACGCACTGCATCCTTGTTCGGCATATCGCCGAGCGGAAAGCGCAGATAGTCGAGCTGGTCCTGCGTGGTCGCGAACAGGAACCATGACTGGTCACGCGAACTGTCGGACGGGCGATGCAGCTCCGACCGCTCCTCGCCCTCGATACGCCGCACATAATGACCGGTCGCCATCGCCTCGCAGCCCAGATCACGGGCCATGCTCAGCAGATCGGTGAATTTGACGCCCTGATTGCACGCAACGCAGGGCACGGGCGTTTCACCACGTGCATAGCTATCGGCAAAACTGGCCATCACGCTGCTGCGAAAACGATCTTCAGCATTGATGACATAGTGCGGGATATCGAGCCTGTCGGCCACGGCACGCGCATCAAGAATGTCACGGCCCGCACAGCAGGCACCGGGCTTGGACACGGCCTGACCATGATCATAAAGCTGCAACGTGGCGCCGATGACCTCATGCCCTTCCTGTTTCAGGAGCGCGGCCACTACGGAACTGTCCACGCCTCCCGACATGGCAACTAGGATACGCATGAGATCTCTCTACTTTTCAAAAAAACGGAATTTCAGGCTTCAGGGAGCCTTGGGCAGACGCACAACGAGACCGTCCAGCGCATCGGTCATAACGATCTGACAGCCGAGACGGGAAGTCTTTTCGAGCCCGAAGGCGAGATCGAGCATGTCTTCCTCGTCGTCTGTCGGCGCAGAAAGCTTGTCGGCCCATTCGGGATCGACAATCACATGACAGGTGGCGCAGGCCAGCGAACCCTCGCAGGCGCCTTCGAGCTCGATGTCGTGCTTGTGGGCAACTTCAAGCACGGAGAGGCCGACCGGCGCATCGACTTCCCTGCGGGTGCCGTCCTGCTCGACGAAAATCATGTGTGGCATAGTGTTTCTACCCTGCTTCTTCGTTACGAGGTGCGATAGACCTCGCAGGCTGCCTGACGGAAATATCCCAGCGCCTGCACGATCTCGGGCGTGGAGGTAAAGCGTCCGACCGACAGACGCAAGCATCGTGCCGCGTCTTTTGCATCGAGCCCCATTGCCGTCAGAACATAGGAAGGCGTGACATCAGCCGAGGTACAGGCCGATCCGGTGGACAAGGCCACATCAGGCAGCGCTGCCATAAGGGCCCTTGCCTCGACCCCTTCGGGAAAGATGAGGTTGAGAGCGCCGCCAATTCGAGGCGACGAAGCACCATTGGCGCGCACCCCGGGAAAGATTTCCTCAAGCCCCGCCAGAAGCTGGTCGCGCAGACCGGCAAGGCGCTGCTGCTCCTGCGGCATCAGCGCCTTCGCGAGCGTTGCCGCCTTTCCAAATCCGGCGATCAGGGGTGTCGGCAAGGTGCCCGAGCGCAATCCCCTCTCCTGCCCGCCCCCGGAGAACAGGGGAAGAAGGCGCGCCCTTGGCCGATGGCGTACATAAAGCGCCCCGATGCCTTTGGGCCCATAGAATTTGTGGGCCGAAAGCGACATCAGGTCGACCAGACCGCAATCAAGCGCCATCTTGCCAGCGGCCTGTGCGGCATCGGTGTGGAACAGCGCACCTGCCTCACGGGCCATGGCAGACAGGCGCGGAATATCCTGAACGATGCCTGTCTCGTTATTGACTGTCATGACACTGACCAGAGCCGTCGGTTGCGACAGGGCAGCGGCCAAGGTTTCGGGCGCGAGCAAGCCGTCGGGTCCGACAGGCAAGATGACGGGCTCGAACCCTTCTGCTGCCAGATCGCGCACCGACTCCAGAACACATTTATGCTCTGTCGCAACAGTAATGATGCGACGCTTCGGACTGTTCTGGCGGGCCAGAAACCGGGCTGCGCCCTTGATCGCCAGATTATTCGCCTCGGTGGCACCGGAGGTAAAGATGATCTCGCGTGACTGCGCCCCAATCAGCGCCGCAATGGCAGCACGTGCCTCTTCAACAGCACGGGCTGCCGCCTCACCTGCCGCGTGCCCTTCGCTGTGCGGATTGCCGTAATGCTCGCTGAACCAGGGCAGCATGGCCGCCACGACCTCGGGATCACAACGCGTCGTTGCCTGATTATCGAGATAGATCACGCTGCCTTGGCCCCCAGACGAAGCGCCATGGACGTATAGGCCTTGATAAAACGGTCAATCTGCTCCTCGGTGATGTTCCAGGGCAATGAGACGCGGATGGCATTGGCAGCTGCCTCACACAGCCCCATGGCCTGAAGGACATGGGAGGCCGAAACCTTGCCAGAGGAGCAGGCCGACCCTGTTGATACGGCAAAGCCCTGCAGGTCGAGCATCATGAGTTGCGTCTGCGCCGGTACACCCCACAAGATCAGAGAAGTCGTGTTGGGCAGGCGGGGTACCTTGCGATCTCCGGTTACGCGCGCACCGCAGGCGAGCGCCGCCTCATCCACCTTGTCACGAAGCCTTGCAATCTCGCGCCAGTCCTGTTGGCGGGATGCCTCGAGCGCGGCCATCATGCCGAGGATCGCCGGAAGTGGCGGAGTGCCTCCGCGCCTGCCACGCTCCTGGCCGCCCCCCCTTATCAGCGGGGTGATGTGTCCCTCTGCCCCCAAAATCAAGGCGCCTGCCCCCATGATGCCACCTGCCTTGTGCCCGGATAGTGTGAGGCTTGTGACCGAACCGATGGGTAACGCCATACGGCCAGCCACCTGCACCGCATCGACATGGAGCAGAGCCCCATGGCGTGCGCAGAGCGCAGCGATTTCCCGCGTCGGATGAATAATCCCCGTCTCGTTATTGGCGGCCATGCAGCAAACGAGCGCCGGTGCGCCATCAGCAAGCGTCTTTTCCAGCGCGTCGAGACAGAGTGTCCCATCTGCCAGCACGGGCAGGATCACGGCATCAGGACGCGCCATCCTTACGGCGTCATGCTCCGTCGCGCCAATCAGCAGCCGTCGCGTCGTCCCGCCGGGCAGGCCATCGCCCTGCGTCAGGGCGTGTATGGCCAGCATGTTCGCCTCGGTTCCGCCCGAGGTGAAAACCACCTGCTCTGGCCCTACGCCGCAATAGCGACCCATGCGGTCTCGAGCCTCCTCGAGGACCCGGCGCGCAGCACGTCCCGGCCCATGCACCGAAGAGGGATTGCCCTCAAGCGACAGTGCCTCGAGCATCGCCAATCTGGCTTCATCACGCAAAACGTCAGTAGCATTGGCATCAAGATAAACGGTCATCTTCCTATAGATCGGCTTGCGCTCACCAAGTGCAAGTCAAAAGCGCAGGAGAGGGAAATGGCGTGTTATGACGATTTCTGTGGAATTTTACCTGTCAGCATCGTTATACACTGCGCCAATGATGGCGTGGTGATCTGCCCCTGAGAGAGAAATCCCTCCTACGGGGCCCGCGCCGCTTCAGGGAATATCCGCTTGATATTCCCTTACCGTTGAGGAGCTAGTCCATGCGCGTTTCAACGCCTGCCGAATCCCTACATGGTTTTCACGCCCGACCAGCCTTCCCTTCGGTACGTGTCGCCACGGTGCCGCTTCGCTGAGAGATCCGCGTCAGTCATCATGACCTGTCCCTGAACAGGTCTGGAGCAACAAGCCTCCGGGTCTTCAGGCATAGCCTCATCTCCCATAAGAAACACATATCCCCTGCAGGGCACGCCCTCAGACAGGGGCATAATTCGGAAGCATTTTGATGCCAGAAGTCATGTTCGCCGGCCCTGATGGCCGGTTGGAGGGTCGTTACCACCATTCTGACGAGCCCAACGCGCCGCTCGCTCTGGTTCTGCATCCGCACCCGCTTCATGGCGGGACCATGAACAACCGCATTACCTACACGATGTACCGGTCGTTCGAGAAAATGGGTTTTTCCGTCATGCGCTACAACTCGCGTGGCGTGGGGCGTTCGCAAGGCCGCTATGATGGCGGTATCGGAGAAATTTCAGACGCCGCAGCCGCGCTGGACTGGATGCAGATGGTCAACCCGAACTCAAGCGAGTTGTGGATTGCCGGCTACTCTTTCGGTGCGTTCGTGGGCATGCAGCTTCTGATGCGTCGCCCTGAAATCAGCGGCTGGATCAGCGTGGCACCACCCGCCAATGACTATGATTTCGGCTTTCTGGCCCCCTGCCCCTGCGGTGGCCTCATGATTGCTGGCGACAAGGATGACATGGCCCCGGAGCCGGGCATCCGCAAGCTGGTCGACAAGCTGAACAC
>Ga0157362_1001158_pt1 | contig 10684 bp, 8 predicted proteins | sample AttlaeALBM3_FD_111480 | JGI IMG/M metagenome (GOLD analysis project Ga0157362, IMG submission 111480) | Fungus gardens microbial communities from leaf cutter ant in Ribeirão Preto, State of São Paulo, Brazil - Atta laevigata ALBM3 | ecosystem: Host-associated > Fungi > Mycelium > Unclassified ... | reverse complement strand
GCGCTGACCTTCATCGGCGGCACGGATGCGGCGGCGACCGTCACCTCCGGCACGGCCGCGACGATCTTCGGCGCGAACGGCTCGAACATCACGTACTCCGGCAGCGGCGTGTTCGTGGCCTCCGGGACGAACGAGACGCTGAACGGCGGCAGCAGCAGCGTCGGCTTCGAGGCGTTCGGCGTGCATGCCGGCAATTCCGGCAGCGTCAGCATCGCGGGCGGCACGGGTGCCGACACGCTGGTCGCCGGTGCGGGCAACGAGACCTACACGGGCGGTTCGGGCGCGGGCAACCTGTTCATCCTCGCGGAGAACGGCACGCTCAGCTCTGCCAACATCACCATCTCCGACTTCGGCAGCTCCTCCGGGAACCTGGTCGAGTTGTTCGGCTACGGCTCCAACGAGGTCTCCAAGGCCCTCGCAACGGCCACGACGAGCGGCGGCAATACCAGCATCACGCTGGGCGATGGTTCGAAGGTCACCTTCCTCAACGTCGCGAGCCTCGACCCGAGCAAGTTCGTGGGCGACGCATAACCCCCTCTCCCCGGTGGGCTCACGCCCACCGCGTACGCGTGCAGGAGCCGGGCCCGGAAGGGCCCGGTTTTCCGCGTTTATGGCCCACCGCGTCCAGGAGACGGCTCCATGTGACGACTCAGGGCGACGGCTCAGTGCGACGACTTAGTGCCCTGGGCGAGCGGCCGCGGCGCCGTTCATCGCATCCAACCGGCGCTTGATGTCCTGCACGAAGCGCGACCGCGCCACCGCGAACAGGAAGACGTCGCCCAGCAGCTTCGCCACGCCCCGGCACGGCCGGCGTACCTGGAGCAGCAGGATGTAGCGATCCTCGTCCGTGTCGTTCCACACCTGGTGGTTGTACGTATCGTCGAACAGCAGCGACCGGCCCTCCTCCCAGGGAAGCGTGTGGAGCTGGTCCGCCCCCTCCACCTGCATCCGGCACTGCTCGCGCTGCCGCGGCACCTTCAGGGCCAGGTGATAGGTCAGCATCGCCTTGGTCATGCCGCGATGGCGCGGGATGTGGCAGCCCGCCTCCAGCACGGAAAAGACGGCGGTGACGAGGCCCGGCACCTGGGACAGCAGCGCCGCCGTGGCCGGTGCCTGGGCGCAGTTCTCCGCCCTGCGGTAGCCGTAGCCTTCAAGGAAGAAGGACCGCCAGCGGCGGTCCGCCGCGATGCGGCCATGGTCGGGCGAAAGATCGCCGAGGGACGGGATGTCCTGGGCGCGGATCCGCACGTCCTCGTCGCGCATGCGCTCCCAGTTGCGTTCCAGCATGGCCACCCATGCCATGCCGGACGTGTCCAGGATCGCCTGGTCGGGCAGCAGGGAGCCGCGCATCACGATGCGGTCGATCCTGGGCCTCAGATCCTTGCCGATCTGGAACAGCGACTTCCGCCTGAACGGCCGCGCCCAACGCCTCGGCGCCGTCCCCTTGGCGCCTCCAACCCCGTCAACCAATGCCTGCTCCTGCGCGGTTCGGCGCCAGGATCGCGCGCCGAACGGCCGGGGACAAGCTGGCGCCGGATCAGTCGAAGCCGAGCGGCTGCGGCGTGATCCCGTTCTTCAGCAGGCCGGGATGGTCGCGGGACAGGTCCCGGTCGGGGACGTCGACGCGGTCCCCGTTCAGGTAGTTCACGTCCGTGGAGGTATCGGTGGCGCCGTTGCCGGCGCAGGCACCGAGGCAGACGAGGAGCGGCAGGCAACAGAAAAGGCGGCGCATCGCGTCAGTTTCCCGTTCAGCAGCGCGTCAGCGGCCCGTCAGGATCCGCTCCACGAGCTGCTTTACCGTCGGAACGAAGCCGTTGGAATAGAACGGGTCCGTCCCGAAGCGATACGCATTGTGCCCGGAGAACATCAGGTTGCGCTCCGTCGCCTCCACATCGTCGTCCGACGCGTGCGCGATGCCCTGCAACGTCTTCTGGATGCAGAAGGACCGCGGGTCGGCCTTGTGGCCGGAGCTGTAGGTCGGGCCCTTCTGGCTCCAGGCGGAAAAGCGGCACTCGGACAGGCAGCCCATGCAGGCGATCTGGTCCGCCGTGATCTCCGCCGCGGCGGACCGGGTCTCGAAGACGAGCGTCGAGTCCGGCGTGCGCAGCGCCTCCGTGAAGCCTTGCGCTTCCCATTGCTGGACACGGATCAGGTCGGGCTGCGTCAGGTAGACCAGGCGCCGCCCGGCGATGGTGTAGGGCGCCACATGCTCGCCCACCGCTTCCGGGCTGAATGCCACCTGGCGCTCGCTGCGGTCGCGCAAGGCCTGGAGGAAGCCGTTGTTGATGGCAGACGAGTAGAAGCCGGTCGGGCTGAACTTGTTGAGGAAGATGTCGCCTTCCTTCAGCGTCAGCAGGCGCTGCTTCCACGCCTCCGGGATCGGGCTCTCGCGGGTCAGCAGCGGCCGGGTGCCGAACTGGAACGCGATCGGACCGAGCTCGGGATTGTCGATCCAGTCCTCCCACTCTTCCAGCCACCAGACGCCGCCCGCCATGATGATGGGGGTGTCGCCCAGGCCGAAGGTGCGCATCAGGCGGCGCAGCTCGAGGATGCGGGGCAGCGGCGGCTCGGGCCTGTCCGGCTGCTCGCTGTTGGACAGGCCGTTATGGCCGCCGGCGAGCCACGGATCCTCGTAGACGACGCCGCCGAGCAGGTCGGCGGTCTTGGAATAGGCGCGCTTCCACAGGGCGTTGAAGGCGCGCGCGGAGGAAACGATCGGGTAGTAGTGGATGCCGAAGCGCGCTGCGATGTCCGACAGACGGTACGGCATGCCGGCGCCGCAGGTCAGGCCCTGGATCAGGCCCCGCGCGCCTTCGAGCACGCCCGTGATGACGCGCTCCGCCGCCCCCATCTCCCACAGGATGTTGGCGTGGATGCGGCCCCTGCCGCCTGCCAGCTCGTGTGCCTGACGGGCCTGCGCGATCCCGCCGGCGATGGCGTAGTTCACCATCTCCTCGTGCCGCTCGCGCCGGGTGCGGCCGGTATAGATCTGCGGGATGACCCGCCCCTCATCGTCGTAGCTGTCCGCATTGACGACGCTGATCGTGCCCGCCCCGCCGGCGGCGGCCCAGTGACCGGACGACGCGCCCGTCGAGACGGAAACGCCCTTCCCGCCTTCGACCAGCGGGAGAATCTCCGTCCCGCCCATCCGGATCGCGTTGATCGTCTTCATGTTGTTGTCGTCCGTCGCGAACTCACTAGATCGTAGTGCCGCACCCGCGATGCAACCTCGCACCGCGGGTCCGGCCCACGTTCATCAGCCGGTCTTACTCGACGACGTCGGTCGACTCGCGACGCGACCTGCCGCCTTCGCGGCCACCGTCGCGACCGCCGCCTTCACGACCACCGCCCTCGCGGCCGCCCTTCGGCCCGACCTGGTCGGAGATGTCGGCACCCGTCTCCTGGTCGACCACGCGCATCGACAGCTTGACCTTGCCGCGATCGTCGAAGCCCAGGACCTTCACCTTCACGGCGTCGCCCTGGTTCACCACGTCCGTCGTCTTGGCGACGCGGCCGTTGGTGAGCTCCGAGATGTGCACGAGGCCGTCGCGGGCGCCGAGGAAGTTCACGAACGCGCCGAAATCGGCCGTCTTGACCACCTTGCCGTTGTAGATCGCGCCGATCTCCGGCTCCGCGACGATGCCGCGGATGCGCTCGATCGCCTTGGTCGCCTGCTCGTCCGACGTCGCCGCGATCTTGATCGTGCCGTCATCGTTGATGTCGATCTTGGCACCCGAGAACTCGACGATCTCGCGGATCACCTTGCCGCCGGTGCCGATGACGTCGCGGATCTTCTCCTTCGGCACGTTGATCACGGTGATCTTCGGCGCGTTGGCAGCGACGCCGGACCGGTTCTCGGTCAGCGCCTTGGCCATCTCGCCCAGGATGTGGATGCGGCCCTCGCGCGCCTGCTCGAGCGCAATCTTCATGATCTCCGGCGTGATGGACGTGATCTTGATGTCCATCTGGAGGGAGGTGACGCCCTCCTCCGTGCCGGCCACCTTGAAGTCCATGTCGCCGAGATGGTCCTCGTCGCCCAGGATGTCGGACAGAACCGCGAAGCCGCGATCTTCCTTGATCAGGCCCATCGCGATGCCCGCCACCGGCCGCTTCAGCGGCACGCCGGCATCCATCAGCGCAAGCGAGGAACCGCACACGGTCGCCATGGAGGAGGAGCCGTTGGACTCCGTGATCTCCGACACCACGCGCAGCGTGTAGGGGAAGGCTTCCTTGCCCGGCAGCAACGGGTGGATGGCGCGCCAGGCGAGCTTGCCATGGCCGATCTCGCGGCGGCCCGGGGAGCCCATGCGGCCGGCCTCGCCCACCGAGTAGGGCGGGAAGTTGTAGTGCAGCATGAAGTTCGAGCGGTACTCGCCCTCCAGCGCGTCGATCACCTGCTCGTCCTGGCCGGTGCCGAGCGTGGTCACGACCAGCGCCTGGGTTTCACCGCGGGTGAACAGCGCCGAACCATGCGCGCGCGGCAGGATGCCGACCTCGGACACGATCGGGCGGACCGTCTTCGTGTCGCGGCCGTCGATGCGGATGCCGGTGTCCAGGATGGCGCTGCGCACCACGTCGGCCTCGAGCTCCTTCAGCATCGGCTTGGCGGCGTCGCCGTCCAGCCCCTCGGCGGCCAGCGCCTCGAGCACGGCCTTCTTGGCGACGCCCACCTTCTCGTAGCGCGCCTGCTTGACGCGCTCCTTGTAGGCCTCGGCGATGCCGGCGCGGCCGAGCGTGTCCACGCGCGCCTTCAGCGCCTTCGCGGCGTCCGTCTCTTCCGCCAGCGTCCACGGCTCCTTGGCCGCGTGCTCGGCGAGCTCGATGATCGCCTGGATCACCGGCTGGAAGGCGTTGTGCCCGAAGGTCACGGCGCCCAGCATCACCTCTTCCGACAGCTCCGACGCCTCGGACTCGACCATCAGCACGCCCTCGGCGGTGCCGGCGAGAACGAGGTCGAGCTGGCTCTCCTTGGTCTCGGCGAGGGTCGGGTTCAGGACGTATTCGCCGTTCATGTAGCCGACGCGGCAGCCTGCGACCGGGCCGAAGAACGGGATGCCCGACAGGGTCAGCGCCGCCGAGCAGCCGATCATGGCGACGATGGCCGGATCGTTCTCGAGGTCATGGCTGAGCACGGTCGCCACGACCTGGACCTCGTTGCGGAAGCCCTCGGGGAAGAGCGGGCGGATCGGGCGGTCGATCAGGCGCGAGTTCAGGATCTCGGCCTCCGACGGCCGGCCCTCGCGCTTGAAGAAGCCGCCCGGGATCTTGCCGGCGGCGAACGCCTTTTCCTGGTAGTTGACGGTGAGCGGGAAGAAATCCTGCCCCGGCTTCACCGACTTCGCGCCGACGGCCGTGCAGAGCACGATCGTGTCGCCGTAATGCGCCACCACGGCGCCATCGGCCTGGCGCGCGATCTTGCCGGTCTCGAGCACGAGCGTGCGGCCGCCCCACTCGATCTCCTTGCGGAAGTAGTTGAACATTGCGCTGTTCCCCTGTTCTGGCCGGGCCGGGCGGGCGGCAGCGTCTCGGACGGCATGGAGGAACACCCCCATGTGGCCTGAAACGCTGGACGTTCCCCGCCGCTGAAGCGCGGCGTTGTTCTCGTCATTCTCCAGGGCTCGCCCCTGGACCCGCCCGGGAAGCGGCGAAGGGCCGCGCCCCGGTCGGGGAGTGCGAGGGCCGAAGCCCCCGCGCAACCGTCAGCGACGCAGACCGAGACGACCGATCAGGCTCTCGTAGCGGCCCTGGTCCTTCTTCTTCAGATAGTCGAGAAGGCGGCGGCGACGGCCGACCAGCATCAGCAGGCCGCGGCGCGAATGGAAGTCCTTCGCGTGCGTCTTCAGGTGCTCGGTCAGGTTGACGATGCGCTCGCTGAGCAGCGCCACCTGGACTTCCGGCGAGCCCGTATCGGCTTCGCCATTCTTGTAATCGCTGATCAGCGCCGTGCGGCGCTCCGCGGTGATCGACATCGTCCGTACTCCGGGATGAGGTTACAGCAGGCGTTCCGGACGCAGCCACCCATCCTCGAGTCGGCAGAGTCCGATCACGCGCCCCCCGTCCATGGCCCGCGCCACCCCGCCAGCGGGGTCTGCATCGGGAGGAATCCGGCCCATCAACTCGACCAGGCTGATCGCCTGGCCGTGCGAAAGGCTTGCCGCTTCGCCTGGGGTCAAGGCCAGCGCCGGGATGTCGGCCAGCGCGGTCGCGACCGGCAGCAGCAGCTCCGGTGAGGCAGGCGCGTTGTCCTCGCTGGAAAGGATTTTGTCCAGGGAAATCGCGTCCTTCTCGGCGAAGGGCCCGACCCGCAGCCGGCGAAGAACGGTGATGTGGCCGACCGTTCCGCAGGCGACGGCCAGGTCGCGCGCCAGCGACCGCATATAGACGCCCTTGCCGGACTGCACCTCGAAGACGGCCGTGTCGGCATCGGGGCGCGCGATCAGCGCGAACCGGTCGACGCGCGCCGGCCGCGGCTCCAGCACCGGGGCCCTCCCCTCGCGTGCCATGTCGTAGGCGCGCTCGCCCGCCACCTTGATGGCGGAGAAGATGGGCGGGACCTGCATGATCTCGCCCTGGAAGGCGGGAAGCGCGGCCTCGATCTGCTCGTCCGTCGGACGGATCTCGGAGGTGGCGATCACCTGCCCGTCCGAATCGTCGGTGTCGCGCGCTTCGCCGAAGCGGAGAGTGAAATGGTACAGCTTGGTGCCGTCCATGATGTACGGCACCGTCTTGGTGGCGGCGCCGAACGCCACCGGCAGCAGGCCGGTCGCCAGCGGGTCGAGCGTGCCGCCATGGCCGGCCTTCTGGGCGTCGAAGCCCCGGCGCACGCGATTGACCACGTCCGTGGACGTCATGCCGGCCGGCTTGTCGACGATCAGCCAGCCATTCAGGGCGCGTCCGCGCTTGCGTCGCATGTCGTGTCTCGAGCCTCGGGTCCGGAGCGGCCCGCGGCCGTTCCGCGGGGAGGCGAGGCTTTAAACGAGCCGGCGGCCCAGGGCAACGCGATGGAGCGGGACGTCGAGCCCGCCCCCGGCCGCGGCCTTCAGGCGGCGACGGCGGCCGATGCCGCCTGCGCCGCGACGGGGAGAGACCTGGAGCCGAACAGCTGCACGCGGGCGAGGTGGAAGAATTCCGGCGGCCCGAGGCGCCGGATGCGCACGAAGCGCGCCACGAACGGCGCCTCGAAGCGGAGCGCCCAGGGAGCATCCGGATTGTTCGAAACGTCCGACTCTTCCTCCTTGCGGTGACGCTCCAGCCAGTTCAGCCCGTCATCGGAGCTTTCAATGACGAAGAACCGGAAGCGGTGCGCCTCGTGGCGCCGGTTGACGATGCGCGCCTCGTCCACGACGCACGGGCCGAGGAGGTCCACCATCCACCAGGCATCGGCCTCCCGATCGGTGTGGAAGCCGAACTCCGGCGCCGCCTCCAGCCCGTTGGCGCCGGCTGCATCGCGCTCGGCATCCTGGTGGTGGGAAAAGACGGACACGGAGCTGGTCCGTGCCGGCTTGGCGAAGGCAAGGTCCGTCTCGCTCGGCATGGCCAGGCCTTCGGCGGCCATGCGCCGGCGCAGCCGGGCCAGCCCCACATGGTCGCGCTCGCGCAGGAAAGCCCGGAGCAGCGCCGGGCAGATCCGGCGGAACGGCTCGCGGCAGAGCCTCTCCTGCAGCACGCTGCCGGGCCGGTCGAAATCGCCCGGCGGGTGCTCACGCAGCAGCTCCTCCGTCAGGCGCGCGCTGCCGATCACCGGATGCACCAGGCTGCCCGGCTCCGTCGCACGCGGCATGCGCAGCGTCAGATGGGGACGGAAGTTGAAGCCGGACACGTCCGCGAACTCGTTGAACTCCGCGACCCGGAACCCGCCTGCGTGCAGGACGGTGCCCATCAGGCTCTCGCAGATCGGCCACAGCACCGGGCCCGGCCGGGTCAGAAGCCCGGTCTCCTGGACGAGGCGCAGGCGCTCGGCGGCGAACGCGTCGATCGCCCGGCCGGAAAAGACCGCCATGAAGATGAAGACGCGCCACGGATCGTCCTGGGCGCTGGCATCCAGCGCCCAGTGCCAGGTGGGGTTGACCGGCCGGTAGTCATGGATGATCGCATCGAGATCGCGCGCGGCCGCGGCGCGCATCATAGGCTCCAGCGGGAGGTTCACCGCGACGTCGGACTCGCAGACCACATAATGGTCGTAACCCGGCAGGCGGTTGCGGAGCAGGACGAAGGCGTAGTCCGCATTATACCAGAGCGACTTGCCGAGCGGATATTCCGGGAAGCCCAGGACGCTGAAATCGTCCGTGTGCGAGACGATCTCGAACGGCCCCACGTCGATCGGCCCCTTCGCCTCGTTCAGCAGCACGACCTGCCGCGCGCCCGGGCAGGCGGCGAAGAACCGCCCGGCCAGCTCCGCGACATCCTCATCCCAGTAGTAGGCGCGGAAGGCAGCGACGTAGGACATGACGCTTGATGCCTCGACTGTTCTTTTATTGTTCTGATGCGGCACGCGACGGGTCACGAATGCAGAGGCTGGGCCGTTATCCGCTCCCTCAGGCTGCCTGCGCCGGGAGATCCGGAGAACACAGGCGGGCCAGCAGACCCTCGGCGATCTCGAGACCCACGTCGTTCTGCCAGAGCCAAAGCCCGTTGGACTGGCCCCGGAAGCTCTTCTCGCCACCCATCGCGACGTTGGGTACGTAGCCCGCTGCGAGCCCGACGCCGAACAGGCCGGACAAAGGCTGCCCGTCCTCGTCCAGCACCGCGCTGTGCTGGTCCACCAGCGACGCCCGGTAGCCGGTTTGCGCCTGCAGGGTGATCGGCCGGCCGCCGGCATCGCGGACCTTGAGCGCCCAGGGGCGGTAGCCGAACGCCGCGACGACGAGCTGCGCCTTGGCGAGCCATTGCGCGGCCACCGGATCCTGCCGCTCACCCGGCTGCAGCAGGTGCAGGCGCAGCCGCGGCTCCTGCGGGCGGCCGCCCACGCCGAGCAACCGCATGGCAAGCTCGCGATTGTCGAACCGCATGCCGCCGAACCGGTACACGAACCCGCTGACGGGGCAGGCATCCTCGTCCGGGTGGAAGTCGTCGTACCCGTCGGCCAGCGCGGCCTCCGCGGAAGGATAGAACAGGCGCAGCTTCTGCCGCGTCAGCAGCACGAGGTCCGCATCCTTGACGCCGGCCTTGTCCATCTCCGCCAGCAACACATGCCCACAGGACACGGCGCTGGTTGATCCGCCGGCGATGGCGATGACGGGACGCAGGCCCGCCGCCTTCGTTTCCGCAAGCATCCGGGCCACGCCCGGCAGGGCAGTCCCGTCCAGAACCGCGCCCGACTGCACCAGACGTTCGTCCGGCTGGGGCAGAAGCGGCACGCCGCCCACGCGTTCGGCCAGCAGGCGGCTTTCCGGCTGCCGCCCTCCGGTGGCGAGGATCACGCTGCGCGACGCGATCTCGAACCGGCGTCCCCGCTGGTCCCGCAGGCCCGTCGACCAGCTGCCGTCCGGACGCCGGCGCAGGTCGAGCGCCTCCGTGCCGGTCAGGACGCGTCCGCGGGGATGCGCCTCGATGATCTGGTGCAGGGCCTCGCCCGCCCGGTCCAGGAGCGCCGCGGCCAGCTTCAGCGGCACCGCGCCCTTGCCGTAGGCGGCGACCTGCCGGCCTTCCTCCGTATCGGCCACCGCCCGCAGCAGCGGATGGGACTGGGTCGTGACACAGGACAGGAAAGTCTCGGCGGAACTGTCCGAGTTGATGATGTAGCTGCCGAGCGCGCCGCCGCCGATGCGGGACCCGCGGTCGACGATCACCAGCCCGGCCTCGAGCAGACGGTCGAGGTATCCGGCGCGCGCCGCCGCGAGAAGCGGCGCCAGCCCGCCCGGGCCACCGCCGATGACCAGTGTGCCCACCTCGTTCATGGCGGGGCCGATGGTATCGGGGCTCATGATGCCGGCGTTCATGGCAGCGGGACTCAAGGGAGCGGGGATCGTGGTGCCGAAGGCCGCGCTCACGAGACGAGTCCTTCGCGGCTGTCGACCGGCTGCGCCTGCGCGGCGGCCATCGCCGCACCACGCATAGCAGCGCTGGCCACGGCGGCGGAAGGAAGAGCGGGGGCGTGTGCCGCCTGCTGCGCCGAGCGGGCGCAAAGCCTGTCGAGGGTCGCGCAAACCAGATCCACCTCCTCCAGGCTCATCCCGTCCCACAGCGGCAGCGCCAGCAGGTCGGACGCGATCCGGTCGGTCACCGGCAGGTCGTCGGACTCGATCTTGCCCGCGAGATGCGGCTGCTGGCCCAGATGCGGCGAGAAATAGGCGGCGGAGCCGATTCCGGCCTGGGCCAGCCCCTGCTGGAGCTCGGCGCGGGACCCGCGATGCGAGTCCGGCGGCAGGACCGGCATCATGGCCGGAACCTGGCGCTGCCCATTGATGTGCTGGAAGGTCCAGCCCGGGAGCTTCTCCGCGTAGCGGCGGGCAAGCGCGATGCGCCGCGCCACCACCTCCTCGTAGCGCTCGAGCTGCGTCAGGCCGACAAGGGCCGCCACTTCGCTGAGCTTGGAGTTCAGGCCGGGCATCGTCGCCGTGCGCGGCTGGCCGAACCCGAAATTGCCCATCTCGCGCAACCGGCGGATCGTGGCCGGGTCGGCGCAGTGGATGATGCCGCCTTCCCCGACGCTGAACGCCTTGGTGGCGTGCATGGAGAACACGAT
>Ga0157362_1001156_pt1 | contig 10691 bp, 10 predicted proteins | sample AttlaeALBM3_FD_111480 | JGI IMG/M metagenome (GOLD analysis project Ga0157362, IMG submission 111480) | Fungus gardens microbial communities from leaf cutter ant in Ribeirão Preto, State of São Paulo, Brazil - Atta laevigata ALBM3 | ecosystem: Host-associated > Fungi > Mycelium > Unclassified ... | reverse complement strand
GGGAAGGTCACGTCGAAGATCACGCCGATGGCTCCCTCAACTCTGGAGCCGCGCCGTCCTACACCAAATCAAGGGACGTCCCCGCAATTCGCTCGGCGAACTGCGCCAACTCGGGCAGGCAATAGTCCCGCAGTACGGGATTGCACGACGGCCGCCACGCCAAGTCGGCCCGCGCCTCTCCTGTTTGACACTACGTCAGATTGTGCATTCAGAGGTCTCAAGGAGATCGATCTCTCCCATCTGACTCGTCGTCAGAGATTCCGCGGTACCCCCGGGGTGAGGATTGAACTCTCGGTTCGCGGGTCCTGGACCTCGGGCCGTGTGCCACCGATCGACACAGTGAGGGCGGTCGAAGCGGCGCGGAGGGCGGTCGCGAGATCGAGCAGACGGGAGCCGGTGACGTCGCCGAGCATGGTCAACGTGAGACTGAGCCGGACGGCGCCCGTGGCGTCGAATACCGGCGTGGAGATTTGGCGAACGTGGTAGCGGCTGCTGGGCTCGATGGTCAGTAGCTCCTGATCCTCGCGGGCGAGTGCGAGGACAGCGTTCTCCAGCGCGATCGCTCGCTCTTGAACCTGCGCGCACTTGTCCGGCAGCCGCTGGAGGATGTCGTCGAGCTGCTGTTCCGGGCCCACGTCGCCCGATACCGAGAAACCCCGTGCTCGGACGACCTGTAGCAACGTTCGTCCTTGTTCTCGGTCCTTCGCCGGCGAGGGTAGGCGTTCGAGCCAGCGCTCGATCCGTGGTTGGGCCGCCCACGCCGCGAAGATCACGCCGTCCGGCGGGGCCAGTCGGGAGCGGTACCCGAGCGGAAGTCCTCCGGCGTTGGGTGGCGCACCTGCAACGGCGATGACGACTATTTCCTCGCCCAGCAGCGTGGTGGCCAGACAATGTGCGTCGACCGCCGTGCTCAGCTCGTCCATGAGGGGCCGAGCCAGCGCGGCCAACTTCACAGTTGAGCTGACCGCCGCGTGACCGAGGCCGACGAGTGCCGGTCCGAGTGAGTAAGTCTTGTCGACGGGATGCCGTACGAGGTAGTCGCCGTCGACGAGTGTGCCCAGCATGGCATGGGCGGTTGCCTTGTTCAGACCGAGCGTGCCCGCGATCTTGGACAGGCCGAAGAATTCACCGGGGTGCTCCGCGAGGAGGTTCAACGTCGCCACGACGCGGTCTGTTGCAGGTACTGAGCGCGACATGTCCGCTGAGGCTAACGTCCGGTACCGGGCGCCTCGCCCAGCTCCGGCGTGCCGGCCCGGAGCCAGTCGGACAGCCGCCGGGCGATGATCACGAGTTGGTAGCCCAGGTCACGCAGAGTTGTACCCGACACGAGCGGGAGCCCGGTGAGGCCGAGCGACATCACGACCTCGCCGGTGGCATCGAAAACAGGTGCGCCGATCAAGCGGATGCTGTAGGAGCGGCCTGCGTCGAGCTCGGCGAGCTCGCCCTGCTCGATCGCCAGGCGTCTCGTCACGGCGTGCAGCAGATCCCTCGCGTTCGGCTCGCTCCTGCGGGCCAGGAGCTCCACCATCAAGTGTTCGAGCCGTTCTCTAACACGACCGTGCGTCGATAGCGAGAACCCACGGTCCCGCACGACACGGACGTACTCGCGGTAACGCGCTTCGTGCTCCGGGTCGAGGGAGCTACGGGCCAGCCACGCCGTGAGCTGGTTCTCCGGAAGCCACGCCGCGTACGCCATTCCGAACGGTGGGGCGAAGGGAGCCCGATACCCGATCGTGGCACCGAACGGCCCCGTGGGTGTTCCGATCACGAAGATCACGACGACTTCGTCGCCAAGCCGGCGGGTGGCGATGCATTGCCCGGCGGCCTGTTCGCCGAGCATCTCCATCTCAACGCGGGCGTGCCGCACCACGTCCAGGTGGCGGGCGATCGCAGCGTTGCCGATGGCGATGAGCCGATTGCCGAGGCTGTAGGACTTGTCAACGGGGTGGCGGGCAACGTATCCGGCCTGGACAAGACCGGTCAACAAGCCGTGAGCCGTCGCCTTGCTGAGCCCGAGACCGGCAGAGATCTCGGCGAGCGTTAGGTACCCGTCGGGTCGCTCCGCGAGGTGGTTGAGCACGGCGATCACGCGGCCGGTCGATGGGGACTGCGTTGACATCTGCGTCTCCCGGGATCGGCCGTCGACCGTAGCACGCGCCTTTGACCGTCGGCTCGAGGCCGATTGAACGGTTAGTCATTCGAAATACGATGATGACTGTTCACAATATTGAAAACCACTGCTACGGTCCGGTGGCGGCGGGACCACCGTGCCCGGTGATTCGCAGCCGTGGAGGAGGACGCATGGATCGCAGTCCTGACGGGCATTCCCCCGCTGCCGAGGAGTGCGAGGACCTTCGAATCCTGCTCGCCACAACCGGGGACGCGGACCCACTGGACTACGACCGAGCTGCGGTCCGCCCACGCCAGCTGCGCGCAGCGGACAGCAGGTTTCGCCGCTGCCGAAGGGAGATGCCCGTTCTCGCCCAGCGTGCCGTGGACACGGGCATCGAGCGGATCGATGCCGTCGGCGACCTCGTACCGCTGCTGTTCTCCGACGCGACCTACAAGAGCTACCCGGACTCGTATGTCAGCCGACGCAACTGGCGGGCGCTCGGCGCCTGGATCGACACGCTGTCGGTGCGCTCCGGTGCGGTGGACTTGGACTTCGACGGGGTCGAGACGATCGACGACTGGATCGTGCGACTGCGCGCCGCCGGCCACTACGTCTATGCCTCCAGCGGCACGTCCGGCCGCGCTTCGCTGTTTCAGGTCAGCGATGTCGATCGGGCCCGTGATCAGGAGTTCTTCCGGCTCTGGTGGCGATGGGCGGCGGGGATCACTCCCGCGCAGGACCGTGAGGTCTTCGCCTTGTTCCCGCCCTCGGGGAACCACCGCATGGTCGAGTCCTTCGGACTGCAGGCGAAGGCTTTCGCCAAGGGCGGTAGCCCGAACTTCATCAGCACGAAGCCTCTGCACTTCGAGGATGTCAACGCGTTGTCTCGGCTTCGGCGCCAGATCCAGCAGGGCAGTGCAACCCCATCGCAGGTGAAGGCCTTCGAGGACGGCGCGGCCCAGCAACAGGAATACATGCGGGAGTCGATCGGACGTCTCGCGGACCGTCTCGTTGAACACCGCGCCGAACCGGCCATCTTCATGGGGTTCTGGGTCGTGCTCTACCACGTGATCCAGGCGGCAAAGGAACGCGGTTGGCCGGGTGGCCTGCATCCCGACTCCGCGATACTTGTCGGAGGAGGGCTGAAGGGCGCCCAGCTGCCCGACGGTTTCGAGCACGGCATTCGCAAGGACTTCGGGCTGCCGGCGTCGCGCTACATGCAGGTATACGGCATGTCGGAGCTGACGACCGCCTGGCCCCGTTGCACCGAAGGTGGGTACCACGCTCCGGCGTGGGTGATCCCGTTGGTTCTCGACGATTCGGGGGAGCAACTCGTCCGCCCGGCGGACGGCCGGGTCGAGGGCAGGCTCGCGATCATCGACCTGTCTCTCGACGCGCGTTGGGGAGGCATGATCTCCGGCGACCGGGTAACCCTCAACCTCGGTCGGTGCCGTTGCGGCCGGGGGAGCCCCGCCGTCGACGGAGAGATCGTGCGCTACAGCGACCTTCCGGATTCCGAGGACAAGGTCACCTGCGCCGGCACGATGGACGACTACGTCCGCGGAGAACTCGCGGCGGCCGGCGTATGACCAGGGCGGCAGCGGCGATCCGGGTACCGCACATCGTCCGGGGTCACGTGGTTTGGGGCGACCACGTCGTGCACTGCACGCGTCTCGGCGAGCAGTTCGTTCATCCAGCGCTCGATCTCGATGCCGTCGTCGTACCGCACGGCCAGTGCGGGCCTGCTTTCGATACGCCCGTTGCCGAGGTCATCGATTTCCTCGCCGAGACGGGCAAAGCCCTGGACTTCGCCCAGAACACCCACCTCGCCGAGGCCGCCGAGACTATGTCGGCGGTCAGCCCCCACAGCGCGCGCCTGGTCGAGGCCACCTACCGGCAGCTTTCCGACTTCTTCGACCCCGCTGCGCTCTGGGCGGCCGTCAACGCGGAAATCGGGGCCCCCTACCTCGACGGTTGGGTCACCCGCCGGGGAAACGGGGTTCCCCGGGCCCGGGTGCGGGCCTTTCCGTGCAGGCTGGTGCACATCATGCCCGGCAACGGGCCTGGTGGCGCCGCCATGACGATTGCGCGAGGCGCCCTCACCAAGGGCATCAATCTCCTCAAGCTTCCCTCGAACGACCTCTGCACCGCCGTTGCCATCCTCCGCACCATGGCGGACATCGACGCTGACCACCCGATACTGAAGTCGTTCTCGGCCGTCTACTGGCGAGGCGGGGATTCCGACGTCGAGAGCGTGATCTTCCGGCCGCAGTTTTTCGACAAGGTCGTCGCGTGGGGCGGGGCACAGACGATCCGAAACGTCACGCCTTACCTCGGCCCGGGGATCGAACTGGTCGCGTACGACCCCAAGGTGTCGATCTCGTTGATCGGCCGCGAAGCGTTCGCCGACGAGGACACCCTGCGCACAGTGGCCAATCGCGGTGCCGACGACGCCGCCGTCATGAACCAGGAGGCCTGCGTCGCCAGCCGCCACCAGTTCGTCGAGGGAGATCTCGACGAGGTCGACCGGTACTGCGAACTGCTGGCCGCCGAACTGTCCCGAGAAAGACAGTGGGCGGACGGCCGTAGTTGGCGCACCCCGCCGGATGTCCGGTCGCAGGTGGAGGTCCTGCGGTTCACGCCCGACTTCCGCATGTGGGGAGACTTCAACGGCAGCGGCCTCGTCGTGCGCTCGACCGAACCGGTCGAGTTCCATCCCTCGGCCAAGACGGTGAACGTAGTGCCGGTGCGCACACTCGACGACGCGCTGGCCCACGCGACAGTCGCCACCCAGACGGTCGGCGTCTTCCCGCCGGAACGTAAGACCGCACTGCGTGATCGGCTCGCGAGTAACGGCGTACAGCGGATCGTCTCGCTGGGCAACGCGATCGGGCTCGCCTCGGGAGCCGGTTTGCCGCACGACGGATCGTTCCCCCTGCAGCGCCTGGTCCGGTGGGTCAGTGACGAGGACCTCGAACTCGCGGAGGTGACCGAGGCTGATGGTCTGGACGATTGACGACATGGCCGACCAACAGGGCCGGATCGCACTGGTTACCGGCGCAAACACCGGGCTCGGACTCGAGACCGCCAAGGCTCTGGCAGCCCGGGGGGCGCGGGTACTGATGACCAGCCGAGATCGCGCCAAGGGCGAGGCGGCCATCGGTGCAGTGCGTTCTGTCGCGTCCGCAGCCGAACCGACACTCGTATCCCTCGACCTCGCCGACCTTCGATCCGTGCGCTCCGCGGCCGCCGCAGTGTGCGGGGAAGTGGATCGGCTCGATCTATTGATCAACAATGCAGGCGTCATGGGGGTGAAGAACAACGTCACCGCCGACGGATTCGAGCCCCACCTCGGGACCAACCTTCTTGGGCACTTCGCACTCACCGGGCTTCTGTTGAGCACGTTGCACCGCGCGCCCACTCCTCGCGTAGTCACCCTCGGATCGGTCGCCGGACAGCTACCCGGGACGCGTATCCGCTGGGACGACCTGCACCACACAAGGGGGCGCTTCGTCCCCCTGAAGGCCTACGCGCAATCAAAGCTCGCCGTCCTGATGTTCGCCGCGGAGCTCCAGCGACGGGCCCGGGAGCAGAACAGCGTCCTGCTCTCCATCGCTGCGCACCCGGGCGGGTCACACACCGAGCTGATGCGCCACAACGGCTTCCTCAATCTGGTATCCAAGGTCTTCTCGCCGCTCATGCAGAAGAGCCCCGCAATGGGTGCGGTGCCAACGCTCTACGCCGCGACGAACGGCGCGCTGCACGGCGGCGAATACATCGGCCCCAAGGGTCCCCTGGGTCTCAGCGGACCTCCGGTTGCGGTTTCGATGCCGCGGCTTGCGGCGGATACCGCTGTCACGCGACGACTGTGGGAGTTCGCGGAGGCAGAGACGGGCGTGAGCTACTCGTGGCCGTCAGTGACCGGGAGCCCGGAGATGAGCAAGCGATGACAACTGAGGCGGCCACAACGCCAGACCTTGCCGGTCGCCTGGAGGAGTTCCTTCGCTCCGTCGAGCCCGCCTTGGCGGACGCCAAGGTGACCGATGTCCAGCCGCTCACCGGCGGGTCCACCAACATCATGCGACGGTTTTCCGTGGCAACGGTCGCGGGCACAAGGGAATACGTTGCCCGCACAGATTCCCCTCCGGGTACCGCATGGCTCACCTCCGATCGCGAGCACGAATGGAGGGTCGTCCGCGCTCTCGCGGAGAACTCGGCTGTGCGCATGCCGACCCCCCGGTGGTACGACGCAGACGGCTCGGCCCTCGGCGGTCGAACGATCATCTTCGATCATCACCCCGGACGGACCCTGCTCGACGAACTCCGCAGCGACGGGGAGGAGGACCGCGCTGCGCTATCCGATCGCTTGTGTGACGCCGCGGCGGCGGTGCACGCGGCTGAGCTGTCCGACGCCCTGACCTCACGTCCCGTCGACTGGTCCACCTACATCGACGCGCTGGTGGACCGCGCCCGTGGAATCGCGGAGATGGATGACCAATGTGACCCCTTCTTTCAGTACCTCGCCGCGTGGCTGAACCACCACCGGCCGGCACCCGTGCCCCTCACCCTCGTACACGGCGACTTCCAGGCGCCGAACATCATGCTCGGGGAGGACGGCGAGTTCTCCCTGATCGACTGGGAGTTCGCTCACATCGGCGACCCGCGCGAGGACTTCGGCCGCTTCAAGATGGCGGCGCTGCTCACGCCGCCCGACCTCATCGCATTCGACGAGGAAAGATTCTGCGACCACTACCGCGACATCACGGGACTGAGCGAGGAACAGATCAATCCGTCGGTGCTGTCCTACTTTGCCGCTCTGGGACTCGTGGACGTCCTTGCAATGATGGTGAGCAACACCGCTCGATATGCACGCGGGGAGCTCGAGGGCGTCTCGATCGCATACGGCGCACTTCTTCAGTCGGCCCTGCACCAAGTCGTGTACGCCCTCATCGCCGGCGCCGACGCCGCCCGACCGCCGGAACGGACCAGGACATGATCCCCAAACCCACCGTGGGTCAGCTGATCCGCACGGTTCGCACCGAGCTCCTCAACACCGTCGCGCCCGCGGTCGACGATCCGCAGCTGGCGATGGTCATCGAGATGATGGCCTCCATTCTTTATTCAGCCGCGCAGCGGTCGGACAACGAGCTTCGATGGATGCGCGAAAGCGCTGTAGAGATCGACGCCGTGGCATCGGATGTGCTGGCCGAACACGGTGACCGCACGCCGGGGCTGCGGGAGGCCCGTCGGCGGTTCGTCGAGGGATCGGCGGACGCGGACGGGGATTCACCCCGTGCGGACTACGACCGTGCCGGCACGATGCTGGCTGCCCTACTCGCGGAGTCGCTGAACCTTCCTGCCGACGTTCGGCAGCGGGCCGACTCGCTGCTGCGCCAACGGCTGATGATCGAGGGCCAAATCCTCGGAGACTTCAAGGTTGTGGGGCGTTGACGGTGGAGCTGGAGCCGCTCGTTGAGGACATGAGCATCTATGTCATCCCGGGGCGGGTGAAGTCCAGCTGTCCCGTTCCTGACGGCTATTACCACGTGCGTCAGGCCTACGACGATGCCGCTGATGCAGAGCGGCTCGGATTCCGGCGAGTGTTTCTTTCCGAGCGCCACGGGCTCAAGGACTCCGGCGCGGTGTTGGGCGGCATCGCGGCCCGCACCACACGGCTCGAGGTGGGAACAGGCTCTTACCACACCATGGTGCGCCATCCCCTCGTCACCGCCGGGTGGGGCGCCACGATGCAGGCGCTCAACGGTCCTCGAACGATTCTCGGACTCGGTCGCGGCGATCCGCAGTGGATGGGCGCGTTCACGTTCGACGCCTTCCTCGACTTCGCCCGCACTCTCAAGCGATTGTGGGCCGGCGACACGGTCACCTACGAGGGTCCTCGATGGCCGGCGGATCAGATCCGGTATTTCGGTCCTGCCGGGGGTGGCGGCAAGCTCCGGGTCGACGACCTTCTCGAGGACATTCCTCCACCGCAGCTGTGGTACTGCATGCTGCACGGCGGACCGAAGGCGGCCCGTCTTGTCGCCGACCCCGTGTGGGACGGCGTCATGCTCTACCCGTTCCTGACCCCCGGCGCGGTGGCGACCGCGATCGAGCGGATCCGAACCGAGTGCGATCGAATCGGCCGGGACCCGTCCACCCTCCGCATCGCGCATTGCATCACCACGGCCCCTGACCTCGACGAGATCGAAACCCGCGCGCTCTGTCACGCTCGACTGCTCACCTACCTCGACTGGGCCAGTGGGTTCGGGGACACCCTCGCCCGCGCGAACGGCTGGAGCATGGACGTGGTGCACGCGATCCGCAACCACGAACAAATCCGGCCACTGCACCAGCAAGGCATCCCCGCCGACCAGCAATACCACCGACGGGAGCTACTCGGACCGTCCGCTCTCATTCCCGACGAATGGGTCGAGGACGTGTGCGCCATCGGCACCGTCGACCAATGTGTGAGCAGTATCGATCGATTCCGCGCACTGGGAGCCGACGAGACGATCCTCTACGGCTCCCGGCCCGGCCAGAACGCGGCGTTGATCCAGGCGTGGCGGGAGCGAAGCCCGCACGCGGCGATCACGCAGCCACTGGCTGACGCGGCGCCATGACAGCAACGATCGTCCTCGTCCACGGCGCCTTCCACGGTGCGTGGTGTTGGCACAAGGTCGTCACCGGTCTGGTCGAGTCGGGCCACGACGTCATCCCGCTGGACCTGCCCGGTCGCGCGGCCGGCGACGTCGAGGCGCCCGCCGACCTGTACGGCGATGCCGCCCATGTGCGCAAGGCGTTGGACCAGATCGACGGCTGCGTGATGCTGGTCGGCCACTCCTACGGCGGCGCCGTCATCACCCAGGCCGCCGCGGGCCACCCCAAAGTCGTCCGCCTCGTCTATCTGGCCGCCGTGATGCCGGACGAGGGCGAGTCCGTCGCCACGGCGATTCCCCCCGGCGCTTCCGCGCTCCCGCCGGACACCCCCGGGGGGCGGCTGATGATCCCCCAGGCCGACGGTCTCACCTTGCGCCTCGACCCCGAACATGCACCCGAGGCCTACTACCACGACTGCGCCCCTGAGGACGTCGACCAGGCCGTCAGCCGGTTGGGCCCACAAGCCATCGCGTCCATCATGCAACCGCTCACCGGCGCGGCCTGGCGAACAATCCCGTCCACGTACATCGTGTGCGAGGAGGACCGTGCGCTGCCACCGGATCATCAGCGCGCATACGCAACGCGGGCGCATGAGGTGCTGACGATCCCCACCAGCCACTCCCCCTTTCTCTCCCGGCCCGACCTGCTCATCGACATCCTCGCGGCGACCCTGGAGAAGACGGCCAGAGCGGATCACGGCAGGGCTTGAACTAGTGCCTTGGGGCGACCGCGGTGCGGCGAGCCGCTTCATCGACGGCGCCCTGGACACCGCTCACACGATTATCGCGCTGCTGGCCGGCGCCTCTCCTGTCTGACGCTAAGCGCGCCGGCGACGAGCGCGGTGCCACGGCGGCCGAGCACCGAGCGCGCGGGCGGCGGCTCCGTGTCCTGACCAGCTCGCGCTCGGCACATGCGCACTAGTTCTGGCCGCGCGCGTGCCGTCGCCGGCAACCGCGGGTCTCCCGTCTACTCCACCGTCGCAACGAGCAGGCTGCTCGCCCCGGTCTTGCGCAGCGCGGCGAACTCGACCACCTGGGTGGCCACGGTTTCCAGTTGGAACCGGGCGCTGTCGTCGGTACAAGCACCGGCGGCGTCAAAGATCTTCCCGGAGGACGCGTTCACCGTGGCACCCAACGGCGAGGGCCAGCCGCGCAGCGCGTGCACCGCGACGCGCAGGCTGTGCAGCGTGGAGACGGTGGCCTGCCAGCCGTGGGCGACCGCGACGCACCCGACGGGCATCCCGTCCAGGTAGACCCGTTCGTCAGCACGGGTGTCCTCGAGGTAGTCCAACGCGTTCTTGATCATCCCGGACATGGATCCGTGGTAGCCGGGCGAGGCCACGATCAACGCATCAGCTGCCCGAACTGCCTCGATGAACCGCACGGCCGACGGATCTCGATCCGGGGTCTCAGTGTCGTAGATCGGGAAGATGAGGTCTCGCGAGGCAATCACTTCGACGGAGGCTCCGGCTGCCGCAGCGGCGGCGGCACACACTTGTATTGCGGCCTCGGAGCTCGAACCCGGCCTGGTCGACCCGCCCACACACAGGACGCGCACGCCAGCTTGCGGCTCGCCTCCGCGCGGCGGCGCGGTGTCCATCTAGAGCCTTTCGATGATCGTGGCGTTGGCCATGCCGCCGGCCTCGCACATGGTCTGCAGGCCGAACCGGCCGCCGGTGGCCTCGAGGTGGTTGAGCATGGTGGCCATCAGCCGCGCGCCGGAGGCACCCAGCGGATGGCCCAGCGCGATCGCCCCGCCGCGTGGGTTGAGCTTGTCCGGATCGGCACCGAAGTGCGCCAGCCAAGCCAACGGCACCGAGGCGAAGGCCTCGTTGACCTCGTAGTGGTCGATCTGATCAATCGTCAGACCCGAGCGCTTCAGCGCCTTCTCGGTCGCCGGGATCGGGCCGGACAGCATCATG
>Ga0157362_1001155_pt1 | contig 10691 bp, 5 predicted proteins | sample AttlaeALBM3_FD_111480 | JGI IMG/M metagenome (GOLD analysis project Ga0157362, IMG submission 111480) | Fungus gardens microbial communities from leaf cutter ant in Ribeirão Preto, State of São Paulo, Brazil - Atta laevigata ALBM3 | ecosystem: Host-associated > Fungi > Mycelium > Unclassified ... | reverse complement strand
AAAGACATTAATAATTTTATGTTGATATAAGCACTTAAAAACTGTAAATAATTTAATTTATTGCGAAAAATATTGCCTCAGCCAGAACAAATAATTGCACAATATATATAGTTCATGTCACAAACAATGCTAAAACACGGCAGTCTGTAATACATTTATTTTTTTCATTCAGTTGATTCGGCTTTTGTCAAACTGCTTAAATACAGCGAGTACAAAATGCATATAGGGAGCATTGCATCTTCAACGACAAAAAGACTAATTCGATACAGGCCAGTTTAGGACACAATGGCATGCTCAATATTGGGTTATTAAATCTGAAGACACCCGGTGGATCATAGTTCATTCAATTAGGCAGTCATCAGTGTCATAACTACGATATACGGATGTGCATATTGACCCATTTAGCCACGTTACATATGGTCAATGCATGATACACATTGCTGCATGCTACGCCAATCATTGAAATGGATACGGAAGAGGGTTTTATACAAAGTACAATAAATTGAGATGGTCGGTTTAATGACCGGAAGACAGTTTAATCTTTTTTATGTTTTAATCATCTCGTTGTGCATTTAATTTGATCTTCTCCGTCTACAGCAAAATAAAAACAAAATGGAAAGCAATTAAGAAATTGTTGTTGTGAACAATAATTGATGAATATCTTTCCAATGATTTGAATAGTTCAAGGTTTTCACAAAAGAAGAAATTTATCTCATGCTCAAGGAAAATGAGACAATCGAAAGTGATTTACAAGTAACATACAAAAGTACTTTACAGTGATTTTTATCAGCTATTCATGATGTAAGCAACACTTTCCTCTTTCTTTTTTACTTTTATAATAATATCAATAAAACATTTTATTTATATGATACTTTACTTTATGTATATTTAAGATAATTAATTCACATTTATGCATCCGTATATGTGAATATACATAAGTATATTTAAGATAGACTCCCCTGATAGAACATGCATTTATCATGAATTACTACATCTTATTTCCGCATCGTAAGTCCGATGAGGATCCGATGTGCCTCTTTCGAAACAGGAGTTATCGAGAGAACTTTCGATGAAAGGCAAACCTAATGCGATGAAACCATTATTTCATTAAGCGCTACTACTGCCATTAACCAACATTATTATCGATAGAAAGAACGGAGTAACGTTAGAATAATGCATAGCATCGTATTGCATCGCACAATTCCCAGCGCGAGACCATCGAGCGATCGTTGATAACCACACGATAGCATCTTTGTTGTCAGCAGCTATCTCCAGCGAAGAGCGGAAGGAGCACGAAGACTCGAAGAAGAGTACTCATTCTAAAATAGTCACCGGCAATTAATTTCTTTTTTAATATTCATACGCCGTTCTTGAAAACCTCGAGACTTTCTATGCGACAACAGCGTCCCATATTGCTTGCATATTAAGCGAGTAAGAGGCGCTGTTGATTGCTATCGCCATGCGTGTGTCCACGATGCGAATTTTTCAGAGAATTGAAATCGCGAATTTACTGTTGAAATAACATCCCGAGTGTTTTACGTTGACAGATACAAACTCGGTAATGACTTTTTCGAATTATAAACGTGATATTAAAACTCCAACATGGAAAGATTATATCAATGATACTCGATCTTTTTTACGAAAACAATGTCTAGGTTTATCCCGACGCCATAAAAAGTAAAAAAAATATTAATATGGTAAAATAGCATGTTAAATAAAATATTATTTGTTATTCTATTTTTCTCGTTGATTCTTTTAGAACAGTGCAAGTTAATTTTATCCGCAAATTGAAATAAATGTATAATAAGTGTTTAAATGTGTGTATATACCGTAAAATGTCTCCTTTTATTCAGAATTTTTTATTTTTTTTTTTAAGTTAGTATGGCTTCTTGACTGTTATGTGTATGTATTAATTGTTGATTAAGTGAGGTATTAAGTATACTAATTGTACATAGATACTAATTATAAGTAGCGTATGATACGACCATATTACTCTTAAAAGACCGAGAAACCGTAACTAGTGGACTCTCGTTTGCGTAAGCGCCACGTGCTTCGTCCGAAGCTGAATTCGAAATTTCATCCAGATCCCATAAGCCCGGATTGCAGGAACTCGAAATGGGATTATGCCGATTGTGCTGGCCACAATCGAGGCGCAATAGGATTACGAGCGCGCAGCGCAATGGGCGACGACTCCGAAATTCGAACGGTCTGACTTCGAAACTTAGGGGCATACAATGTCATCTCGCATCTCGCAATTCGCATAATTGACGAATAGGATTAAAGTCTAGAAAGAGATAGAGAGAATGAGAGAGAGAGAGAGAGAGAGAGAGAGAAGTGATGGGTTTTCCAGGTTTTCCTACAATGGATTGCAAGGATTTCGAAGCGTTTCCTTTTACGGCTGATTTGTACACAACCTTAAACGTACGTATGCGACGCAATTTCGTTTTGTTGCTTTGCGACGGCGATTAGGAAAGAGAGGAAATCCCCACGCCCATTCGCCGCTCAAGGTGCGTCGCATTCTTGCAATGGTATAACAGTCGAGGACTTCGCGATTATGGAACGTTTCGATGCCTCGATTTATATAATCATTAAATCTTCACATGACAAATTGCAATATCGCGACTGTGATTGTGGACATACGAAGAGAAAAATTTAAAATATATAAAATGACATATTGGAAAAATATGAAGAGAAATATTATAAAAATTAAAAAAATGTTTTTATATCGAGACTGATTCGTTTGGAATTTCGTGCAGTATTTAAAAAATTTCATTTTCGATAGTGGCTTTTAAGAAATTCTTCAGTTCAAGATTAATGCACATTCTAATCTCAAAACTTACTTCGTCCAAAATCTACCTTTTGCATTATTTCATTATCACGAGGAAAAAGATACATAAATACCTACAAAATTTTAAATTTCCGTAAAGAAATATTTTCTTTACATACATCAAATATCATTTATATGATAAATGGAAATTTTACTGTTGATTTGTTTTACAATAAAATAAATAAAAATAAAATCTAAAAATGTTGAAAATTTAGTTAGATACAAATCTGAAAATAAAGTTGTAGGACCGTCAAAATAATTATGTAAGAATCTCAATCATGACGAGCAATGTTGCAAACAAATTTTGATATTTTAACAATCAGTTTAAATATAACATAATTATTCTATAACATAATTATTTCGATGATTTAACAAAATTATTTTCAGATCTGTATTTAGCTAAATTTTTAAATACGTCAGCAAAATCGTTCTTTCCATGTAGAGAAGTTGTTATATCTACGTGCAGTACTGGTCAATGTCATGGTAGTCATAATGACTCGACATACGATGTCATAATAGCAAACATCGTGCAAATATACCTCCATGTAAAGTAGACATCATGGCATTCATATAATCTCAATAGTCAAGAATGGAGTTTAACATTATAAATTTAGATTTAATCTTTTACATGGTTGACCACACTGTTATATCTGTTATTCCGATCAACATCCTCTGTCCAAAATTGTGTGTATGTCCAGATTCGGCTGAATCGGCGAAAACATATTCGCCGAGTAAGCGTGACTAAGAAAGGAATCGGCGTAGGAACTTGGCCGGAAAGGTACGTGGAAAGAAAAGATGAGACTGAGCGACTAAAAATAGTAACAACGACAACGTCGAAGTTCTCGGGAGCTCGAATCGGTGAAACAGACGTGCGAAATAGAAGAGGGATAAAGGAGAAAAGAAGATTTATTTTTTATTACGCTTTACGGAAAAATAATTCCTAAAAAACAGAAGGTAATCTGCAATGCAATAACTATAAAATAATAGGCAAAAATCAAACCGAGTAATATAAACGTATATTAAAGATAATAACATCATCGTCATAAAAAAATTGATAAGAATTAGTGGAGATTACGATTTAATAGCATTCAAAGAGATTAAAAAATAAAATTAAAAATTGAAAAAGCGCAAGCGTGAGGAAACGAGAAAATTTCTCGTTAACGCGAAAAAAGAAAGAAGAGACATAAAAGTGAATAAGCGGCGTGAAGTGACAAGAAGCGAAGAACATGAGAAGTGGAACTGCTGTTGCTGCGACTGCGGCTGCCTGCTGCTGCATTGTAAGTGGCAATCGTTATCGCTTTCAGCATTTGCGTACGGCAACGATCATGCGGTAGAGTTACATGATTTAAGATTGTTAACCTCTGAACGAGGGAACAGTCTCTGAAGTCCGACATCACGCGCCGTCAGTTAGTTTTGCGAAAAAGTTGCTATTATTGTCATCACACATGCGGTCCACCCCGCCACCTTACGTAATCTGGCTATTATTGCGAAGATGCCTTACGTAAAATCATGATGGCGTAGGGTACGTAAGTGTGCTTTCATCTCGGCATATCTACAAACTTTTATACTTTCGTCGAACCTATCGTGACTTTTAACAAGACTACGGATAAAACGGATGTTGCTCGAACGTTATCGAAATGTGCTAATCTTATCGCGGTCAAGTTCACGTCACGTTCTTCGCCAGAAAATAACAAGATAAAAGATAATTCAGCCGAAATGTATTTCAGACGAACTAAAAAATTCATTTAGTAAAACGCAACGTTTCTAACAAAGTAATCTTGAATGATTAAGCATATGGAATTACGTACGCAAGATTAGTGACGTTCTTCTGATAGAAATTATGACAAGCCGGAATTAGGACAATAATCTCAGTCTCTTTCTGATTCAATCAAACGTTAACGCTAAAACGTGACTCACTGTTAAGAACTGAATTCTCCACAGCGCTTTTACGAAGGCAGTTAGCCAGCTTTTTATCCCGCCGCGTCAATTGTACTGTCAAATCGCGTGTCATTGTAATTTCCGCGTCAAGTTTGCACTGTGATGAATTATGCAGGTGGGAGCAAATGCAGCGCGATAATTCGCCGCGAGAATGAAGACGTCCGAAAGGCACGCGCTTAACATCTCGCCGAGGGAAATGTCAACGGAGTGCATCATCGATTCGGATGGAAAATCGGAGCGACACGGATCGTCTTGATAGTCTGAGACTAACAGGCTGCTCTTCCGCGAACACTCGTTTCGTGTAAAGAGAGTCTTCGTCTCTCGTGTGAATGTGTTCGGCATCCTCTCCGGTGAGCTTGGAATCTTAAAAGCATCCATACAGGCGTATACGACCGGTTGCTCCGGTACGTATGTTTCTCCATATGAAAGATTTCATGAAAATAACACGTTGCGTCAGTAATCGCAATCTCCGGCCTAATGTACACAAGAACTTCATCATATAGCTACCAAAGACCGTTATTTCAACGAGCCGCGTATTAGGCATCAAATCAACAATTAATAATAATAATACGATGGTGTGGTAAACGTGATATTAGGCGATTATCGGCATGCAAAAGCGAATAAAATACAATATAATACTGGTGACTTAGTAACTGATGCGAACCTTATTGGGAGTAGCTATACAAGAGAATATACAGTTGATTAAATGTTTGCAGCTTTCTAATCTCCAATTTTTGATATTTTAGCGATTTAGAATTGAGTCTGTTAAAACTTCGATCAGGTAAATTATTAAGGCCTGGTTTTTCATTTTCTGATTAACTTGTGATTAGACTTAGCCTGATGATAATGTAAAAATTATATTTTTCTAGTTATGGTTTTAATCACTGTTAATTATTAAACTGATAATTTTATAATAGAGAATAATTTTTACAATTATTGCAAAACCATAAATTTAGTGATTAACTATAGCTGGAAAAATACACAAATTTTTACATTATCGTCAGGTAAAGTTTAACCATAGGTAAACAAAAAATTATTTAAGCGCTTTAGATCCAACTTGATTGTTTAAGGCTTTCATTTCATAGTTATTGTGTATTCACGTTACGCTCTTAAAACATACTCTTTAATATTGTTAATTAGAAAAATCGAGTTTAAAGAGTCACATTATATACGAAAGACATAAGTGTTATTCTTATTTTGCGAATAAAAAAGTGACATTGAAATCGCTCTAACAGCTGCCGACAATTCAATTACGATAATGAGAGCTAACAAAACATAATGATACACTATGCGAAACAATAGCAATTAGGAACGACGAAATGAATCCAACCAACTGCACGAAGAGTCGATTTCGTTTACAATAAATTAAGGAGCGTTTCATTTCCAATACCATGGTAATTCTCGTGTCTTCGTCGTGATGCGCGGTTCTTAAGGACAATTTATCTCATTGCTATTACACAATCGACAATAGGGAGAAAGCGGCGAGGCGGATCCCGTTTGACGCCGAGAATCGGCGTGTCTCGCCGCTGCTTTACCAGGATGGCTTTCGTCCACTTCGGTCGCCTCGAATGCCGTTACGACAACGTGGACGCAACTTAAAGAAACATAAAGAAAAAAGATAGAGAGGAAAGAAAAGGAAGAGAAAAAGCCATTGGACGAAGCATGCGCGTCTATGTTGGTTGCAGCCGGTTTCGATTCTATTCCCGTCCTTCGCAAGACGAAACGTGCGAGAGGCGAACACGCTCGTCACGTATATGCGACACGATGCAACATACATGCGTGCGTATACGCACATGTACGAAGAAATGCGAGGCACGCACTAAGGCCAGCAGTGCGAATAAGGCAGTGCGCGCGTTGCGTTGCATTCGGCCTCGACCGAATCGGGAAAGATAAACAAGTGGAGATGTTTCGTCAACTTAGTTGCCTGATATCTTCATCTGCTCAACTATTAATTAAAGCAGTAATTATTCAGTAATGTGTAACAGAAATAATTATGGAAAGAACGATTTTAGAATATCTAGATATTTAGCTACATTGAGAAACCCATTTAGTTGACTCAATTAATTTCTTATTTGGATAAACAAGTTTATCAAATGCAATGTTTATTATATAGAAGCAAGTAAACTGTTACGATAACCAAATGTTTTGCTTCAACTAAATTATTTATTGCAACCAAGGATTTAATTTGTCCATGTTCGAATATCGACCAATTATGGCCAACCATTCCAAAGTAAGATTGTTCCGTTAATTGTGATTGGTACAGTTTTATGGTTTGCGATAAAAAATTTTTTATGTCTAATGGTTTTAAAGCTGATTAACACTAACGTTGTTAACGAGGTACTTATTACGTTACAATCTATAATAATTCGGAAGGCACGTAATCTCTAATGAGTGGCATACGCATTTCTAGCTGATTTGCTGCAAGCGATAAGTTATTGCATCTATAAACGTAACTCCGACTCAGCGTCAATTGATGAGCCACCGTTTTGAAAATTACGTTGCATTACCAACATCGTTACTTCATATCGCTCGGTATTGCCTCGCGTTACGTCACGTTAACGGCGATCGATTATTGGAGTTGTAATGTCTCTTCTCGGGAATTACAATTTCATTATACTCGACAGTCCGACAGTCTCCCCGGGGGAGATGCGGGTTCACGTAGAAAGTCATTCCACCGGTTTGACCGTAAAGATATAAACGACTCACTTGCAGCTTTATATCGTTGAACGCAGACGTGTACACACGCGGGCACGCGTGCGCGGAATGTCATGCAGCGCGAAATTAGCCCGACGACGAATCGGAAATATTATTCTTAGATCATCCGCCATCGTTGCTGCTCTATTATCGATCTACCATGGTATCGATTTGTTGATTTAGTCATCTGTGAAGTTTTCATCGCGGACGCATTAAAACAATACTCGACAATTTTCTTTCATCGTTTTTTTCTTCCTTTCTTTCTCAGATAGTGTATTTTACGTGAATCGATATATATATACACACACATATGATTTTACACCGAAGCACATCTAGAATACCTTCATCGATACCATTGTTGTTGCCCTGGTGAATCTGTGGAGAGCGGGGGGGGGGGGGGGGGGAGCCATTTCTTCTCTTTGGAAATTCCTTTTCTAAAAATATTTATAGCAAAACGTTAAATGTATTTTTAATATTTTTGAAATGCTTAAACACAATTTTGATATTCCAAAAATATTTTCTAATTTTATTAGTAGAAACTCCTAGATATAGAAAACATAGATTCTTCTTTTATGTTAATATAATTCTGAATAAAATATTTTATGAATTATACGTTTAAATAATACTTTTTTTCATGCAGTAATTGAAATAATAATTTAACGTTCTATCTTTTCATATTTGACTTAAAAAAAAAAAATTTCGTTTGCGACGCGCCAATGATTTCCTCTTGACAAATTTCTGGACCCGTCAACGCGCTGTCGTTTCCTTCCCTCGCAAACATCCGATTGTAACTGTGACTGGCAAGAAAGCATCAATTTGCAATATCATTCTACGTATCAATCGAAATTTCTTCTTCTATTGAATTTTGACAACTTAATATTCATTATTGTACTGATCGAAGTGTACGTCATTTATAATCAGTTAATCAGATTGAAAATGTCTGTATTAAGATGAAAAGAGAGTCACTTGATATCGATTTATTATTAGACAACGAAATAAGTTGCGATTTATTGACGACGGAGGAGAATCGTGGGTTCACCGGAATCACGTATCACAAACCACATCACGATCTAACAATAATATCATTCGTCTTACTCAACAAGCGACAGTATTATGAGAGGCACGTAACCGTACTTTCACGTAACGACCAGAAACAGTAGAAGCAACGGTAGTCAGCTGTCGACGGATATGCTATTAGAAATATGAACGACCACTCCCCGTCTTCCCCATCTCTCTTCTCTTAATGAAAACAATATCACGGTCGCGACATGTGCGCGCGCGCGCGCGCGCGCACGAGTATGACACGGAGATTTCGTGTAATTTAATTTCCTGCTTGGTTGCCTGCATTGTCCGAACGATTGCGCTTCGGGATGAACTCGGTCAAACGGAAGCCGGCCGTACAGCACGCGCTTCTAACCGTTAGCGTGCAGAATTATCTCACAATGGGCCTTCCCACGTTTTACCTGACGACAGAGAGAAAGAGAAAGGAGAAGAGACAGGAGAAAAGGATAGAATCACCGCGTACTCACAGTACATACAAATGAACGGGACCACGGCTGGAAACCACCATAAAAGGACTCCACCTGTGCACCGACCTTTTCGTCGGAACTTTGGCTAGGGTTCCCTGAACATTTACATACCGAAGTGTGCCGAAGGGAAAAGCTATTTCTCTACTTATATCGCGTGGTTGGAACTTTATAAAGGGCAGACGCATCCTTTACAAAACTATTAAGTGGAACTGATCTGTAATTGTAATGAAGTGCAATAGAGAAGTGATTTTTTATGTAGAACTTTTTATGTTTTTTATGTCGAACTGCAATATAATGCGATATATATACTCCTGATATGATGTCTTATAACAAATAAAAATGTCAAAAGATATAAAAAAGGATTTATAAAAAGTTTTTTTTTTAATATATGTGTAGATTCAATTTTAAATTGATATGGAAACTGGTTCGGACACACTGACGCAAACAAATCAAATAGAAATTTATAAAGCTTACAAAATTGGCTGTTAGTATTTCGGGCAATTGTGGCAACGCGATTCATAAAAGGACAACATTCGCAAACGTTATTTTCGCGTGATCTGCGCAAGCACGATGTTTCACAGAAGGCAATTAGCTTCTCTGTGGATGACACGTTTGCATACGAGAATAACGCAATAAAATTGTACGTGGGACGGCAAACGTTGCATTACACAACGCATACGATGACCACGTCACGGTCCAGAATACAAATACGATCTTTTTTTGTCTTTTTTTTTAAATTCCATTATTACCGTGAATTATCGTGACATGCAAACTTATTCGAACTATGTATTTCTTCAATTCTTTCGACAGTATACGAAGACTACTAATTCTTTTATTATCCTTGCTGATAAAAAAATTAATATAATAATAAAAAAAATATATACCTACAAAAACTTTTAGAGCAATGTTTTTTTTTCTTCTCTTTTAAAACGTAATATATCATTTTATTTCCCGATAAAACAATAATTAAATCGCTATCTATTTTCACGTTCAAATCCGACTACAAACGTTATACTTCTTTAATTATTACTTATAGCAATTAGTTTTCAGAATTTCTACTAAATAAGTTCGACATTCCAATAACAAGTTACGCTACTAACGCGTTAAAGTTTACATTACTACAAAGCGACCGCACTATTTGAGGTAAAAAAATTTTACTTCAAATAACTATGATTCGATATTATCACTCGTATATATACATACATAAGAGTCATTTGACTGAGCGAGCGAGCACAGGTGCGAGAGGGGCGAGAGAGTGAAAGACAAAACGTAATCGCCACGTGGCTACCGATATACATATGTATATGGTCGTCGCCACTTGCCGATTTGTAGATCGCAGTTAGCGAGGGATGCGGGTGCCCCCCCGCTAACTACGAGAGACAAGCACACGCACATGAAGGGGGGCACACGGCTCAATTTAAATACAATTTAAATACAACACTCGTGTATCATTAACGAAATGCATCCGCAGGCGCGGATCGACGAGCGGACGTGTGGGACGTTACACGTGCGCCGTGTCGATCAGCTGGCCCGCATACGTAGTGGTGGCCCCCTATATCTGTACCCTTTCCCTCCCCCTTTCACCTCCCCCCTTCCCTTCCCTCTCATCCTTCCCCTCCCGTTTCCCCCCTTTCTCGCCTCCTTTTTTTTTTTCACGCTCTCTCTTTTACCCTCCCTCCTCCTACCCTCTGCTATTCGCTTTT
>Ga0157362_1001153_pt1 | contig 10697 bp, 8 predicted proteins | sample AttlaeALBM3_FD_111480 | JGI IMG/M metagenome (GOLD analysis project Ga0157362, IMG submission 111480) | Fungus gardens microbial communities from leaf cutter ant in Ribeirão Preto, State of São Paulo, Brazil - Atta laevigata ALBM3 | ecosystem: Host-associated > Fungi > Mycelium > Unclassified ... | reverse complement strand
TATTTTCGCTTTAAAAAATCCTGTTTTAAATTTAAATTTCGTTTAGTTATAACGAAATTACAGCTGTTTGAAATTTGTAGCGTTATGAATTTTTTTTATTTCAACCCAATAGATATTATAAAATATCTTTTATTTCAAAAATTCTTATTCCTTATTATCGATAATATTTAATAGGTTGCTAAATTGTTCCACACTTATCACTAAACATGGTAAAATTCTAACGAATTTTGCAGTAGAATATAACGAGAAAATTTTTCCATGTACGAGAAAATTAAAACGTTTTGTACTATTTAAATATCAATGATTCATCATTAGATTCGAAAATTTGTTTTTAATTATTTATATTTTCTAATTATTTTTAATATCTATTATTAGTGAAGTGATAAATTGTACTATTTCTAAAAAAGAGATGTTTCTAAAATATTCTAAATACAATAAACTACGTGCTCGTATACACAACACATATACGTAATGAATTTAACGAAGATGTAATCAACTTTACAAGGCAACTTTAGTACGTCTAAAATCTTGCGATGAGACCTATAAATATGTGAGACCTATAAGTATGTGAATGCGACCCTAAGGGATTTACTGAAAGGACCTTGGAGAGAATCGACGGGAGAGAGACTCGCGAGGAGGGTTCCATGAAGCAACGCCTCTTAAAGGTGGTCGAAGGCCATATCGCTCATAAATTTTCGGGTTGGTTGAGGGGTGAAAAAACCCGAGCCAGGGCGAGCTTGCCTCGTGCGTAAGGATAGTGCGTTTTTCACGAGAGTCATGACCTTGCTACGTAGAAAACTGGAAGATAAAAGGAGCAACAAGAATCATTGAAAGGCAAAGATCTACGAAATAAATCAAGGGACAAAAATGAAGAACAAAAGTTGACCCGGAAGACAGAGTTTTGAGTAATAAACAAAAAGGGTATTTCCATTCTACACATAATATTATAGAAGTATTTCGATGTAATATATCATTTTAGAAGATATTATGTCAGTCAGAAGTATATATGTTGTTTTTATTGTTTAAAGATGAAATAATAAACTTGTAAAAATTTAATACAAATTATATCACATATATGTATTTACACCTTAACTTTCTTTCAAATAGTTTTGAAAATTAGAGTCATATTATGATTGTGATCTATTCTGTGGAAAGTCAAAAAACGACATATATCTATATAGAATTGGACATTTTAATTTTGTCCGCAAAATGTTTTTACGTAGTTTAATTAGTAGCAGCGTACAGGAGTTACGATCGCGAGAGTAAACCCGTCGGGAATCATCCCGATTGCGTTCGCGATTTACGTTTGTGGGCTGGCTTTATACTTAGAATCCAATTATCGGAAAGCCACGATGGTGAGTATTGTCTTTGTGATGGAATCCTACCAACGACGTGCGTGGTTCGAGGCTACCGTCTACTGGTGTTTGAGAGAATGCGCGCTGTCCCTGGACAAGCAGAGTACATTCCCAGACTGGGTTTCAGCCTCCAGGACGCCCTCACATTACGAGCCGCGTATCCGTCCCCCGCACTTCCGTCCCCCCTTCCACGCATAAAAGCTTTCGCACTCTGCGTCTCAGCTAAGGAGCGCGTTCAAGGTTCCGGCCGAGGTCGCAGACACATCCAACGAGATCGGCATCCCCTCTTGTACTAATAGTACCTCTAGTACTCTTCCCCTATGTCAACATAAGGAACAGAGACAACAAGACAATGAATAGTACTAACTTTATTATTTTTATTCGTCTCACTAATAGACAGTCGAAATCAGTCATTTCCCGATATATTCGGGAGAATTGAGAATAAAAACAAAGAATGTTATAATCAATATTTTATTTAACTATTGCATTGGTTGTATGTTCATAACGCAAGCATCAGCAGGTTAACGAGCGGCCTTCGAGTTAACCGTATTACACTCTGCAGTAAGTTTTACTGAAAGGTTTATTGTTAGTCGATGACTTGTTGTTGATCTCTGCTCGGCAGCTTCCTCTTCATTTTCTTTTTGCCCGCTTAATCCGAATGATAGAAATATAGACTCGAGAAACTCCCCGACATTTGAGAATTAATGCATATTAATGACTCGTTACAATTTCAAGATCATATTTTAAAACGAATGATGAACAAAACATCGCAACTTATGCGCGATCTCAAGTATGTATATGATAAATAGAAACTTAATAGACATGAAACATCATATCTATTTGTCTGAGGCATAGATAGCTACAAAGCATATAATGTTCATTATATATTTGTTATTGGAGTCGAAGCTAATCGTGTGCGCCGTAATATATTTATGTCAGATAAATTTGAACATGGTAGCTAAATCAGAGGGATAATTAGTTTCCCAATCTAGCCGGTATTTTTAGTTAATAGCTCATTTTTACCCTTATTCGAAAATACGCCCTCGCGTGACATAGCAATTATGATGAAGCGCATCGACATGATGATGCGGTGGAAGCGAAGTGCAGAGTTCACGATAGGACAGTTCACGTTAGCGAGAACTAGGTTGCGTGGCAACCGACGCCCACAGGGCGCCACGCGCCTCCAATGTAGGTATTTACGCGAGCAGGGTGGCTATCATTTCTGTTATACCGCACCTCATCGTAGGCGGATTCGGTGGATCAACGAGAGAGATTGAGTATATCAGGTCCTATGCGGAAAAAGTACGGAAAAACATAATTGAAAAGCCCCATTCTTAACTATCAACACTTGCATATCAATATTAAATTTATATATAATTAAATTTACATATTGGACGTACGCATTGCATTCTCATTTTATTATTCTTTTCTAATGAGTACAACGAATAATTAAATAAGAGATAGAAATAATGATCTTTTCGAATAACCATTTTTTTCGATCTAATCGATTATTCGAGAGCGAGTAATTATTTATAATTGAGAATATAAAAAGCGTGAAGATATTTTAATTTGTTTTTTTTGTTATTGTAATCGGCGTCTTCGATAACGCGTTCGTAAATTCCAGTCATATTCGTATCTAAATATTATACTTACCAAGGCTGTGTAAAAGTTCAAGGTATCAATAAAAAAAAGATATATAAACATCAGGACATCCAGCTCAAATTAATATATGGCATGATCGCCGAATTATGCGAGTCGCACAAATGAAAATTTTAAAAATTAGGTAATATAAGTTGTTTATTTGTAAAAACATATTTTCTTAAATATTTAAAATTCAAGATATCCGATTATTGATATTTGAATAATTACATTAATTTAGAGACAATTATAATTGTTCAGTCCTTTTCGTTTCTTACACATTAATAATAAATTTTAGAAGTATAATGTATATTATTAAATATGTTAACGATAATTTAAATTGGAATTTTGTGCTTACATGAATAAAATAAACAAGAATAAAATATATGATATATTATTGAACAGGAATTTTAATATTTTTGAAAGATAGGATAAGAGAGATCTCAGATTTCTTATTGAAAGAATCGGAAGGCTGTGGGATTAAAGATAAATAAGAAGACAATATATTTTTATGTATAATTCACCAGACAATGTTTATTCAGACGACCTCACAACTCCCAAGCGTACAAAATGACGTGCTCACTGGGCAATATGCGGGGCTGCATTTCTTGCATGTAATAGAGTATATTTTATCCATATTTTTCGTTTTTTTCCACCAGAAACAACAGCTGTGTTTGTATTCTTCTTAATGGATAGGGAAATATATCATACTTTATGTATCGTTTACTATAATAATTATGTGTAGTTTATGCATAACAAGTATTACGAATATCAACGCTAGGTTGTCTGCGGAAGGGAGAGAGGGAGGGAGAGGAGGAGGACAAGAATAAGTGTTCGCTCAGTGTGCATATATGTTGCTGTCGTGTGTAAATGTGTCCATATTGTGTGTGTATGCGTGTTTTTGTAAGGACAAAGGATTCTACGAGGATTCGCTTGGACAAACAGGTGAATGTGGTACATGCGACACGGCGAAGGAAATGCATTCTCTCTTTAGATACAATAAATACAGAGGCCTCTAAGCTGAAGGAAGGGATGGGTGTTTAGGAATACAACTGGCTAGGCTATATTTCTAGCCGGAAGATTGAATGTGCTTTTAATGTCTCATTCCTTGATGAGTAGATTCCCTTTAATCTGATCGAACTTTATTGCAACTCTATTTAAATCATTAATTTGAGGATCGAACTAACGAAACTCAAATCGGACATGATTAAAGTGAGCTTCTTGTAGATCGAACCAAGAGAATCTAGTCCATCTTGAAAGGAGGCATAAGTGTTTCTACAACTGTTTCAAGATCGATTTTACTCGCTCGCAACTCAGCGTGTTGTGAATGTATGCGTATTCGATGTTCATGCTGGAACTGGGATATGCTGGGTGATTAAAGGGGAGGGGGCGGGGCGGGCGTCTCAACAACACGTCGGCGGCGGCCCACCGCGTATCTTCTAACTTTTCCTCACGATTTTTTTTTCGAAGCAGAAGAGGTTCACTCGCGCCTACCAACACATAGTCTTACAAATCTACTATTTACACTGCGTTTCGAAGTTCTACTCGGAACTCCGTTTTGCTCGAGCGCTCCGCGGCTTCTCTCTTTCTCTTCTTTTCCTTTCCATCTTTCTCTTCCTTCTCTCACTTACTATCTTTTCCTCGCTTTCTCTTTCGCAATCCCGTCTCGATCTATCTAATCTGACTTTCATGCATGCACACACAACACATAATATTGTATAACGCGTTTAAGCGGACCTACGATACCTATCTCGCTATACGACGCGATTAGAGGATATAATTACTTCTCGCGTCGTCTTCCCGACGAAGAGACACGACATGTAATATAAAGGTACGGTAATTGCAAACTGGTGGCCGCGGCGGGCCGATCAGTCTCATAACAAAACGCTTAATTCTTTAAAATCGCGTACGCGATCTTCATTCTCGGTTGCCACCGCGATCAAGAAGCTTTTCGATTTGCCCCGATTCATTTGCACAAGCACGCTCATCCGTCATTCATTCTCTCTTTTTCCCATTCATTCCGTATGTCTGCCTTTCATCATTCACACAAGAGTATCATACGTATCTTTTTCTACACGTACACGAAATGATAATTTTTTACGGTTATGATACCTTACACATATTACAATAATATTAATTAGTTTTATAATATTTAATAATTATAGTAGAGTAGATGATCAATGAATGAGGTGGAGACTGTACAGGATGCGCGATCTCCATGATTATCACATGTAGATAGATTATTAATTTCTGTAACACTCAACCTTTGTGTTTTTTTCCATCGCAGATGCTCTATCTTCTAGATATACATCTAGAGCAGATAGGTTTTAGGTAGGTAGACAGGTAGATAAGTAGTTTTAGGTGGATAGGTGGCTCTCCTACACAGCACTGTTGCTTTCATCGGCACTTTTATGTAAGTGTCCATTCATCGTCATTTCGCGCACTCGAAAAAAACAACTCGCCACAGAATGTCTGTCTTCCTCGTGATTATACACGGAGATGTACCCTGTCCATTCCTCCGTAACCTCCACCTCCTTTTTCGCATGATTTTAGCGATAAGTAGTTTAAATTAATAAATTATTTGGTTTGTCACGCGCTCAGAGCGTCCTGGCACTTTCGTTTCTAGTTAAGGGCCGGGGAAGGTTGTATCGCGTCGCGACAACGAGTTTCCACCGGTTGATGATTAATGGATCAAATATCCCGGTTTCGTGCGCGCGCACGTCAGTGCATGTTACGGGAAATCACTTGAGTTCGCGAGAACACTACGCTTCGAGAGAGAGGGCCTTGCAGGGCCCAACGAGTGGTCTGGGTGATGGTGATGGGGATGGCGATTTCTTGGACAAGTTCAGCGGCTGCTGGCTGTCCGCGATATCAACCTGCAGCTCCATCATGTTGCTCGGACATCCCGATAACACCGATAATGTAGCCGCCGTACTCGACGTTGGTCTCGGACTCGTGCTCGTACTACTAGTTGCTGTCGCGGAAAGGTACCGCGGAGACGAAGCCGGAGAGTTGGCAACAGCGAGATAATCCGAGGAAGACTGCTGTTGTTGCTGCTGTTGTCGCGCACCTGTTGTCGTCGTGATCACCGAGGTGGCCGGCCATCTATTCGAATAGCTCGTGGTAGCGCATTGCAGAAGACCTTGAGATCCTTGCGTCGAACGTGTGGTTATGGTAGTCGTCGATGCGCATTGTTCCGCGGGCGACGGCGATGCTGTAGGAGATCTGGGACTAGCCTCGCCCCGCATTATATAGTTGTGTATGATATCTGTACGCTTCAATTGTTCTGCTGTCATCCGTGGGCCTTCCATTAGGCTTCTCGCGAGAGTGGAATGCGTGCTGCTGAGCAAACTCGCGGTTTGCGGGCACTGGGATTGTGTCGTTTGTGAGGGCGGACTGCGCGCTGGTGGCGAAGTTAGATGTAGATGCAATTGAGACTGCGTGTGCTGAACTATTACGGCCGGCTCGGCCTCGGCACTATCCTTCTGGCGCAAAGCGCGGAACTTCTTGTGGGGCTTGTAAGCCTCATCCATCAGTGAGTTGGTATCATACAAAGGTGGTGCCTGAAGCACGCGCTTCAGCACCGGCATGTCCTCGACTTCCTTGTCCTCCGAGCGTGGACTCGAGCACACAGATGTGGGAGCGCTGCTGGCACTGCTGCTGGCTGGTTTATCAGGTTTCTCGGTACCAGACTCAATTCCGCTATCACTTGGCGAATCCAATTTACGAAAACTGCGACACTGTGGCGGCTGTGGAGTCTTCGATATAGTAGAACGATGAAGTTCATCATCGCCGGAACTAGTACTGCCAGAGTTCGCACGTCGTCTATGCGGACAAAGTCCACCGGCTAGAGTAGCAGCTAGAAGAGGCGCGCTCGATGCATGGTGACCACTTGGCGGTGGTACTGGATGGTATTCTGTCAAAGAGGCAACTTCACCACTGCAGGTGCTTTCGGTGCTCGATACGCTACCCAGTGGGCTCTTTACCGCTTCATCTAAAGTTACGTCCGAAGCGGAACCCCAAGAAGCCGGAGGTTCTTCTTCCATTGGCCAATGTGACTGTTGTTGAGGAGTGATGACGTGTTGTGTTTGTTGTTGCTGTTGATGTTGTTGTTGAGCCTGCAACTGCTGTTGCTGCTCAGTCATTTTGAAAGCCAATAATTTTTCAGAGTGGAGGGTGTTGAGAGTTTTTAGGTCGGGTATTTTCTTTAATAATTCACGGAGTATGTCAGGATGCTGAGGATGGTTCTGTGCTAATACCGTCTGTAAAGCATTTCGAAGTTTATTGTGCATACGTTCGACCAGCTCGATATTGCGAAGCCCAGGTCTGTCGGCGGCGATCACCACAACCGAACAGAACAGTCCCAATTCAGCATCGGATAATCGCAAGGAATTGACTCTTTCTGCGAAGTCGAACATCGAGTCCATTAGGAATCGCGCATTACTGCTATTATGGATGGACTCTCGTTTGAGCACTTGGCCATTTAAGCAGATCATACTGTTCGTTTGACCATCGAACATGCAGGCAAGTCGCACGAGCAACACCTCGAAAACGCCAGCCTTCAATAGAGTGACCTGGTCGTCCTGAGCCAGCAGGTTGAATCCAGGTATGCGTTTCGCAAATTCCACGACACCGCGTATGGCCGGCGAGAACCTTTTGGAGAAGTCTTGAAGTAACTCTTGCTGTCCGGTCAATGGTTGTGGATTAGGATTCAAGGGGCATGCCTATAACAGAAAGAACCAAATTCCAAGGTCAGGAGGCAACGAATCGTTAAATCATGCTGAAGGTCGCCTATATCATTATTGGTACTCGGAAGAACATACCAGGCGTCCTCGCGTGGCGGAACGGGATGAGACGAGGCGATTTACACGCTCTCGTCGGATCTCGCTTCCTCCTTCGCCGAGGTCGTCTGGTTCTCGCACGATTTCCGCGTAGAACGCTTGAAAGATCAAGACGGCCCAAGGCTCGTGTAGTTATTGACGTCAGCGTACATGCCGACCGTTCAAATCTCAAAGCGAATGGCTTGCATAACCCGCGTTAATGTCAAGAGGATAGGTCGAGCTTGTTTACCAAGGTTGGTGGACATGCGGTGTAGTTGGGGGTCTCGCGGGCTCTGGCGAGGATTGGGGCCACTTTATCCCTGGTAAAATCGCATGTGTCGATATGGGCTCGCACCACGGTTGTAAGCAGACGTTGTTCATCTTCTAACTCAGCCGCTACCGCTTTTTCTTGAGAACGGCTGTGGGAGCTCTGCTGCATAGCAGCCAGAATCCTGGCCTTCTCTCGCTTGGGCACGCGGCCGAATCGTACCGCTGTAATCAGAAATAAGTAAAATCAAAGGGTTAGATGTATGTTGATTTGACGCTCGCTTGTACGTCGCACGCAAAAGGAAGGACGATGATAAATAGTTAATGCGATCAATGGGTGAATCATGCAACGGACCCGACCGTTCGCTATCGCGAGATGACCTTCGCATAAACGAATGTCGGCACTCGCGTGATATTCGCATAGGCCATACGAGAGAATCGAAAGAAACTTTCGATCATAGTAAAATCGACTGGCTATTCAAAGCGTGAGTACCACCACAGATATGGTTTCGCGCCAAAGGTGAAAAAAAGTCAGAGGGGAAAGCGCACGACTTTCTCGCGGGAGAGATGAAAGTGCCGCGCGCTCACGCGCAGTGCTGCGCGTTATGCGAATCTTCAATTAGAAAGTACGCTATATGGTTTATCACTATCGAAACCGCTCTAATATCGTTCCATCAAAGGGACACCTACGTGCATTGTGATAGTTGACTACTCCGTTGAGAATCCCTTTCAGAATCGGTAACTCGTCTCCCATGACGGTTCAGGGAAACGTAAATCACGTTAAATCTCGGAATAATTTTCGATTTTATCGCACTTTCACGCACGTGGTTGACTTCTCTATCAGCACCAGATCACCTGCCGCCTGACGCCACGGTTGTCACTCTATACGCGAGGGACTCCTTGACTCTAAGGTTGCGTGTTCTTGACTGATAAGCGCTACGAACGATCCTCTCGGCTGACTCGCGAGTTGCGGGTCACTCCAAGCGATCGCACTGCGCGAAATAGCGCGTGGCTATGACGGAGAGGTTTGCCGCTCTGAGTTTGAAAAACGAGCGCGACTACTATACACGTGCAAACACGAGACAGCATCACCGCCGACTGAGTGATGTTCCGCGGTTGCGTTCAACAGCCCCTCCACTTATTCAACCATCACGACCCCCACCATCGCGCGCGAATGTGGCCTTTGCCGAGCCTTTGGCCTTGAACTTGGTTTCAGCGACAGCCGCACGAGGCGTACCGCCGACCTATATACACTATATAACGAGCAAATGTACGACGCGTCAAACCGTAGCACCCGGCGCAAAGAGTGAGTGAGATAGTTGAATTTCTCTATGCGCAGATGCGAATTTCCTTTGTCGGGGGTAACTTACCCTCGATAACCTTGTGCAACCCCTTGCTAGGCTACCTGCTCTGTCACCAGCTGTCGATAGTCAGCTTTATCTATTTGCGGACTATCGATCTTTAATGTTAAGGACGTACTGGTCCTATGAGCTAAAGCAAACTATTCATTTGTTATCATCTTGAATCTTTAGCAAACAATATTTTGTATAATTTTAGTTACGATTAATCTAATTACAAAAACAGCTAACGGGATATTAACGAAAGATCATATCTGATGTAATGATGTAGTATATCATGTAGTATATCATGTACAAAATCCAACTACGCGAAGAGTACAGAGATTTAATTAGTAATCAAAAGTGCAAGTTTCCAATATATTTGTTCTTCTAATTCGGAATTTATCAATCCCACATCAAGTTTTTTTTAATTCATTTCACCTCATGATACAAAATCTCGTCGTTAAAATCATATTTATAAAGATTTACAATATTCTTTATAATTATTTCTCCAAGTACGACAAAAATGAAAAAAAAAAAAAATGCGCCCGATCATGATAACGATGTCGACAAGTTGTTCGTAGCAAGGCTTGAAGCGTTATGACCAGTTAGTCACGCATAGCTCTGGCCAGACGGTAGCTCGCAACGAGAGCATGCGCCTACCAGCCAGGTAGATTCAGATGATGTAGAAGAGGGGAGATCGATGAAGGAGAGGAGCGGTATCGAGGAAGGGGAATGTAGTTAGGAAGCAAAGTTCGCGAGGTCTCCGCATGGAGTGTAGCGCCACGCGACAGCGCACCATCGCCGTTGGTGGGGGAAGAGTTACGTTTCACGACCGAAGAAGCCAAGCGACGAGGATCGTTCGCTTGAGGTGGGGAATGAGAGGACGACGACGGAGTGCGGCGACAGAGGCGCGGTAGCTGGGAAAGGAGGGTAGAAGAAGGTGGGAGGATCACCGGGGGACGTAGCGGCGAATAGCGGTACTCTTTCTACGGACACCAAGTCACCCGCCAGACGAGCAACGGTCGTCTATTGACCCCGCGAATCACGTTGATACTGATAGGCGTACTTTTTCGCACTGATTTTTAAGATGAAAGATCATTTTCATGTCATATGCGTTTGTGATAGGTAAATCGATATTATATTTTTGACTATACTCGAGCTACATCATAATTATTTGAAAAATCGCATCTACATGAATTAATTTGCAAAAATGATAAAAATATACACTTAGTCATCTAGAGAGGAGGAACGCGTTCTAATTTTGTCGGGAGAACGTG
>Ga0157362_1001152_pt1 | contig 10697 bp, 13 predicted proteins | sample AttlaeALBM3_FD_111480 | JGI IMG/M metagenome (GOLD analysis project Ga0157362, IMG submission 111480) | Fungus gardens microbial communities from leaf cutter ant in Ribeirão Preto, State of São Paulo, Brazil - Atta laevigata ALBM3 | ecosystem: Host-associated > Fungi > Mycelium > Unclassified ... | reverse complement strand
GGCGCACCTTCCGGCGCAAGGCCGGGGGTTAGCGAGTGCATCACCGAGCGCTGGACGCCGCCGGGATAACCGAACCCGGTCTCCGCGCCGGCTACCTGCACTGCCGGAGGCTGCACGCCCGCGCGGGCCGCACGTACTACCTGGCCACCGCGCTGCTGCCACCGGCGCGCCGGCCCCACGTGTGGGCGCTGTACGGCTTCGCCCGGCAAACCGACGAGATCGTCGATGAGGTCGGTGGCGATTCCCGGCCGGGGCAGCGGGCGGAGCGCCTGGAGGCCTGGGCGCGCGATCGGCTCGCGCAACTGTGCACCGGCGCCGGCACCGATCCGATCGGCGCCGCGCTCGTGCACACCGTCCGCACCTGGGACATCCCGGTCGAGTACTTCGCCGCGTTCCTCGAATCGATGAGGGCCGACCTGACCGTCAACCAGTACCGGACGTTCGATGACCTCATGGGGTACATGTACGGCTCGGCGGCCGTCATCGGGCTGCAGATGTTGCCGATCCTGGGGCCGCTGCACCCGGACGCCACGCCGGCCGCACGCGCGCTGGGCATCGCCTTCCAGCTCACCAACTTCATCCGCGACGTCGGGGAGGACCTCGACCGCGGGCGGCTCTACCTCCCGGTCGAGGATTTGGAGCGCTTCGGCGTGACCCGAGACGTGCTGCACCGCCGTGAGGTCACGCCCGAGATCCGGGATCTGATGCGCTTTCAGATTGCTCGGGCCCGATCCTGGTACGAAGCGGCCCGACCCGGCATCGGGATGTTGCACCCATCCAGCCGCGAGTGCATCGGCACCGCGTTCGCGCTGTACGCGGCAATCCTCCACGAGGTGGAACGCCGCGACTATCAGGTCCTCCGCGGCCGCGCCTGCGTCCCGCCCGGGACCCGGCTGTGCGCCGGGTTGGCGGCCTACCGCCGCGCGCGCCGGTCATGGTCGGTCCCGCCGGCGCCGCCGATCCGGCCAAACGTGTCCCAGCACACCCACGTCCACAGCACCAGCGCGAACCCGAACAACAGATCCTCCACCGGCGCGTAGGCGATCCGACCGAGCGACAGAAAGGCCGGACGGGCTCCACCCACCACCGCATCCGGGTTGTAGGTGACGATTCGACGCCCGGTCAACCAGCCGTTGGTGATCAGCTGGAAGAACAGCACGATCGGGTAGGCGATCCAGAACTCTCGGCGGCAGAGCAAGCGGCTTCGCTGCATGCCCAGATCAACGGCCACCACCGCGAGCACCGCCGTCAGGGCGGCGAACGTGTAGCTCACCGGGTCCGCCGGCGGCCCGGCATCCGGCGGGGCTCGTCCCGCAGCACGCGCACCGCCTCCAGGGTCAGCACGACCGCGATCGGGATCACCACGAAGAAGGCCAGCTCCTCGATCGGGAGCCCCAGGGCCCGCGCCCGGAGTGTCTGGCGGGGGTCGAAGCTCCACTGCCCGCGGTCTGTCGCGATCACGTCCCAAAGCAGGAACGGGCCGCCCGCGGCGAGCACCGTCGCCGTCAACCGGATCGGTCGGCTCAGCACCGGTGCCCCCGGCCATCGCCCCAGCGGCAGCACGACGGCCAGACAACCGAAAAGCATCACCGCGTAGGAAAAGTGCCGCACGGGCTCATTGTGGCCCGGCGCACGCCGTTGACCGGACGGGCGGGCTCCCGCAGGGGCCAGGTGCCCGCCCGCCGGCTCCGGGCGGACTCTCGGGGACCGGCCGGCGGCGGAGCGCGCTGCATCCGCCGGTCCCGACGGTAGCGACGGCGCCCACCCCACGAGTGGGTTTTTGCCGTACCGGGGTGGCAAATCTGGGGGCGCGTCAGATCAATCCGACGGCGTGACCTGTCGCAGCCTCGCTGCGAGCTGGGCAGCCGCCTCGCCCGGGTCTTCGGCCTCGGTGATCGCGCGCACCACCACCACTCGGGTTGCACCGGCGGCCAAGACCAGCTCGAGCCGATCGGCGTCGATCCCGCCGATCGCAAACCAGGGCCTATTCGCCCGCGCCGCGGCGTAGCGCAGCAGCTCCAGCCCCGGCGCGGGCCGTCCGGGCTTGGTCGGCGTGGCCCAGGTCGGACCGACGCAGAAGTAGTCGACGCCGGCCTCCGCCTCGGCGTCGTCGACCTGCCCGCGGTCGTGGGTGGAGCGCCCGATCAGCGGCCCGGGGCCGACCAGCAAGCGCGCGTCGGGGACGGGCAGATCGTCCTGGCCCAGATGCAACACGTCGGCGTGGGCCGCATACGCCAGATCGGCGCGGTCGTTGACCGCGAACAGCGCGCCGTGGCGGGCGGCGGCGTCCGCGAACACCTCCAGCGCGGCCAGCTCGGCCCGCGCCTCCATCCCCTTCTGCCGCAGCTGGACCACGTCCACCCCGTTGGCCAGCACCGCCTCGAGGAACTCGGTCAGATCGCCCTGCCGCTCGCGGGCGTCGGTGCACAAGTAAAGCCGGGCGGTCGCGAGCCGAGCCCGCAGATCGAGGGCCATCAGAAACCCAAGGCCTGGGCCCGCCGCCGCACCTCGGTGCCGCGGTTCTCCCGCAAGGCCTGCACCGGGGTGCCCGGCAGGCTCTCATCCACGGTGAACAGCCAGGCCAGCGCCTCCTCATCGGAATAGCCGGCGTCGGCGAGCACGGTCAGTGTTCCGGGCAGACCCCGCAGCACCGCGCCGTCGGCGAGGAACGCCGCGGGCACGCATAGCACGTCCCGCTCGCCGCGACGGCGCGCGAGGAATTGGCGGTCGGAGTAGAGCTGACGAACCCGGGCCACGTCGACGCCGAGCCGCTGCGCCACCTCGGGCATCGTCAGCCACTCGCCGACCGCCGCGTCGAGGGCGTCCGCCCCGGGTACGGCGTCCATGCCCCTACTCTCCCGCACGCAACCCCTGCCCCGAAGACGCCATAGGCTGGACTGGATGTCGAACCGGATCGGGGAAGATCGCGCAGCCGACGTCCTCGTGGTGGGCGGCGGCGTGATAGGCCTGTCCGTGGCCTGGCGCGCCGCGGGTGCCGGGCTGCGGGTGACCCTCGTCGACCCGGCTCCCGGTTCGGGGGCCTCCCGGGTCGCAGCGGGCATGCTCGCGCCGGCGACGGAGGCGGTGTACAACGAGGAGGCGCTGCTGCGCCTGAACCTGGCCTCCGCGGCCCGCTATCCGGCCTTCGTGGCCGAACTGCGTGAGGCGAGTGCCCTGGACCCGGCCCATCTGGAGACCGGGACTCTGCTGGCCGCGGTCGACGGCGACGATCTGGTCGCGGCGGGCGTTCTGCACGCCTTCCAGACCCGGCTCGGGTTGGGGGTCGAGCGGCTGTCCGCGCGTGAGGTTCGCCGCGCCGAACCGCTGCTGTCGCCGGGGATCCGCGGTGGCCTGCTGGTGCGGGGCGACCATCAAGTCGACCCCCGACGTCTGGTCGCCGCGCTGATCGCGGCCTGCCGGGCCGGCGGCGTCGTTTTCGTCCCAGCCGGGGTTCACGCCGTGGCCCGGCAGGGGGATCGGTCGGTGGGCGTGGTGCTGGACGACGGCACGCAGCTTGCCGCGGGCACCACGGTGCTGGCGGCGGGCGCCCACACCGGTCGGCTGGAGGGGCTGCCGCCCGGCGTCGGGGACTGTCTGCGGCCGGTCAAGGGACAGCTGCTCCGGTTGCAAGTCCCGCCCCGGATGCGGCCGCTGCTGCGGCGCAACGTCCGCGGTCTGGTGCGGGGCAGGAGCCTGTACTTGGTGCCGCGGGCGGACGGCGAGCTGGTGGTCGGGGCGACGGTCGAGGAGCAGGGCTTCGACACCACGGTCACTGCGGGCGCGGTCTACGAACTGCTGCGCGATGCGCAGGAACTCGTGCCCGCGATCGGCGAGCTGACCCTGGGCGAAGTCTGCGCCGGGCTGCGCCCCGGTACTCCCGACAACTGCCCGCTGCTCGGCCCGGCGCATCTGACGAATCTGGTGCTGGCCACCGGGCACTACCGCAATGGGATCCTGCTGGCACCGGTCACTGCCGACGCGATCCTGGCGGTGCTGCGGACCGGCGAGCTCCCCGAGATCGCCCGACGGTTCGCCGTCGACCGCTTCGGCGGCGACCGGGCCCTGGATCGGGCGGGCTGATGAACGCGCAGGGCTCCGACGGGCCGTTCACCCTGTTCGTCAACGGCACGGCGGAGCGGCGCGAGGCCGTCACCACGCTCGCCGATGTGGTGGGCGAACTGGCCGGCAGCCCCGATGCCCGCGGAGTGGCCGCCGCGGTCAACGGTGCGGTGATCCCGCGCGGCCGCTGGCCGAGTCTGCTGCTGGGCGATGGGGATCGCGTCGAGGTGTTGACAGCGGTCCAGGGCGGGTGACGTGACGGTCCATCAGATGGCAATCGCCCCGGACGCGGGGCCGTTGGTGATAGCCGGCCGCAGCTTTTCCTCCCGGCTGATCATGGGGACCGGCGGCATGCCGAGCCTGGAGCTCCTCGAGGCGGCTCTCGTCGCCTCCGGAACCGAGCTGACCACGGTCGCGATGCGCCGCGTCGATCCGGGCGCCCGCGGCTCCGTGCTGGACCTGCTCGACCGCCTGGGCATCGCCGTGCTGCCCAACACGGCCGGGTGCCGCACCGCCGGCGAGGCGGTGTTCACCGCCCGGCTGGCCCGCGAGGCGCTGGGCACCGAGTGGGTCAAGCTCGAGGTGATCGGTGACGAGCAGACGCTGCTCCCCGACCCGGTGGAAACCCTCGACGCCGCCGAGCAGCTGGTCGCCGAGGGCTTCGTCGTGCTGCCGTACACCAACGACGATCCGATCCTCGCGCGCCGCCTGGAGCAGGCCGGATGCGCGGCGGTGATGCCGCTGGGAGCCCCGATCGGCTCGGGGATGGGGATCCGCAACGCCCACAACATCGCCCTGATCGTGCAGGACGCTCGGGTCCCGGTGGTCCTCGACGCCGGGATCGGCACCGCCTCCGACGCCGCGCTGGCGATGGAGCTCGGTGTCGACGCGGTGTTGCTGGCCTCGGCCGTCACCCGCGCCCGCGATCCGGTGGCAATGGCGACCGCGATGCGTCACGCGGTGGCTGCGGGCAGGATCGCCCGTGATGCCGGGCGGATCCCGATTCGCACCCACGCCAGCGCCTCCTCGCCGATGTTCGGGCTCGCGGGCGAGACCTGATCGTTGCTCGATCACGGGCCGAATTCCCACGTTGGCGGCGGCCGTCCGACCTCGGGACCTAAACTGAGAGATACATGAACACCGCTCTTTCCGACCCATTGGTCGGCCAGCTGCTGGACGGGCGCTATCGCGTCACGCGCCGACTCGCCCGTGGCGGCATGGCCACGGTCTACACCGCCGTCGACACCCGACTGGGCCGCGAGGTGGCGGTCAAGGTGATGCACCCCGGTCTGGCCGAGGACCGGGAGTTCGTGTCGCGGTTCATCGGCGAGGCGCACGCGGCGGCCCGTCTGTCCCATCCCGCGGCCGTTGCGGTCTATGACCAAAGCGCCGACTCCGGGCACGTGTTCATCGCGATGGAGTACGTGCCGGGGCGAACCCTGCGGGACTGGTTGCGCGACCGGGGCCGGCTCAGCCCGCGGGAGACATTCGCGGTGCTCGAGCCGGTGCTGGCGGCGCTGGCCGCCGCCCACGACGCCGGTCTGGTCCACCGCGATGTCAAGCCGGAGAACGTGCTGATCGCCGACGACGGTCGGGTCAAGGTGGCGGATTTCGGCCTGGCCCGTGCGGTCAGTTCGGCGACCGCAACCGGAATGTTGATCGGCACCGTCGCCTACCTGGCACCCGAGCAGGTGCAGCGTGGCGCGGCAGATCAGCGCAGCGATGTCTACTCGGCGGGCATCCTGCTCTACGAGTGTCTGACGGGCCATCAACCGCACCACGGCGAGACGCCTATCCAGATCGCGTTTCAGCACGTGAACTCCGACGTCCCGGCCCCGTCGCTGACCCGGCCCTCCCTCGCCCCGGCCCTCGACCACCTGGTGCAACGGGCCACCTGCCGCAACCCGATCGGGCGACCGGCCGACGCGGGTGCATTCCTCGCCGAGATGATCTCCGTACGCCGGTCGCTGTCGGCGGAGGCGCTCGACGATTCCCCGCCCGCCCCGGTTCCGGTGGACGAGCGCGCCACCGCCGCAGTGCCCATCGCCGGCGCCGTGCCGGCGCCGATCCCGTACCCGCAGGCCACCACCCCAATCGGCACCGATGGTTCCTTCGCCCTCGGCGAGCCGACCACGGCGATCCCGGTTCCCGCCCGCTTCGCGGGCCGCCGCCGGCGCGGCGCGATGGCGCTGGTCGCGCTGCTGGTCGCCGCGCTGGCGCTGGGGGTGGGCGGCTGGCGGCTGGCCGCGGCCAACACCGTCGGCACGCCGTCGCTGATCAACCTCAGCCGGGATGCCGCCCTGGCGAAGGCCCGCAGCAGTGGCCTGAAGGTGCGCTTCGGCGAGGAAAGGTTCAGCGAGAACGTCGCCGCGGGCCAGGTGCTGTCCACCGATCCGTTGCCGGGCCACCCGGTGGCCAAACACGGCTGGATCACCGCCGTGCTGTCCAAGGGGCCGGAGCGGATCGTGATCCCGAGCGCGATCGCGGGAGCCGCCCTCGACGACGCGAAACAGCAACTGATCGACGCCGGCCTCACGCCGGGCAACGTCACCCACGGCTACAGCGACACCGTCGCCGCCGGCCAGGTGATCTCGACCGATCCGGCCATCGGCACCGGGGTCAAGCGCGAGGCGGTGGTCAACCTCGTGGTCAGCGACGGCGGCAGGCCGACGCGCGTGCCGGACGTGGTCGATCTACCCGTCGACCAGGCCACGAAGATCCTGCAGCAGGCCGGGTTCGTCGTGACGACCCAGCAGGTCGACGCCAACAACGCACCCGGTGGGGTGGTCCTCGCCCAGAACCCGGGCCCGTCGTCCAAGGCGGCGAAGGGCTCCACCGTCACCCTGCAGGTCGCCCGGGGGCCGGTGCTGGTCACAGTCCCGAACCTGGTCGGCATGCCGCGCGGCCAGGCCGAGGCGCAGCTCCGCAAGCTCGGCCTAGCCGCCGACGTGACCGGCTGGGGGGTGTTCGGCAACCGGGTGGCCTCCCAGGACCCGGCGCCCGGCACCGAGGTGCCGACCGGCAGCACTGTTCACCTGACGGTGTTCTGAAACACCCCGAGAGACGTGGCATCACCGTCCCGCTTCGGTTAGGCTTGCCTAAGTAGGGTTTGTCGGGAGTTGGGCGCGGAGGCCGATCCGTGTACGTGTGCCTGTGCCACGCGGTGACCGAGGGCGAGGTCCTCGAGGCTGTCGCCGCGGGCGCCCACACCGAGGATGCGGTGGCCGAGCTCACCGCGGCCGGTACCGGGTGCGGCTCCTGCCTGGGACACGTCGCCGACCTGCTCGACGGGGCCGCCCCCTACGGATGCCGGCTGCGCGCCCTGCCCCGCAGCGCGTGATCCCGACTGCCTGACAGCGGCCCGCGGCGGTCGTCCGGCCACCCGAACCGGGTCGGCCTGCCTTCCATGACAGGCCGATCGGGCACCGGTACGTTTGCCGGCAACCGTTCGTCGCTCGCCCCGACCGGGAGGTCCACCGGATGCAAGGTGATCCCGAAGTGATCGCGATGCTCAACGAGCAGTTGACCAGTGAGCTCACCGCGATCAACCAGTACTTCCTGCACTCCAAGATGCAGCAGAACTGGGGTTACACCGAACTGGCGAGCAAGACCCGTGCGGAATCCGTCGAGGAAATGCACCACGCCGAGACGGTCACCGACCGGATCCTGTTCCTCGAGGGGCTTCCCAACTACCAGCGACTGTTGCCACTGCGCATCGGACAGACCGTCCGCGAACAGTTCCAGGCCGACCTGTCCGTGGAGCTGGAGGTGGTCGACCGGCTGCGGCCCGCCATCACGCTGTGCCGCGAGAAGGGCGACATCACCACCGCGAACCTGTTCGAGACCATCCTCGCCAACGAGGAAGAGCACATCGACTACCTGGAGACGCAGCTCGCGCTGATGGATTCACTCGGTGAGGCTTTGTACCTGGCCCAGTGTGTGTCCCGGCCGCCGGCGAACTGAACTCGCCGAACCTTTCATCCGCGCGCCCTTGCGATCATGGCCGGCTGCGGCGGAGGCTCGCTGCGACACCGTGGGCAACCAGCGAGGGGCGATCATGGGGCAGTTTGTTCAGATCATCGAGTACAGCTCGTCACGCATCGATGAGATCAGGGCGCACTCCGAGGAGTTTCGGCTCAGCCAGGCGGATTACTCGGGCCCGAAACCGCTGCACGTAACCATCGCCGCCGACCGGGACAACCCGGGTAGGTACATGACCGTGGTCCGCTTCGAGTCGCACGAGGATGCCATGCAGAACTCGGCGCGCCCGGAGATCGACGAGTTCGCCCGGGCGCTCGCCAAGCTGTGCGATGGGCCGCCGAGCTTCCGCAACCTCGACGTGCTCGAGTCGTACTCGCCCTGATCCGACCTTTCGTCAGATCAGCTTGGCGAGGATGTCGGCGGCCCGCTCGCACCCGACGTCGTCGACGTCCAGATGGGTCACCAGGCGCAGAATCCGGGGCCCCAGACCGCCGATCAGCACGCCCTCGGCGCGGGCCCGGGCGATGATCTCGTCGGCGCGCGGGCCATCCGGGGGCAGCTCGACCACGACGATGTTGGTGTCCACCGGGGCGACCGCGGCCCCGGCCGCGGCCAGCCGGTCGCCCAGGCGCGCCGCGCGGGCGTGGTCGTCGGCCAGGCGCACCAGGTGGTGGTCGAGCGCGTATAACCCGCCCGCGGCCAGGATCCCGACCTGGCGCATACCGGCGCCGAGCCGCTTGCGCCACCAGCGCGCCTGCTCGATCAGCTCCGCCGAGGAGACCACCAGCGAACCCACCGGCGCGCCCAGGCCCTTGGACAGGCAGACGGTCACCGAATCGAACAGCTCGCCGTAGTCGCGCAACGGGGTGCCGGTCGCGACGTGGGCGTTCCACAGCCGGGCACCGTCGAGATGCAGGCGGATGCCCCCGGCCCGGGCCAGGGCGTGCAGGGCGCGCAGCTCGTCGATTCCGGATATGGTGCCGCCCCCGAAGTTGTGCGTGTTCTCGACCGAGATCACCCCGGTCGACACCAGGAACGGCCCCGCCGGCGGGGCCACCGTGCGCCGCACCTCGTCGACGTCGAGCCGACCGTTGGTCGCCCGCCAGGTCCGGGTGGTCACCGCGCCGAAGGCGGCGTGCGCGCCCAACTCGGCCCGCACGACGTGCGCGGTCGACTCGCACAACAGCTCCTCGCCGGACCGGACCAGCAGCCTGATGCCCAGCTGGTTCGCCAGCGACCCGGTCGGGGTGAACAGCGCCGCCTCGTGGCCGAGCAGGGCCGCGACTCGCTCCTCCAGCTCGCGGACGGTCGGGTCCTCGCCGTAGACGTCGTCACCCACCTCGGCGGCGGCCATCGCCGCCCGCATGCCCGGTGTGGGCCGCGTAACCGTGTCGCTGCGCAGGTCGACGGTCAGCGCTTGTCCCGGTAGAGCTGGGCGACCTGGAAGGCCAGGTCGAGGGACTGGGTGCGATTCAGCCGCGGGTCGCAGACGGTTTCGTAACGTCGGCTCAGGTCGTCCTCGACGATCTGTTCGCCGCCGCCCACGCACTCGGTGACGTCGTCCCCGGTCAACTCCATGTGGATCCCGCCGGGATGGGTGCCCAGCGCGTGGTGCACCTCGAAGAAGCCCCGCACCTCGTCCAGCACGTCGTCGAAGCGGCGGGTCTTGTGGCCGCTCGGGGCCTCGTAGGTGTTGCCGTGCATCGGGTCGCACACCCAGGGCAGCGTGATCCCGGCGGCCGCCACCTTCTCCACCAGGCGGGGCAGCCGGTCGCGAACCTTGTCCGCGCCCATGCGGGTGATCAACGTCAGCCGCCCCGGCTCCCGGTCGGGGTCCAGGACGTCGATCAGCGCGAGCACGTCGTCGGCGGTGGCGGTGGGGCCGATCTTCACCCCGATCGGGTTGCGGATCCGGCTGATCAGATCGACATGGGCGCCGTCGAGGTTGCGGGTGCGCTCGCCGATCCAGAGGAAATGCGCCGAGACGTCGTACGGGAACCCGGTGCGCGAGTCGATGCGGGTCAGCGCCCGTTCGTACTCCAGCAGCAGTGCCTCATGGCTGGAGTACATCTCCACGGTGCGGAACTGGTCGGTGTCCACGCCGCAGGCCGCCATGAACTCCATCGCCCGGTCGATCTCGCGGGCCAGCGATTCATACCGCTGTCCGGCGGGGCTGGCGGCCACGAAGTCCTGGTTCCAGGCGTGCACCTGGCGCAGGTCCGCGTACCCGCCGGTGGTGAACGCGCGGACGAGGTTCAGGGTGGCGGCGGAGAGGTTGTAGGCCTGGAGCAGCCGGCGCGGATCGGGGACGCGGGCGGCGGCGGTGAACTCGGCACCGTTGACGGCGTCGCCGCGGTAGGACGGCAGCTCCGTCCCGCCGCGCCGCTCGACCGGCGAGGAGCGCGGCTTGGCGTACTGGCCGGCGAATCGGCCCACCTTGACCACCGGGACGCTGCCCGCATAGGTGAGCACGGCGGCCATTTGGAGCAGGGTGCGCAGCTTGGCCCGCAGCGCGTCGGCGCCACACGCCTCGAAGGCCTCCGCGCAGTCCCCGCCCTGCAGCAGGAACGCCTCCCCCCGGGCGACCGCGGCCAGGCGCTTCTTCAGCTGGTCGCACTCGCCCGCGAACACCAGCGGGGGCAGCGCCCGCAGCTGGG
>Ga0157362_1001151_pt1 | contig 10700 bp, 6 predicted proteins | sample AttlaeALBM3_FD_111480 | JGI IMG/M metagenome (GOLD analysis project Ga0157362, IMG submission 111480) | Fungus gardens microbial communities from leaf cutter ant in Ribeirão Preto, State of São Paulo, Brazil - Atta laevigata ALBM3 | ecosystem: Host-associated > Fungi > Mycelium > Unclassified ... | reverse complement strand
CTGCTGATTGTTTATACCAGACACCCTCTTTAGAGCCCATAATTCTTTATTCTGAATGTCTCCTAATATCAAAAACCAACTTTCATCCTTTCCTTTCAAAAACATTGGACAGTATGCTTTCAAAACTTTAGAATTATTCATTCTTTTCAATCCAATAGTTAATGTATACTCCTCATTCCGTCGAACTGCTATAAAATCATCGTTATTAGACTTCAGCATTATCTTTCTATTTTCAACGTTGATATCCCAAGAATTCTCTAACATTAAATCAACGGATATTATCGGCATATCTCTGATTACTTGATGTATCTAGAAAATAGATGTTTCGACTTTTCAAAATAATATTTTTTATAACATGTAAATATTAGACAGATATCTTTCCAATTTTATTACCTCACGTATTTGATCTATTCGATATTCTCCTTCACGTAAAACTTTTGCAAGTCTGTTATAATTGTCGTATGTTATGGAGCATAATATTGGAAGAGCCATCGACAATGATGAAAACAAGCATAAATCTTCCGTCCTTATATGCGGTAACGTCATTATTGCAGATTCATCTATCCATCGTGCTTGCACAATCATTTGAAACAGTTGCGTTATCCTTAATGTGCTTGTTAACCATCCACGTTCTGCGACTGTGTCGATCATTGCCTGAAAATTTTTTTCTATTAGTGTAATCAGTAATTAAATCTAAATGTACATACGTATAAAAGACGTTACTATGCCATATATCTTAGTTAATCTTATATCTTAGTTTATATATCTTAGTTAATTAAATTCATACCTGTACTATTCTGATTGCTTGATCGAGCACTGATTTCAGATCAGTGATATAATCGGTGCAAGGTAGTTGTAGTCTTGAGAAATGAGCTTGCAGCAAGAAAAATGCTTTTGTATGTGGAGAATCGTACTGATTTGAGGAATAACGGCACAGCTTTGCTAGTTCCCTGTTAAATAACATTTATAAAAAAGAAAAGTAAGCAAAAGAAGCTTACTTATCTCTTCCAAGACTTACTCATTCAATAATTCCTCGTTATGTCGTACAGGTAATTCGTTGTATTCATATGAGTTGCAGAGTATACGTAAATACTGATCTAACGTCAAGTTTTCCTCTAGCGATTGCATAAACATCAGCATTGTATTATGCGACAAATAATAGAATGACGCTATCTTACCCATCGGTAATGAAAGTAAAATTTGTTCATCCTAGATAAAAACATATCAGGAAATTTGTCTATTGTAAATTATTATTATGCTACTCCAATAGATTTTATCATCGTAACCGATACCTCATCATAATCGATACAATGCGAATCCATTAACGATTTTACGGTGGTTTCTACCAATCTCGAGAGATATTCATTGATATAATAAGGCTCCAAGATATCTAGATCATAATATTTCGGATTTTTCATCAATCTTCGAAAATAATAAGTCCACGTTAAATAATCGAGAAACTCTTGTTTGTTCTTGATGGTACCAGCGACAATTTCAGCATTAATATGATCAGGTAACACTCCCATCAGACTCGATTCCACGGGAAACGGTTCGTATAAAAATTTCTTGTAAAAATTTTTCTTTAAGTCATGCACAAGAACGACCGCCACACCAGAATCATCAAATTGCGGTCTGCCAGCGCGACCCATCATTTGGAGAACGTCCGTTATCGGCATATCTACGTAACGCTTTAGTTTGCCATCATAATATTCCGTACCCTTTATCACCACCAGATGAGCAGGGAAATTAACACCCCAGGCCAAAGTGGCTGTCGTGATTAGTACCTAAATTAACAATAGCTCAATGCAATTACATTCAAACAGTGTATGGAATAGTCACTTTTATAATTTTTTTCTTGCATAATTATACAACTATGCAAAAAAGTGTATAGAAAGTATATATGTATAAAAAAAAGTTGGTAAATTTTATTTCATAAAAATAAATCTTTGTTGTTTGCATACTATATTATTGATAATACGGATTGAATTTGAAATACAATTAAAGCTGTTGAAGGTTGCATGTATACCTGTATCTTATTATTGACAAATAATTCCTCCACGGTTCTCCTGTCTCTGTCTTGAAGACCGGCATGGTGAAGGCCAATTCCAAAGGCGAGTGTGAGTTTTAGATTTGAGTCATTTATATTTTCCAGAATGTCGTTCATTTGTTCTTCCGGCATATGTAACCATTGCTTGGGATTATCCTCCGCCGCGAGATAGGCAATCAGATCGAGAGCGGACAGGCGAGTTTGCCTGCGAGAGGAGACAAATACGAGAGAAGGACTAGTGGGTGCATGTTGCCTGATTGCCTGAAAGGTTGGTCTGTTCATGGTCGCCATCCGGGGACAATAGTGTTTACCAGGAAATCCGCTGATGTGAACCTCCAGTGGCACTGGTCTGACGGACGGCCGGAAATTATAGAGACCCATCTCTTTGATACCGAGCCAATTGGCTAGATCTATCGCGTTGGCCAGCGCGGTCGAGAGCCCGATGATTCTGACCTTGTTGTGCGTGTGCGAGGATATGAAATTGGTACGGGAGATGATTACCTCGAGCACCGGACCACGATCTTCGCCCAACAAATGAATCTCATCGATCACTATAAGTGCCACTTTCTTCACGTAACTTCGTGTTTGCCAACTTCGACTGATACCATCCCACTTCTCAGGCGTCGTAACGATCACACTCGCGCCGGCTATCATTTTTATATCGGGTGATACGTCTCCGGTCAGCTCCACCACCCTTTTACCTAGTCGTTCCTCCAGTCGTTCCTTCCAGTCGTTTATGCGTTCCCTGACCAGAGCTTTCAGAGGCGCTATGTAAACGATCTTCTGATCGGGATTCTGTTTGAAAACGCGAAACATAGCAATCTCCGCTGCAATTGTTTTCCCCGAGCCAGTCGGAGCACCGAGAAGAACATTGTTATCCGTGTGATATAGACAATGAAAGATTTGCGTCTGTATTGGATTAAAATGGGAAAAATTATATAAGCTCTCAAAGTTTGTATTTTTGAGAACAGTTATCGGTAACGGTTGCAATTCTAGCAGATCTGTGTGCGGGGGATGAGTCTCTGGCAGAATGAGATCATGAAAAGTCAAGGAAAACGTAGCTTCGCAACCGAGCCAATGATCACTTGTGATTTTGACGAGATATAGCGTCGGTAATGATTCGGACAATGGTATAGTCATGACGAGTTCTTGCTCGAGGTTCTGACAGACCATCTTCTTCGTTAGTATAAAATACTCATGATGATAAATAAAATTATTATCCGGGTCCTCAATCCATATCCAGAAAGCTTGCGAATTCTTCCCATGAACCTTGTCATTCCAGCGAAACCGTGACGTTAATTTAAGCCGTATCCTTAGGATGGTGCGCGTAATGGGCTGTAAGCTGTATTCTACGTCCAGTGCGGGCAATTCGTCACAGCACTTTTTCACCATTATCGCCGCGTGTTGATTCCGTAAAATATTTCCAATTTCCTTCACGTCCATCTCTTGCAACCGATAGATCTCCAAGTTGCGTGACTCGATCTTGTCGATCACTTCCATTGAGAGGCAGTCGAATTGGCGCAATGGTGTAAACATGTCCCATTGTTGCGCCTCGAACATCTTTGCCATCTGCAACAATCGTCCGGCCATTATTGCGTTATTACGTCTAAGCATAATCTCGAAGAGCGCTCTGGCTATTCGCAAAGCATTCTGCGTGACATAAGCCTGATCGGATATCAACGAGGCTGTGTTCACTCGGCCCCTGGACAGATACGTTTGCAGCAATATATTGACTTTGCCATGGACGTTCTCCACACCGCCCTGTGGTATGAGCTCGCATTCTTCTATCAACTCATCTAACTCGTCCACCTCGTCGTCTCGTACCTTGAGCTGTTCAAATTCCTGAGCGTGTGATATCATCGCAAGAATCTCTGTCTCGGTCATGAGATCCTTCTGGAGTTCGTTGAAGATCTCCACTGTGTCATACTTGAGATAATAATGGCTCGCAATACGTCCCAAATCAGTCGCATTGAGATCACCGGTGCGTGCATCATATCTGATCATCTGCGCTTTGTCCAATGCCTTCGCGGCGACGTCGATGAGCTCCTTCCGCTTCTTTTCGAGATTCACGTCATTCATGAGGTTCTGATAGACCATGCCATACGCCTGAAAGTTCAATTTCATTCGTACAAAGAGATAGGTGTAGCTTAACCATTCGACCGCTTCTGTTACGTTCGATATCGTGCCTAATGCTATTTCAGCATTCAAATTGTCGGCTAAGTATGTGATGAAACTACTCTCGATCGGTATTTGATTCGTCAACAGTGAGAGATAGTGAGACAGCTTGCTATGCGAGGTAATGATGACCGCGTGTCCCGACTTGTCGAATTGCGGCCTGCCAGCGCGACCGAAGATCTGCAATACATCCAGGATACCCAAGTCCACGTACGAGCCATGCTTGGAATCGTAAATCTCAGTTCCACGTATGATAACCGCATGCGCAGGTAGATTTACGCCCCAAGCTAGCGTGGCAGTGCACACCAACACTTTAATCAAACCGTCAGAAAAGTATTTCTCAACGAGATTCCTATCAGAGCGCAGTAAGCCAGCGTGATGTACCGACAGTCCACTGTTGAACAGCTCACTAAGATACTTGTTGCGCGACTTTGGAAAGGCCTTGTTTATATACCTTGCCTGTCCGTCGGATAGAAAATACTTGTACGTATCGTTTTTTAACGCCAGCTCCTTCAGGACGTTCGCCATTCTAACGGTGGCGTTTCGCGCATGCACGAATATCATGACCTGATGGCCCTGCCGCACCATCTCCACAACGTTTCTGTAACACATCAAGTCCATGTCACTCATCTGTTGTATCGGCTTAATAGCCTTTACGCCAATGAAAGTTTGGCTGAGGGGCACTGGTCGGAAACGATGATCAAAGTAGAATAATCCCTTGTGTGGATTGACGCGCAAAAATCGCGCGACATCCACGTAATTTGGAAGCGTCGCAGACAGCCCGACTATCCTAATCATACTCTGCGATGACTCCACCTGACGCAGAGTTCTTGCAACCAGCGCTTCTACAACAGGTCCCCTGTCACCATGTAGCAAATGCACCTCGTCGATAATGAGCAATCTCACGATACTAGTGAGAGAAATATCGCCCGTACCTTTCCTCGTGACGACGTCCCATTTTTCCGGCGTAGTCACTATCATCTGGGTCTGTTGAATCTCTTGTTTCGTCAATTGTATATCACCAGTCAGCTCGCGAACGCACACACCTAAAGGATAGAGTTTTTTGCTAAAGTTTGCGGTCATTTCCGCCGCTAGAGCCTTCATTGGCGCGACATAGATTATCTTAAATTGATTCTTTTGTAATTGTCCGTCTTGAATGTTCTGTTTCAATTGATGCATCACAGTCAGCATGGCTATGTTTGTCTTTCCCGCTCCAGTCGGAGCGCAAATTAGTAGATTCTCATTAGTGTTGTACGCCGCGTCGAAAACTATACTTTGAATCTTATTTAATGACGTTACGCCACTAAAGGCTATTTGACCAATCTCATCTAGGGAAGATATCGACACGGGATTCACCTTAACGTTAATAGGTTCTTCTTTCAATATCGGTATATGTACTCGTTCACAGAGTTCATTATCCTCCCTTGTAATATCTTCGGTTAACAATAATTTTTGTCCTGATATAATGCTCGCTTGCTTGGCATTCGCTTTAGAATCGAATACAAATGGAAAACCTTCTTGCGTGCCTCTCTCTAAAGTGTTAATTTTAGGAAATAGCGGAGTACATGTGGCTTTCAATGCCTCTTGTTTCTTAATTTGCAGTTCATTCTCTTTCCTTCCAAATTCTCTTTCCTCGGCTTCTGACTTGGCATCTCGTTTGTTCGCCATTCTGTTGAACCTCTTTTCCTCTTTACGTACTTGTTTGTACAACTGCTTTTCCTTTTCGGATTCTATAGTCACTTGACCACTTATTATTGGGCCTCGCACATTCGTTTGCGGTCTCTTGGACACTTTTGAACAGGAAAATATCGATACAATGCTCTTTTGATGTTCAATAATATATTCAATAAATTCCAAGTGTTCACAACCTAACAAATCGAATAATTCCGCTTGTATATTCTGAGAGATCTTTAATGTTTCTATTATTTTTGTTGCAAAATCTTGATATGACATGTCTATACTGTAGTTTTTATGACAACTTTTTAATCCGTTTGTAAATATTGTTTTATCAAACTATAAAAACAGAGAAAATGATAAAAAAGGACTAAAAAATTAATTTTTTGTTCAAATATTAAACAAATACTCACAGATTTCTTCTGTGTTGAAGGTTTCGTTTCGTGTATCATCATTGTAAATTTATCAGTATTTGTCTTCTCTGTAGACATATTGTGAAGTTTAACAGTATCGGGCCATACGACTCTAGCTGGATTGTAGGGAATATCTGTTCCAAAAATCTGTGAATCTGCAGTGTTTGATTCTGATAACAATTCCATAACTTCTTCATGACATTCTAGCTGAATTCTACTGACCACCTACGTAGAATTGCAATAAAAAAAATAGTCAAAGGCATACATTGTGTACTATATTAAAATTGTACATCATATCATACCAGCATCATAGCTTGTGTACAGTGAAACGTTATATGTCCTGATTTTTCGCTAAGTAGTTTATATTTTTCTCTCAATGAACTTTTATCTTCAATTAATAAACGTAATGCATGAACCGTGAATTCATTAATAACATCTGAGGAATGATTTGCTGGAAATAGAAAATTTTAATTTTCGAATCAAGTTATAAGTTGTTTTTAGTACAAATTTTAGTAGAAATTTTTATTAAAGAAATATATTATCTAATAGAATAATAAAGTATTGAGTCATTCATTTAAATTCAATTGCTATTTATTACATACCTAGAACTTGTTGCACAATATTTTTCAATGCTAGCAGATGTGCCGCAAGATTTTTAGATGCATTTTTGTATACATCATGCCACTCAAGAGTACTAAAATATGTAAATATATGATATTATATCAAGATGTACATGTATAAATAAATAGATGTATATATACACATTGCAAGAGAATATCTAATTATTTCTAGCAAATATACAAAAATCATAAGATAAACTTACAAGATATAAATATATAAATATATAAAAAAATTACATATTCTTTTCAACTTAATATATCTATCTACCTTTTTAATCTTTTCGTTCGTTCCTGTCTTTTCTTCAGTAAGTCGTTCGGTTCGTGATCTAATGTTTCTCCTCTGTGCTCTAGAGAAGTGAATATCCGCAAAGATCTAGTGATACGTGGTAATTTTGGCATCGTGTAATCACCTGTTAATCAAATCTAACATTAAAATAAAATATTACACACTATATACTTTTCAAACTATGTATGTGTAACATAAATACATTTTTTGTTTTGACAACTTGAACTTGCAAATTATTATTTATAATGTAAAAAAATTAAATTGTAAAACGACAAAAAAGGAATATTTAATATTAATTTAGAAAATATAACTTTTTGTATTATTTGTTTATACAACACTTTTGAAATCGGTACATGCCAGAATACAAATGATATAATATTGAAAGAATTGTAAGTTATCAAAATTATCAAAATTATCGAATAGAACCTGATGTAAGAGATAATTATGATTATAGATTTAATTGGAGAGCATAAAATTTTGTCTATTGTCTCAGTGATATAATGTACTTTTGTTAGCATAAAGATGAAAATTTACAAAATTGTTTCGTTGTGTATATAAGCATGCAAGATACATAAAAGAAGTTCAAAAAAAAAGCAATTACATAATATAACGTAATATGTCCGAAAAAGAACAAAGTAAAACATAAATATTATATATTACTCGTTCGTTTTTTATTTATAATTTTATTTATAAAATTTAATTATAATTTTATTTATAAATCTTAATTAAACAAGAATTACAAAAAATTATATTTCAAACAAATGAAACAAACGGTAAAGATAGATCGATCCATTGTTTGCAACCAATCTGGCAAATATTTATTAATTTCGTTTCGCAACACGACATTCGATCTATTTACATACCAAAAAGTACTTGATAAGAAGATGCTGATAATAACTGCGTTGAAAAAGAACAGTGATCATCAACTATCGAAACAAGGGAAATAACAAAAGAAGTTCTCGCTTCACCACGTGATTCTTCAAACATTCATGTGATCTGTTTTTTCTGCACTAGACTGCACTAGACTTTTTTGCTCTCGACAAATGTCACATGTATCTATCTCACTTTAATTTTTTCAAAAATGTATGTTGTACATACACTAGTTCAGCCACAAAAAAACAGACCTATGATGTCGTGACAACACCTTTCTCACAGAGTGTCATATTTTTACTGATTGTTGCGATCACGCATTTCGACGATTCGAATCTCATATTTGTTTTCTTACGTATAAGGAGCGCATAAGCGTTCCATTTCACGCATGAATTGCATGGAATGTAGCGCATCCTATGCGCGCATTAGCTCGATTCTTTTTTCCCATGCGCATGCAGCCATGGTGGAAGGGATAACACAAGGGGTGTGTATAGTTTGCAAGCGTCTTTCTCTAAGGTGATTGTTCCACCTTTTGATAAATTTTACCTGTTGAGTAAGTAGCAAAATTACCCAATTACAAGCCCGCTAACTTACCAAAGAGTGGAACAACCAGTTTTAAATCTCCGCCGTCTTTGTTTATGAATGCCGCGTGAGGGGAAAAGGCTGTCAACTATGAAATGTTAAACATGGAGCGATATTCATAATCCGTTTTTATTTTAAAACTGTCTTAAATAATGTCTTAGAGTCACAGTCAATGCGATGCGACAAATGCTAGTGAGACTTTGACCGCAGCCTTAAGATGCTAATCAGTCCTCAGATTGACTTATGATATCTTCTTCATATCAATTATGAAACTTTGTTCCTAAGATGAAAAGTGAAAAATTTCTCTACTAACTTCAATGATTAAAGTTTTTATCTTTCACTTTCTATCCTAGGGATAAAATTTCATGATTGATACTCTTAAGATTGTACTTAAGATAGTCTTACACCCGTATTTATAAGCCTTCCTTATTAAGGATGGAGGGAGCCTCCATGAAGGATTCCTCGATTCCCTAAGGTCTCCTTTCATAAATGGATTTTCCTTTCAAATCTGCCTCCCCAAAGGAAGAAATATTTTAGGAATTTTTTAGGGATTTTTTTAGGAATTTTAGTAACCTACTGAGAGTAGCATGTCATAATAGTATTGTATATGGCTGTAGTCAAAGTCTCACTACAAAACTTTGAAGCATTTGGTTGATTTACAATTAGAAAAAAGAATTTTACAAATTGACCAATCAAAAATTGCTTTAAAGCATTTATAGCATCGCGTTGATTGTATTCTATGTACCTAATATCGTGAATAATAAAGATTATAAAGGCATTATTGATTAAATAAGATCAGATGATTAAGCATTTTGTAAAAATAAAACTAATAGCGAATTTGATTGGACGCACTCATTGCGCACTGATGCACATTAAAACTACCGTCCACACACAAAATAATGTAAATATACGTTTATAAATAAACACAGAAATCGATTAAATTGTGAAATACTCAATACATTTTATTGTACTATTAGATAAATATATATTTTATAATTCGAAATATTTGCATTTTATTTTTATACTCAAATTAGTGTACAACAGCTTTAATATGCATCAGTGCTTCCAATCGAATTCACTATAACGTTTATTATAGAAGGAGAAAAAAAGAAGGAGAAAATGTTTTTAGAGGAGTTTATTTCCGAAAAAAAGCTATCAAAAATAATTATTGATGTGTCAGATTTAAATTAAAAGCTTTTGAAAATAAAAAGACCGGTGCAGCGAATTAAATTTGAAGATTTGCTTAGTTATGAAGGCTACATCTCCTTCTCAAGGAGATGAACCTCCCTTGACTTGAACCTCCCTTGAAAAAAAGAAGTTAGAGCTCCTTGTTTGAAAGATTAAGGAAAGTTTATGAAACATGATATGAGGAACAAGGAATCCTCATTCCTCAAGGAAGATATGAGTGTATCGAATATGAATACGAGTATTAGGCTCAGTTGCACCAACGTTACTTTGATTTTAAGCGAGGCTTAAAACTTTCTGTCTCTGTTTCTTTTTGGCTTTAAAACAAAGCAGATAGAGTTTTAAGTCTCACTTAAAGTCAAAGACATTGGTGTCGTAAAGGCAAGAATCGACTAAGAATACACTTTATATTTCTCTTTGTATAGAAAGAGAAATATAAAGTATGTTTTCTTTCTATGGAAAGAGAAATATAAAGTATATTAAACAAGGAAAGATTCAGTATCAATTTCACGATGCGAAACAGGCCGGTATTCATAGTCGATTTTTGGATTTTCTTAAGTACAATCTTAAGATGTCGTAAGTAAATCCGAGGACTGTATTAGCATCTTAAAACATTATTTAAAATAAAAACGGACTATCGCCCTTTATTAAGTGTTTCACAGTTGACAACCTTTTCTCTTCACGCGACATTCATAAAAAGACGGTGGCGATTTAAAGAGAAATGCTTGTAAACTGAATACACCATGTGTTATTCCTTCCACTATGCAGCGCAAAGAGAAACAGAGCGGATCCTATGCAGTAGAATTAAGGTTTGTCGCGTCAATGGCGAATCAATATGGCGACTAGAT
>Ga0157362_1001150_pt1 | contig 10701 bp, 9 predicted proteins | sample AttlaeALBM3_FD_111480 | JGI IMG/M metagenome (GOLD analysis project Ga0157362, IMG submission 111480) | Fungus gardens microbial communities from leaf cutter ant in Ribeirão Preto, State of São Paulo, Brazil - Atta laevigata ALBM3 | ecosystem: Host-associated > Fungi > Mycelium > Unclassified ... | reverse complement strand
TGATAATGGTCAGCAACAATAAACAATGCTAATAATTTTACATCTTTCATTTTTTAATTTTAAAATCCTAAAATCTCGTAGTCGTTTAATCCTGCTTTTTTCAGAGATCCATTGCACGTAGTCCATTTCCGAGTTAAAGGGATTAGATTTCTTGACTCGAAATTCAGGTCGACAATCGCATTGCTCGTAGGAAACAGGTGTTATAGCGGGACCCATATTCCGAGGCGAGCACGAAAAGGATGCGTTCGATTCGCGATATTCGCTTCTTTGTGGACTTGCAAGACAAGAATCTGACCGCGTCCTATCAGATACCCTCACCATTTCTGCTCTTCTTTTCTCCAGTAGGATCATAATTTTAAAATCTCCACGAGTTTACACATGAAATCTTCAAACATTTTTGCATTTAAAATGAGATAGACATACATTTGGCATTAAAGAGAGAGAAAGCGAAAATGCTGAGTGCAAAAAATGCAAGCAACGTAAATAAGGTCAATGTAAAACTTATAGTAATCTGAAAGAGTATTTTCATTATTTCCCCAAAGAGGGAAATTTTTCACTCTTAGACAAATTTAAAAAAAAAGTGAGAGATTGTTTTAAAAATGGGCAAATCAACATTGCAATATATGCGTGTTTGTTCAAAGCATTTTATATTTTAAAACTACTTTTCAGAAAATTAAAAAAATTAGTAAAAGTTAATAAAAACTGTCTGTTACACCTATATTTATACATTGCTGATATTCTTTTAAAATATTTTTATTTGAATAGTATTGGGTCATCCGGAAAGTTCGTGCCGCAAAAGATTTAAATTTAATAAATGAAATTAAAAATTTAAATGCGTTTCAATTTTCCTTCAAAATCGGCATGAACTTTCCGGACAACCCAATAATATACGAAAATATTTTTGTTCTTCCAAGTTGTTATATTATTTTCCATAGGCTGCTTTAAGATTATGCTTGGCTAAGGTTATCATCATTTTTTCCTCTAATAGTTAAGCAACTTTTGCTTGAAACATTTTTGTATTTATTAAATTTTGAAATATTCTAATGAATAGTGCACGTGGCATCTTTTTTTTATTTTTTTTACCAACGGAAATGTTGGAACGGATTAATCCACTATTTATAATTTCTTCACCCTCACGCATGAGTTTCACAAAGTCTTCTGTTGCTTTTATTGCATTTATTATGAACAACATTTTAAAAATAAATGTAAAAAGTCGTTCAATTTCATATAAGATAATTTACGACCGCTTTAGTTAATCTGCTATATGCTAGTTCCACACTAAAAGCGCTCAGAAAATATTTGCCAAATCAGCTTAAGCGTAAAAATACATTTTCACGTGCTATTAAAATAAGCAATTGAAGCGATAGATTTGTCACTTATTTCGGCTGAAATTTTGTAGTTTACACAGTTTCAATTACTAGCGTCGAACGCTCAAACAATATTGACAGTGCTATGTTGATTGTGTTGACTACCGTTAACTGCAATGTACATAACCTAATTTATTCTTTTTTTTTGTTGTTGATCTAGATAAAGAATTCGACGCAATTAGAATAACTTAATAACCAGAGATGGCATTAGGGTATTTGGCACTCCTCTCTCGCAAATTTTCAATTCGCGCCCTAGATGAAAGAATTTCTAATTAGTTATCAAATTTCAAACCTACAACTTACAGCCCAAAACTAACATTCTGAGAATTTTTTTTTTTATACGGTATCTGGGAAAAACAACGTGCTCGTAACTAAGTCTTCTTTTGTTAAAATATACGATTCATTCAAAAACAGTTGTACAATATTTATACTGCTTCGAACATTCGAGATGATAATCCAATATCTAATAAAAGAATTTATGTCCTAGGGACAAAAATGTCACTAAACATTGCATTATGTCTTTACACAATAATTACTACTTATGTAAAATACTTGTTAAATATTTTTCAAAAAATTAAATTTAATTTTTCAATTTGAAGAGTTAAACAAGAAAAAAGAAGTTACATTCACTATTCATCGACGCGTATATCTCTACTCGAATCTCGTGGAACAATCATTAAAAAAAAAACGACAGACATTATGTAAAGAAAAAAAAAGAAGTGTTAAGAAAAAAAAATTCGAAAATCGAAAGATATATATTTGATCGATATATATTTGATGTTATTAAAATAGAGATTTTTTTTAGAAATTTCGGAATGCATAAAAGATCATGAATCATAACTATTTGCTTTATGTTGCTGTATAATGACTTTTATGTATTTCGCAATTTATTGAAAAAATGTATTTCAATCTCATTCAGTACAATATAGATACACAATATCAGACGCTCCTAAAACATGGTGATCCCAGCTATGTCGAACTCGCTTACCGTGTTCCGCCACTCCTGCTAATAACTGTTTAATTCAGCGTTAATACTGCAAGTGATACGTGAAAAAGACAAACAATGTATCAAATCTATCATTCAAATTTAATGCTCTTTCTTCTTTTTATGTATAAAATTGTCACTCTAATAGTTTTATGACAAAAGTCATCTTTTTTGTCATTGAAACGGTCATTTTGAGCGGCTCGAAAAATACACCTTACAGCGTAACAGCACTGTCAACAACGTTTGCGTGTAGTTTAAATTGTTCAAACTATAAGATTTTAGTCGCTGGAATAAGAGCATCAAATCCGTTACTCCAATTGCTTATTTCAGCAGCACGTAAAATTGTACCTTAAGACCATAATTCTCGGCCATTGATTCTTGGACGTCTATTTTCGTTGCTTTCAGTTACTTCCCAGCTTACCTTAACAATCAATCAATGCACTAAAAAAAGAGAGAACTACTCCGTGACTATTTTTCTCTCTTCTATCAAGTTTTCAGGTTCTCTCATATAAATGTTCCGTCTATCTTATAAGTCTATGATCACTACAGAGCAAAGTAGCACATATCTTTTCTCATTCACAGAAGTAAAGCCGGAAATACAATGATTACGTTCAGCAGATTCAACAGTTGAGTAAGCACTCGTTGCTAATGATATATTCTTTAAGATCGAAAATGTTAACTGGATAATTTAAAAGAATATCAATAACAACTGCACTCAACTGAACGCAGTTCTGCTGAACGCAGTCAATGAAAAGCATAGGCAATAGAAACACGAGCCGTCCAGACTTTTAGGATATAAGTTCGATAACCTATATTAATATCAGAGAGAAATCTGAGCGGATACGACGCGACGGCCCAAAACCTCTAACAAAAAAAAAACAAGGAATTGAGGAACAAGAAAGTGACAAAAGGACTAAAAAATCGCGAATGCGAATATTCATATTGCAATGTCTTATCAAAACCTGTAATTGCAAAATGCTGCCGCACACTACCGTCTTCTGAAGAAGTGGATATTAACTACACACAATATTCACTTTTTTGCGATGCTCCTGATGAAAGATAATTGAAATCGCTAAAGTAACTAAAATTTAATCAAATTAATAAAGATTTCAACGATTACAGCGATTCGTTCGATTTCGGGAACATTGCAAAAAAGTGAATATTGTTGTATAATTAACATCCACTTCTTTACAAGGCGGTAGTGCGCAGCAACATTTTGCGATTACTTTGGTAAGACACTATGAGTATTCGCATTTTTAGTCCTTTTAGCACTTTCTTGCTCCTTTCTTCCTTTGTTCTTTCTCCGCCGCTAAATTAAGATTGAAGAGAGAACAAAGAGTGGGAAAAAGTCTAGAAATGACGGATGCAAATATCTATATTATAGTGGTCTAGTTTTGGGCCATTATGTCCTCTTTCAGGTTTCTCTCTGCTAATACAAATACATGAAACACAAAAACGTGGCACAGACAATAAGAACAATTTTTCGACGCGTTGAAATTTCATTGCCTGTTGTCTGTTGCTTGATCTGTTTGCAAATCGCCAAAACTATATTCGCGAATGAACAATCTCAAAACATCTGTGCTTTTCGTCCCATGCATCCTTATAATGATAGATTTTAGTGGTTGTGTTTCCAGCAAACAAGAAATTATTGAAAACTATTGAAAATTATTCATTGTGGGGGGACTTCCATTTTCGGCGTGATAGAATAAAGTGGGCGATTTGTGAATAGGCAGAGCAAAGGGCGAAGATGGGGGGGGGAGAGAGAGAGAGAGAGAGTGTAGGGAGAAATGGAGGAAAAGGATTTGGACGGGGAAGGAGATAGAGAAGAAAGGTATTGAGGTTAGGGGAGTTATCAGGTACGTGGCGTGCGGTGAGGTGAAACGGAGCTCAGGAGTGAGTGATGGTGGAGAGAAATATGTTCAGAAGAGAATAGAGAGGAAATAGCGGGTCGGTTCGAGATACAGAGGTTGAATCTGTTCGAAAGAGATAGCGCAGAAGGAAAGAGAAGATGGAGAAAGAGAGAGGAAGAAAGGAGGAGAGAGAGAGAATGAGTGAGGATAGATGACGGATAGAATTGAAAAGCTAAGGATAGGTGTGGAAATACAGATGAGTTGGAGGAGCAGTTTCTAAAAAGAAAGAGGAAGGGAGAGGTGGAAGGGGAGGAGAAAATAGAGACGATAATATCAAAGTCAAAATGGGAAAAGAAGAGATGAGGGAGATACTCAAGAAAAAGAGGGAGGAAATGAGGGAAGGGTTAAGAGGAGTTAAGAAAGAAATAAGAGATGTAGCTGAGGGGCAAAAGAAGATGGTGAGAAAAGAAGTGGAGAGGATAAGAGAAAAGAAGAAATAGAGAAGAAGATGGAAGAAGGAAAAATAGGAGATGGTGTAGAAGATAAAGAAGATATTGGAAAGGGGAAAATTGAATAAAATGAAGATAAGAGCAGGAGAATGGAAAGGGGAAAAGGTAAAAAAGAGACGAAGATGGGATAGAAAATGGGGAAGGGAATGAAAGATGGATAGAAGAGATAAGAAAATTGGAGAGAAGAAGTGAATGGAGGAAGAGAGGAAAGAAAAAGAAATATTATAATAAAGGGGTTAAATGTAGAAAAAGCAGAAAAAGAGAAGATTAAAGAAATAATGGGAAGCATAGAAATGGAGGTGAAGATAGAGAATATAAGAAAGATAGAGACAGGAGAGGGGAGTGGATGGTGGTGATAATGTTGGGGAGTTTAGGAAAGAAGAGAAATATAATAAGGAATAAATGGAAACTGAAGGGAAAGAATGTATGGATTGAGAAAAATTTGACTTGAAGAGATGAGAGGAAGATGAGGTGAATGAGACAGGTGGTTTTGAAGGAGGGGAGAAGAGCAAGAATGGAGTAGGAAGGGAGATATGAATTAAAGGAGAATGAGATGAAGATGAAGTGGAAATAAGATGAAGAGAGGAAAGAACTAAGAGATAGGGGAAGGAAATAAGGGGAAGGAGAAAAGATTAAAGACGAAGAAAAAAAAAAGAAAAAGAGAGAGGAAGGAAAGAAGAACAAAGGAAATAGGAAGAGGAATAAACAAGAGGGAAGAGGAGATGGAGATGGATAGAAAGAGGGATAAGGATAAGGAGGAGAAAAGAGGAAGATATATATTCGCTTCTTGAATCGAGAAGCAGAGGTCGAGTAAGTGCGGATACAATCCATAGCGTATGTTTAGTCGTAATTAAAAAGTACCAATTTATAAATGAGAGCAGTCATGCACGATATTTCTCGGGAATGATGTGTGATTCCTGAGCCGTGATAAAGTCGTGACCGATATATTGATATGATAAATTGATCAACAAGCAAATTGTGTGTTAATAGTATAAATAGCAAATAAATGTTTGTAAAAAACCATTGGTTCTGTGATTCTTCTAATCCCATATCCTCGTTATTAACCCTACGAGAAGTAATAGAAGCTAGAAGACAAGAAGATATATGGTTTGGCCTACGCAGGTGATGATTTTTTTAGCGGAGAATGAAGAGGGTGTGAGAAGTATGAGAGGAGTATATTGAAAGGAAGAGATTAAGCAGAGAGTAGTTTTTTGACGCAGTTATGTTTGGAAAAGATAAGGGATAATATAAGGAATAGGAGAAAGTTAAAAGGTTGGGAGAAAGAAAGGGGACAGAGGGTTGGAGTTGGAAAGCTGGCAAAAGTTAGAGATAGAGGGAGAATTTATATTTGAAGAGCTGGGAAACAGGGGTAGAGAAGGAATTGCAGAAGGAGGAAAGATAGGAAAAGATAAAGAAAGCGAAGAATAATAGGTGGTATGGATGGATAAAGGAGGAGGGGATTCCGGCAGATTTAAGGAAATGATGGGGAGGAGATGTAGGAGGATAGCTAAGTTTAGATTAGGGAATGAGACGAAGGAAGGGAGATATTGGGAAGGAGAGGAGGAAAGAAAGTGTAGGCTATGTGGGAATGGAATGGAATCATGGGAGCATATATAAGAAAAGTGTAGGAATTGAAATGTAAGATATGAAGGAAGCTGGCAGGAGGTTGTAGATAGAATTTTGGGAGAAGAGAGGGAGAGGGAGAGAAGTGGAGAAAGAAAGGAAGAAAATGGAGGAGAAAGAGAATTAAGGAAAAAAAGGAAGGATGAAAGATGGAGGAGAAAGAGAAAGGAAAGAGAGAGAGAGGAGGGGGGAGAAGGTGTGAGGAAACTCTGCGAAGAGAATTAATGAGTTATAGATTTTGGGAATGGAAGAGTAATGTAGAGATATTACAGTGGAAGTGGAGGTTCAGGCATAAAGAGAAAGAAAGATGCGTAGGAAGTTTGTATAAGATAAGTTAAGTTAGGATAAGAGTGCGTGTATATAATTGTATAATTGTTATTGTATATATTTATAATCTCAAGAGAATGCAATAAAGAACTAACCATTCATTGAAGTGATGTAGAATCAAGTTTTTGAATTTTTAAAATTTTTTTCTTTCACAATCTGCTTGAATTAGTGATTATGAATAATTGGTCATTTCTGTATCTCATCCAATGTGCATAGAAATATGCGATCCAATGACCAATCTGTTAAATCCGTAATCACGTATTAGTAATTTACTTCTGATATTTTACCCAATATTCAATGCAATGAATATGCAATTAATTCGTTTGAATTTAATGTGCGGTATGCAGAATTGTCTAACATGGGAGATCAAATGCTAATCACCGATTTCTGCAAGTGATGTTGAAAAGTACACACCGAGGTGTATACATAAGTTGTTGCTTCCCAAACAAAAACTCCAGTGTGATATATAACATTGCGAATCCACGACGACAAGGTTTCTAGACATAATTCTCTAGCCACGATAGTTTAAATTATACCAGGAAGGCAGGGTGTGATTACATATATTGCGGTACGCGATACAGTAACTAAAGTCCAGTTCCACAACACGATTAAGCCTTAACCGAGGTTCAACTTATTCATTGTCTTTCCAATTCTTGAATTGGAAAGAGATAAGAAACAAGTTGAACCTCAGTTAAAAGTTAACCATACGTTGTGGAATTCGACCTAATTAAGTACCTAACTATAGGAATCGCGCAAACCGTGCCTTTTGTTTCTTTTCTCCTCTATTACATGAAGCGCGGTAAATGGTACGGCTAGTGACAAATTCACATTACTAAGCACTTTTTAATAGAATTAATTGATTTAAATGCAATTATTAAATAAATCTGTTAAAGAAATAAAAGTATCGATAAAATGTGCATAGAAATAAGTTAATACATTAAAAAAAATTCATATTAAAGTTTGTTAATTTGTTACTAGCCCGTGCCGTTTATCGCGCTCCATGTAATAGAAGCGAAAGGCAAGCGGCACGATTTGCGCAGTTCCTATAATTACCTAATTAGTTACTGTACTGCGTACCGCGCGACATGTAATCGCACTCTCACTCTGTTGCTGTGAATCCGTAATGTTTTATACTCTGTGTATAGTACTAGGACTTATTCGTGAAGAAACGATTTATATATCTATGATCATTTTGGTACTTGCATTCCAACGATAAATCACTTTCTGTTATCGCAGCATTTCATTTCTGAATTTATATGAATTCACTAGAGTTCACATTATTATATTTATCTAGACGTATAGAAACGGATTTAGTATATTCAGTCTCTATAAAATTCAATACTTTTTTCGCGGATTCGAAAACTTGATGTATCATATGGATTTATCCAATCCAACTGTTCTCGTTTGCTGGATCCTGATAGTTGTATTGAAAATATTCTTTTTAGAGAGTTACAAAATTAGTAGTGCTATAACTAACATGATTTGTTCCGTAAGAGATCTGTTGACATCATGATTTCCATTTGCATCGGCTTGTCCAGCAGAGATGTTATTTTTTTACTTTTGTTACAATATAGTTAATTATTTATCATTATACATATTTATTACAACATTGTTTAGACAATGTGGAGCGAACATTGGATGAAAATAAATTCAATTAAATAAAGGAATCCTATATTCGGCAATAAAGAAAAAAATTGAATCATAGACTGATTAAATTAAACATTAAAAATAGTTGCGTGTACAGCTAATATAGTAATTCCTCTTTGTATGTAAACATAATATATATAATTCAAAATAAAATGCATTTATAAAATTATGAGTCTCAATTATGTACAGACATATAACATACGTAAGATTGCTATGATGATTAATGATGAATAAAGACGGTCATGTAATTTATATTACAGATCGACTAACTCAAGGATTTACTGATACATGGACTTACTTCAACAGAAATATTCATGAAATACTATGATTTAAGAGCCTATATCCTTGAGATAGGAAATTTGTACATAATTGAGACTTGCAATTTTGTAAATGCATTTTATTTTGAATTACAAGTATAGTTTATGTACAAGTTTATGTATAAAGAGGAATTACTGTGCACTTAACTATTTTTAATGTAATGTTCAATTCGATCAGCCCACGGTTCAATTTCTTTATTAATCATTAAAGAAAGATGATCACATTAAAAGATCGAAATGTTAGAATTATAATCATTGAATTATTACTGTCTTGTATATAAAGTTCGTATATGACATCTAGTATGATTAAAATAGTAATAATGTAATATTTGAACAATTTTTTATATCTCGAACACAGCTTCTTAAAAATGTATGTGCGCGCGCGCGCGCGTGTGTGTGTGTGTGTGTGGGGGGGGTAGAAGTTTACAAACACAAAAACTGATTCTTTCATTGAGATTTCATATCCTTTAAAGTTTGTCCTTAATGTCCTGAAACATTGTACAGAATGAATCAGAGTCCCAGAATCAGCTTTTTACCCTATAAGAAAATTATTGATTACTTCATATCTAATAGGATTATAACGTGTGTAGTCCATAATTCATAGGATAAAAAACTGGTTCAACAATTCTGATTCGCTGTATATAAGCTAATTATTACACTTGCAACATAACAAATAATAATTATTACAAATTATTATTATCGTTATTTATATTTTGTAATCTGCATACCGCGTGACCGAATATAAGATTTCTTTATTTAATTAAATTTATTCTCATCGGTCCAATATTCGCTCCATATTATTTAAATAATGTTTAAATAAATATGTACAATGATAAATAATTAATTATATTGTAACAAAAGTAAAAAATAGTATCTCTGCGGATCACAGATGAATGGAAATTACGGTCCTGGAAGTCAGCTGATCCCTTAGGAAACAAATTTGTTAATAACAGCGATATCAACTTTATAATTAAAAAGAATATTTTTAACATAATTTTCGGAACACAATCAATATAAGTTATGTTTCTAATTTAATCTCGAAACTCTGATTGGATGACTCATTATTCACTGTTTCTGTTGCCTGTGTTCTTCATTATGTTTCGACTTAAGGATCATGTGACACACAAAAAATTTAAGAGAATAAGATGTAGAGACCCTCTAATCAGAATCGCAAATCAGAAAGCCGCATTTTGATTGATCCAACATGTTTTAACAATTCTTGCCAACATTTGAATACTTATATTCGTGTTACTCTTAAATTTCAACAATATAATTAAAATTAAGTATTTTAAATTATTAACAAATAGATTTCTTACATTGCATATCGAAATAATACAAAAAATTAATTAGTTTAATCTCTTTTTTAAACAAAATTTTTTGAAAATTTAAAGATTTTATTGTGTATTTTGAAACAAGAATTAAAAATTATAAAAAAGTAAGCAAGTTTATTGGAATATTTACAATTTCATTAGTTCAACAATTTCATTATTTCAACACCTAATAAATTTACTCAATTTTATAATTTTCACATCGTTTCAAGATACATAATCGATTCTCTGATTCATAAAAGAAGAAATAACATTTTTTGCCAACATTTTTCGTCCATAAAGCGCAACATTCGATATTTGGGAAATGTTTTTAATATGTAATCTTTGATTACTGAGTTATTACAAAATGGGGCTGCACACACCCATTCCAATAACCTTTTTTAATAAATACAATCAATACTAGAAATTTAAAATGTCTATTACGGTCGAAGCTGGATCTTTATTACTTTAAATAATTCAATCTTGAATTACTAATATAATATATACTAATATACACTATATATGTAAATACTTGCATATATACCATATTGTAGTCTTTTCGAATTGCGCGCTGAATTATTTTTCCGGACGATAAACGCAATTAAAACTACTCTAGTTATCGTGAATTAAATTGACAAGCAATTTTAATAATTTGATGCTATCATCAAGCATCATATCATAAAGATATTAATATGTTAAAACTGTTAATAAATTTATTGCGAAAAATATTACCTCGACTACAATATGGTATATATGCAAGTATATATAT
>Ga0157362_1001149_pt1 | contig 10702 bp, 12 predicted proteins | sample AttlaeALBM3_FD_111480 | JGI IMG/M metagenome (GOLD analysis project Ga0157362, IMG submission 111480) | Fungus gardens microbial communities from leaf cutter ant in Ribeirão Preto, State of São Paulo, Brazil - Atta laevigata ALBM3 | ecosystem: Host-associated > Fungi > Mycelium > Unclassified ... | reverse complement strand
TGTGCTCGCGCTCGGCCTCGCGCAATCGGTCCACGGCCAGTGCCGCATCGGCCGCCGCGCGCGCGGCCGCCCGGGTGGCGGCCCGCGCGGTCGGGATGTCCGGGGCGTCCCCCAGTTGTCCGGCCAGCAGCGCCAGCGCGGCCCCGGCCCGGTCGGTCGCGGCATCGGCTTGTGCGGCGAGCGCGGCGGTCCGCTGTTCGGCCGCCTGCCGGGTCAGGACGCAATCGGCCAGTTGGGCCTCGACGTCGGCCAGCTCGGCGTCGAGGGCATCCGCCCCGGCCGAGGCGGCCACGAGGTCTCGAGCCAACTGCGCCGCGGCCTCGGCCGCGGCGCCCAGCCCGACCAAATCCCCCAACGACGTCGACTGTGGCCGGCCCGCGTCGAACAACTCGGCCGCCAGGTCGGCGACGCGCCGCCGGAGCGCCGCGTTCGTCGCGCCGGCGGCGGCAGCCTCCGCGCCAAGCGCCTCCGCGGTGGCGCGGGCGGCATCGGCGGCCTCCCGGGCGACCTCCTCGACATTCGTTCGGGGAACCCCGGAGGTCGGTTCCGCGGGGTGGGGATGCTCCGGCGATCCGCAGACCGGACAGGGCACGCCCGCCACCAGATCCGTCGCCAGCCGCCCGATCATCTCCTCGAGCTGCGCGCGGCGCAGCTCGAGGTGTTCGAAGGCCAGGGCTTGCGCGTGCTCGCGGGCCGAAAGGTGACGGGCCCTCAGGTCCGACTCGAGGATTTCGCCCCGACTCAGCTCGGCCACCGCGCCCACGGCGGCCGCAAGGGCTTCGGCCCGTCGCCCGGCCCCCGGCGCCGCGAGGGCGGCGGCACGACAGCGTTCCCGCTCGGCCAGGCGGTCGGCCCGTCGGTCGCCGAGGAAGGCCAGCCGATCCGCCGCCTCCGCGGATTCCGCGGCAGCTCGATCCCGACCGGCCGCGGCCTGCGCGGCCGCGATCTGCTCGTCGCGGGCGAGCCCCGCCACCGATTCCAGCTCGGCCAGCCGGCCGTCACGGTGCTCGTGCTCGCGCGCGATCTCGCGAAGGGCGTCCGCGGTCTCGGCCCGGACGCCCTGCTCGGCGGCGCGTGCACGGGCGGTCTCGGCGATGGCGCGCGCGGAGGCCAACTCCGCGGCTGCGGCCGCCAGCGCGTCCAGCCACGGGCCCAGCGCGGCTGCGGCCGAGGCCCGCTCGAGCTCGGCCGCGGCCGCCGCGATCGCGTCGGCCTCCGCGGCGAGCCGGCCGGCGCGCTCGGCGGCCCGGTGGCGGCGCTCCTGGCGGGCGGCCAGCGATCGGGTGGCCTCGGCCCGGGCCAGTGCCGCGGCCAATTCCGCCTCCATTTGGGCCACCCGGCGCCGGGCCACCTCCACCTCGGCTTCGTGCTGGCAACGCAAATCGGTGCCCCAGAACGGCTCGGGCACGCCCGGGGGAGGTTCCACCTCGGCGATCTCGGCCACCAGGGCGACCCGGGAGCGGATCGCCTCGAGCTGTCGGTCCACGGCGGCGGCCGTCGCCCGGCGGCGCTGCGCCAGCCACTCCTCGACGGCGGAGAAGCGCCCCGCGTCGAACAACCGTTCCAGCAACTCGGCGCGCTCCTCCGACGGGGCGCGCAGGAAGCGCGCGAACTCCCCCTGCGGCAGCAGGATCACCTGGAAGAACTGCTCGGCAGACATGCCCAGCAGATCGGCGATCTCCTGATCCGCCTCGCCCATCCGGCTGGACAGCGTGCCCCAGCCCTCGCCCACCCGCTGCTCGAGCAACACCTTCGCCGGCTCGGTGGTCGAGCCCTTGCCCCGCTTCTTCGCGCGGGTCTGTTCCGGGGAGCGGGTCACCCGCACCCGACGCCCGCCGATCGTGGCCTCCAGGCGCACCTGGGTCCGCTCGGCGGCGCCGGCGTGATCGGAGCGCAACCGGCGCGCGGCGCCGCGGACACCGGGTACGCGTCCGTACAGCGCGAACCCGATTGCGTCGAGCAGGGTGGATTTGCCGGCCCCGGTCTCCCCGTGCAGCAGGAACAGCCCGCCGCCGCCTAGGGCGTCGAAGTCGATGGTCACGGCCCCGGCGAACGCCCCGAACGCCGTCAGCTCCAACTTGTGCGGGCGCACTAGGCGACACCTGCCGCACTCGTCGGGGCGTCCGCGGCCAACTCCGTGCGCAGCGCCTCGAAGGCCTCCTCCAGCAGCGCACGCTCCTCGGGTTGGGCCACCGCTCCGCGGACGTGCTCCACGAACCCGAGCGCCAACTCCACATCGCTGCGGCCCATCACCCGCTCCCGGTAGCCCGGTCCATCGGCCGCCCCGCCGTCCGGACACCACTCGAGCAACAACGCGTGCGGGAAGCGCGCCCGCAGCCGGTCCATCCCTGACTCGGGGCGCGTCGGGTCGGTCAGCACGACCGAGACGAAATCCATCTCGCTGCCGGTGTGCGCGGGGTCGGTGAGCAGCTCGGCCAGCGTCCCCCGCAATCGGGAAAGCCGCCGGTGCACCGGCGCCGGAACCTGCTCCACGCAAGCCAAACCGGTGGGACCCAACTCGACGAGCCAGCTTCCCTTGACCTGCCCGGCCTCGGAGAACGAGTAGGGCAGGGGCGAGCCGCTGTAACGCAGGTGGGGCGCCAGGGTCTGCGGACCGTGCAGATGTCCCAGCGCAACGTAGTCGAACCCGTCGAAGGAGGCGGCGGCCACGGCGCCCACCCCACCCACCGCGATGTCGCGTTCCGACTCGCAGCCCGTGCCGCCGGTCACCCACGCGTGGGCCAGCACCACCGAGCGGGTCGGGGCCCGCCGGGCCAGGTCGGCCCGCACCGCCGTCAGCGCGCGCCCCAGCACGGCGGCGTGCGAGCGCTCGCCGCTCGGCCCCGGCAGCTCGGCCTCGACCGCCACGGGCTCGAGGTAGGGGATCGGATAGATGGCCACCGGGCCGTGGTCGTCGCCCAGCAGCACCGGCTCGGCCACCCCGCTCGCGGCCGTGCGCACGTGTACGCCCGCGACGTCCAACAGCCTCGCGCCGCAACCCAACCGACGCGCCGAGTCGTGGTTCCCGCTGATCAGCACGACCCGGGCGCCGGCGTCCCGAACTCGGGCGAGGGCCTCGGAGTACAAGCCGACGGCGTCCACCGGCGGGACCGCGCGGTCGTGGACGTCACCGGACAGCAGCACCGCATCCACCCGCTCGGCCCGCACCGTCTCGACCAGGTGGTCGACGAAGGCGGCCTGCGCGGCCTGCAGATCGGCCCGGTGCAGGCTGCGGCCGAGATGCCAGTCGGAGGTGTGGAACAGCCGCATGCCGGGAAACGTAGAACCGGGCGCCAACAATTTCCGGACGACGCACCCGGCCGCGCCGGGAGTGACTGGTGGGACCGGGTGGCTGACCGAGACTGGTTGCGGTGAAAGGATGGATCCGTGTCCCTGGCCCCCACCGAGGTCCAGCAGCCGGAGGGCGAACTCCTCGTCCGGCCCGATTGGCCGTGGCTCACGATCGTCTGGAACGACCCGGTGAACCTCATGTCGTACGTGACCTACGTGTTCCAGAGCTACTTCGGCTACAGCAAGGAGCACGCGACCAAGCTCATGCTCGACGTCCACCATCAGGGTCGGGCCGTGGTCTCCAACGGCAGCCGCGAGGAGATGGAACGCGACGTGGGGGCAATGCACGGGTACGGACTGTGGGCGACTCTGCAGCAGGACAAGTGACGCGGGATCAGCAACGGGCCGCGCCCGGCGAGGCCGACCGATGAGCGCGCGCAGCGAGCTCATCAATAGGCAGAGCGCGCGATTGAAGCGGGAACGCGGCGGCACGATCGTGCTCAGCCTCGATGCCGCCGAGGTGGAGGTCATTCGCGGCGCGTTCGGCGACCTGCTCGCGCTGTTCGACTCCCACGCCCCGGCCGCACCGCTGACGGAGATCGCCCCCGGGCTGGCCGACCCGTTCGCCGCGGTGGGGGCCGGGGAGTTGCCGGCCGACCCGGTCCTGGCCCGCCTGCTCCCCGACGCCTACCCGGACGATCCCGTCGCGGCGGCGGAATACCGGCGGTTCACCGAGGGTGACCTGTTGGCCGCGAAACGGGCCAACATCGGCGTTCTGCTGGCCGGGCTGGAGGAGGCGGGCAGGGTCGGTCGCGTCCGGCTGGATCCCGAAACCGCGCAGATTTGGCTGGTCGCCCTCAACGACCTGCGCCTGGCCCTCGGCACCCGGTTGGGGATAGAGGAGGACTACGAGGCCATGATCGAGGCGCTGGAACCGGATGATGCCCGGATGCCCGCCTTCGCGCTCTACGAGTGGCTGACCGCGCTGCAGGACTCGCTCGTCCATCACCTGGACTGAGCGCCGGTCCCCGTCGCCGATTCCCGCGAGCGGAGGTCGCGACGGTACTCTGGCCCCCGTGCTGCGGATCGACCGGGCAATTCGGGACGCGATCATCGCGCACGCCAGGGCCGATCACCCGGACGAGGCGTGCGGGATCGTCGCGGGCCCGGCCGGAACGGACGTCCCGAGACGGTTCGTCCCGATGGCCAACGCGGCCCGCTCAACCACGTTCTACGAGTTCGACTCGATGGATCTGCTGCGGCTGTACCGGGAGATGGACGACCTCGACGAGGTCCCGGTGGTCGTCTACCACTCGCACACCGCCACCGAGGCCTACCCGTCGCGCACGGATGTGGCGTACGCCTCCGAGCCGGAGGCCCACTACGTGCTGGTCTCCACCCGCGATCCCGAGACGATCGAGTTTCGTTCGTTCCGGATCGTCGACGGACAGGTCAGCGAGGAGCCGGTGACGGTGATCCCGGCCTGACCCGGAATGCCCGCACGGTTCCGTGCGGTTGTCCCACCACAGACCCCGAGGCACAGGAGCTTGCAACGATGGCGATCGAGGTTCGGATCCCGACGATCCTTAGGCAGTACACCGGTGGCGAGAAGGCCATCGAGGGCGCGGGTGGCACCCTCGATGAGCTGTTCAACGACCTGGAGTCGCGGCACGTGGGGCTGCGGGCGCGCCTGGTCGATGAGAATGGGCTGCGCCGGTTCGTCAATGTCTACCTGAACGACGAGGACGTGCGCTTTCTCGGTGGGCTGACCACGGAACTCAAGGACGGGGACTCGGTCACGGTCCTGCCGGCCGTCGCGGGCGGCTGAACCTTTGCGCTTCGACTCGCTGCTGGACTCCGTCGGCCGCACCCCGCTGGTGGGGCTGCCCCGACTCTCGCCGTCCCCGGATGTCCGGCTGTGGGCCAAGCTCGAGGACCACAACCCGACCGGCTCGATCAAGGACCGGGCCGCGCTGCGGATGGTCGTGGAGGCAGAGAAGGAGGGCAAGCTTCGGCCCGGCTGCACCATCCTCGAGCCCACCTCCGGCAACACGGGCATCTCGTTGGCGATGGCCGCGAAGCTGCGCGGTTACCGCATCGTCTGCGTGATGCCGGAGAACACCTCCGAGGAGCGCCGGCAATTACTGACCATGTGGGGCGCGGAGGTGGTGTCCTCGCCGGCGGCGGGCGGCTCCAACGAGGCGATCCGGGTGGCCAAGCGGCTGTCCGAGGAGCATCCGGACTGGGTAATGCTCTACCAGTACGGCAACCCGGCCAACGCCCAGGCGCATTACGAGGGCACCGCGGCGGAGCTGTTCGAGGACCTGCCCACGATCACCCACTTCGTCGCCGGGCTGGGCACCACCGGCACTCTGATGGGCGCCGGGCGGTTCTTCCGGGAGCACAAGCCCGACGTGGCGATCGTGGCCGCCGAGCCGCGCTACGGCGAGCTCGTTTACGGGCTGCGCAATCTCGACGAGGGCTTCGTGCCCGAACTCTACGACGCGTCGCTGATCGATGCCCGCTTCTCCGTCGGACCGCGCGACGCGGTGCGCCGCACCCGGGAGCTGATCGAGGAGGAGGGCATCTTCGCGGGCATCTCCACCGGGGCGATCCTGCACGCAGCCCTGGCGCAGGCGGCCAAGTCGCTGGCCGCCGGGGAGCGCGCCGACATTGCATTCGTCGTCGCCGACGGCGGGTGGAAGTACCTGTCGACCGGGGCCTACACGGGCACGATCGCCGAGGCCGAGGAACGGCTGGAGGGACAGCTCTGGGCCTGAGCCGGCGGGTTCGAACCGGACCGCGAGATTGCCTGGACGGTGACCGGCCAGGGCGCCGAGCCGCCGCTCGGCCACATCTACGGCTACCGCCTGCGGCCGGTGGCCGACGGCACCGAAGTGACGTCGTACTACGACTGGTCGGACTGAATGTGAGCCACGAGACCGGTGGTTCGGGTGCCCGATGACCGGCGTTGGACGTACCGTCGGCTCAGCATGAACAGCATTGACGCGCCGATCGGGATCTTCGACAGCGGAGTCGGGGGGCTGACGGTGGCCCGCGCCGTACTCGATCTGCTGCCGGCCGAACCGGTGCTCTACGTCGGGGACACCCGCAACGCCCCCTACGGACCGCGGCCGATCGCCCAGATCCGCGCGCTCGCGCTCGCGGCCCTCGACCACCTGGTCGAGGAGGGCGTCAAGGCGTTGGTGATCGCGTGCAACACGGCGTCCTCGGCGGTGTTGCGCGACGCCCGGGAGCGTTATGCGGTGCCGGTGGTGGAGGTCATCGGCCCCGCCGCCCGCCGCGCGGCGCTGGCCACCCGCACCGGACGGGTCGGGGTCATCTGCACCCGGGCCACCAAGACGTCGCTGGCCTATCCGGACGCGTTCGCCGCGGCCCGTGACCTCGAGCTGACTGTGGAGGCGTGCCCCAGGTTCGTTGAATTCGCCGAACGCGGCCTGACCTCGGGGCCCGAGGTGCTGGCGGTGGCCGAGGAATACCTGGCCCCCATGCGTGCCGCCCGCGTCGACACACTCGTCCTGGGCTGCACGCACTACCCGCTGCTGGCGGGCGTGATCGCCGGGGTGATGGGCGACGAGGTGACGCTGGTGAACAGCGCGGAGGAGACGGCCAAGGACGTGTATCGGGTGCTGGTCGATGGCGGGTTGGCGCGCTCGCCCGAGGCGCCGCCGCCGCGGCACAGGTTCCTGGCCACGGGTGACCGGCAGCCGTTTGCCGCCCTTGGCCGACGCTTCCTCGGGCCGGACATCGGATTGGTGGAGGCGTTGGGCGCGGTCGAGGTCATGGGGGCGATCGCGTGAGGGTAACCGTGGTGGGCTGCTCCGGCTCGTTCCCGGGCCCCGACTCGCCGGCCTCGTGCTATTTGGTCGAGGCCGAGGGCTACCGGATGGTGCTTGACCTGGGTTCGGGTGCTGTGGGCGCGTTGGCCCGGTACGTGAGCATCTACGAAGTCGACGCGGTGGTGCTCTCCCACCTGCATCCCGACCACTGCATGGATCTGTGCGGCTATTACGTGGCCCGGAAATACCGACCTGAGGGATCATCAGATCGCATCCCCGTCTATGGTCCGGCCGACACCGGTGAGCGGATGGCGATGGCCTACGGCCTGCCGCCCGAACCGGGCATGCGTGAGGTGTTCGACTTCGTTGCACTGCGCCCGGAGTTCGAGCTGGGCCCGTTCCGGGTCAGTACCCGTCGCGTGGTGCATCCGATCGAGGCATACGGGTTCCGGATTGAGCACGGCGACAAGGTGCTGGCCTACTCCGGCGACACCGGCGTTTGCCCGGATCTGGTGACGCTGGCGAAGGACGCCGACGCCCTGCTGTGCGAGGCCTCCTTCCACGTCGGCCGGGATGACGCGCCGGAGATCCATCTGAATGGTACGCAGGCCGCGGAGCACGCGGCCCGTGCGGGCACCGGTCGGCTGATCCTCACGCACATTCCGCCGTGGAACGATCCGGCCCGAACACTCGACGAGGCATCGGCGTTTCCCGGGGTCATCGAACTCGCCCGCCCCGGCGACACCTACACCGTCTGAGTCGCCGTGGTTTTCCGTGGCCGAGGGAGGGGCCGGCCGCGGTCACGGTTACGCTCGCGCGCATGTCGCGACCGAACGGCCGGGGGCCCGCGCAGCTTCGCCCGGTGACCATCACTCGCGGCTGGCTCGACCACGCAGAGGGCTCGGTGCTGGTCGAGTTCGGCCGCACGCGGGTGCTGTGTGCGGCCAGTGTCACCCAGGGCGTCCCGCGGTGGCGGCAGGGCAGCGGCCTGGGCTGGGTCACCGCCGAGTACGCGATGCTGCCGCGCGCCACTCACACCCGCGGCGATCGGGAGTCGGTGCGCGGTCGCATCGGCGGGCGCACCCACGAGATCTCGCGGCTGATCGGGCGCAGCCTGCGCGCCGTCATCGACTACAAGGCGCTGGGCGAGAACACGATCGTGCTCGACTGCGATGTGCTGCAAGCCGACGGTGGCACCCGAACCGCCGCGATCACCGGCGCCTGGGTGGCGCTGGCCGACGCGGTGGCGTTCCTGCGCGGCCGCGGCGCGCTGGTCGGTGAGCCGCTGACCGGATCGGTCGCGGCGGTGAGCGTCGGGGTCTCGCAGGGGCAGGCATGTCTGGACCTTGAGTACAGCGAGGACGTCGCCGCGGCCACCGACATGAACGTGGTCTGCACCGGCGACGGACGCTTCGTCGAGGTGCAGGGCACGGCCGAGGGTGCACCGTTCGACCGGCCGCTGCTCGACGAGTTGCTCGACCTCGCGGTGGCCGGCTGCTCGGATCTGACGCGACTTCAGATCGCCGCGCTGGCCGCCGATCCGTCGGCATGACCGAGCGCAGCGCCACCGTGGTGCTCGCGACCCGCAACCCGGCGAAGCTGATCGAGCTGGGGCGGATCCTGGACGAGGCCGCGTTGACGCCACACCTGAGCGGCCTCGACGAGTTCGAAGGCGTACCGGACGTCGTCGAGACCGGTGCGTCGTTCGCCGAGAATGCCCTGCTGAAGGCTCGGGTGGTGGCCGCGGCCACCGGCCTGCCGGCGGTCGCCGACGACTCCGGCCTGTGCGTGGACGCCCTGGCCGGTATGCCCGGCATCTTCTCCGCCCGGTGGGCCGGCCGGCACGGCGACGACGCGGCCAACCTCGACCTGCTGTTGGCCCAACTGCTCGATGTGCCCGACGCCCGCCGGGGCGCGCATTTCGCCTGCGCGGCGGCGCTCGCGCTCCCGGACGGCACCGACGAGGTGGCGGAGGCTCGGGTCAACGGCACACTGCTGCGGGAACGCCGCGGTACCGGCGGATTCGGCTACGACCCGATCTTCCGCCCGGACGGTCACTCGAGGACGACCGCGCAGATGTCGGCCGCGGAGAAGGACGCGCTCAGCCACCGGGGCCTGGCCCTGCGGGCGCTGCTGCCCGCCCTGCGTCGGATGTTGAGTTAGAGCGCCTGGCCCCGGCCGAACCGGGCCCCGCGTCCGAGCCGCGGTGCGACAATCCAGGGATGTGGCGTCCCCTGACCGTCGGGCTGGTCGCGCTCGCGACGCTGACCGGTTGCGCTCCGGGTGGGACGGGGAATACCACCGCCGCCGGGCCCGGATCGGGCGCCACAGTGGGCGCCGGGGCCGTCGGCCCGAGCGCGGATGCGGCCGGGACGAATCAGCCGGACCCGGCGCAGTACGCGGGCGTCGTGATCCGTGAGGCCGGCCCCGCGGGGATAGATGCGCGACTGCTGATGGCAATCGTCTACAACGAGTCCTACAAGCCGCACGACGCCGCCTCCGAGCGGCTTTGGCAGGCGCTGAACCCGAACGCCTCCTTCGGCATCGTCAACATGCACCGGGCGGCATTCGACCAGGCCCGCCGCGGTCGCAGCTTCAGCAACCGGCAGTGGACGGAACTGCCCGATGACCCGGCGTTGGCGCTGCAGGCCGCCGCCTGGTACCTGCACGATCTGGCCCTCATGCTGCCCGCGGCACCCCGGACCACGCTGACCCACGACCAGCTCTTGGCGTTGGGCTACAACACCGGCCCGACCAACATGCGACGCTTCGCCAACGGTGTTCCCCCCGGCCCGATGGCGCAGACCTACCTGGACACGCTGTCCGCCAACTGGGATCGGGCCGCCGCGGCGCTGGCCAACGCGGGCCACGCGGCTCCCGTCGCACCGGCGCGCGCGTAACGTCTGGTCACATGATCGAGAAGATGACTGCGCCGCGCGTCGTGACCGAGCCCGGCGCAATCTACGGGCAGACGCGCAGGCGGATCAGCGAGCTGGTCAGTTCGCTGTCGGCCGACGAACTCGCGCGCACGCTTCCCGCGTGCCCGGACTGGACCGTTCGTGACGTAATCGGCCACATGACCGGTCTGGTGGCCGACGTGCGAGCGGGCCGACTGGACGGGGTCGGGACCCCCGAGTGGACGCGGGCTCAGGTCAACGCCTACGCCGGCGGCACGCCCCGGGAGGTGCTCGCCGAATGGGCGGAGTTGGCCGCTCCGCTCGAGGTCGACCTGCAGGCCGTTCTCGGGGAGTGGAGCCCGCGCATCATCACGGATGTCTATTCCCACGAGCACGACATCCGGGGCGCGGTTGGTCGGCCCGGAGCCCGTTACTCCAGCGCCTTCCCCATTTCCCTCCGACTCCAGCTCGACACGCTCGGCTCCCGCCTGTCGCAGGCCGGGCTGCCGGCATTGGCGCTTTGCGGGGAGGACGGCACCCGTTACGTCGCAGGTCCCGGCCGGCCGATCGCGACGGTGCGGGCCGAATCGGCCTGGGAACTGCATCGGGCCGTCACCGCGCGCCGTAGCCGCGGTCAGGTCCTGGCCTACCACTGGACCGGCGATGATCCGGAGCGGTACCTGTCCGTGTTCTTCAGGTGGGACCCGCCCGCGG
>Ga0157362_1001147_pt1 | contig 10715 bp, 8 predicted proteins | sample AttlaeALBM3_FD_111480 | JGI IMG/M metagenome (GOLD analysis project Ga0157362, IMG submission 111480) | Fungus gardens microbial communities from leaf cutter ant in Ribeirão Preto, State of São Paulo, Brazil - Atta laevigata ALBM3 | ecosystem: Host-associated > Fungi > Mycelium > Unclassified ... | reverse complement strand
ATCTTTTCTTCTATGTAAAAAATCATTGAAAATCTGCTATAATTAACAGTGTATTTACGGTAGTAGAAATTCTGTGTTCACTATCACATAATTACCAAAAAAGCTCTTTGTTATCAACCGTATTTGACATAGCATTGTGTTCTCGAGGTATAATTAATTATCGTTGAGGCGGTTCATCGTAATCTATTTATAAAATCGGAGAAAAGTACATGTTTTTCTATTTTATTTACAAATATTTTTTACAAGTATTTTTACAAAAGTAGCATATTATGCATAATAAGTATTTCATGTATATCATAATTCTTTAATAAGATATGAAAGGAGTATAAAGAATTAATCATATGAATATTAATTATAACAGACTTTTATTATTTTAAAGCTTTTTATTTTAAAGTATTTTAAAGCTTAAAGTCTTTACTTTCGAGGTCAATTAATTGATATTTCGATCTAATTAAGTTTTCAATTTCACATTTTTCAATAAGGATTGTAAATGGATAGTTTTCAAATCTCTAAAAATTTTGTGTATTTTACAAAGTTTCATGACCTGAATTAAAAATCGCAAACAAATTCTATTTACAGCGTTTGAAAGAGTGAATCTTTTTTTTGCCTTTATTTTGCCTTTAATTTGCCTTTTCGTTAAGCATTGTGTAATATTTCACCGAGTTATTCAACATTGAAGCGAAAACGAATCCTTTCACTTCAATGTTGAATAACTCGATAAAAAAAAAAAATCGTAAGACAATCCACACAGAGAAATAAATTAAGAATAAGGATTCATTTTTTCAAATGCTGTAAACAGAATTTGTTTGCGATTTTTAATTCAGATCATGAACTTTGTAAAATTCGTACAAAATTTTTAGAGATTTGAAAGTTATCTATTTACAATCCTTATAACTTTGTGAAAAATTAATTAAATAATAAAAATTAGATCAAATACTTTTTTTAAAATCTCGTTACGATTATTTTTGACGAAGTTACACTCTCTTGAACATTAGCTATTTTTGAAGGACATACTAAGATCCTTGATGAAGGATCCTGATCCTTAAATTTTTTTGTGTAGTATTTGTAACATTAAATTCTTTTATCGTTCTTTATTGTTTCCTTTTCTACGTGAAGTCTGTTAATAAATATTCACGATTAATTCTTTATTTCTTTATAAGTATCTTATTCTTCTTTCAAATATCTTATTAGAGAATTACGATATACACGAAATACTTATTATGCATAAATATGCTATGCTTTTTGTACTAATACGATAGAAAAACATATACTCTTTTCCGATTTTATAATAGATTATAATGAGCCGCCTACGATAATTAATTATACTTCTAGAGCACAATGCTATCTCAAATATCATTAATACGATTAACAGCAAAGAACTTTTTTGATAAGTTTTTGATTTATTAGCGAGTGAGCTTAGAATTTCTACTACCGTAAATACACTATTAATTACGGTAGATTTTCAGTGATTTTTGAAATATACATAGAAAAAGAGATTCCAACAAAACTTACAATGAAAAATTACGTCTTTATTGATATTTTATCGTATTCTGATGAAATTATACTCTTCTAACAGAAAACGATAGGGAATGGTGGAGATATTATTTCTTTCGGATATCTTTTTCTTAAAATTTTTTCCTTTCGAGATTTAGAGAAGCGACAGATTACGATAGAAATTAATTAATTTCCATAGGTTTCACCGCTTTCTCTCTTTCGATATTTTTATTCGAAGTTGATTATGGTATTTGTTCTATTTTTGCAATGTTATTATTACATATGTAATGTAATCGTGAATGTGCGGTCATCGACGCGAGTCCTTTAGTGCAGTGTAGTGAGACATGAGCGGCGATGTCGAGCGCAACGGCGCGCTTCCCTTCTTATCTCTCCAATGCGATGCCGATGCAACCTATATTTGAAAAAGTGGGCCGGGCTATACTTCTAGCGGCGAGAATATTTCTATCGGCGCGTTCTCATTACAGTACAATTGCAAACATTAAGACCTCGATTATTATTACGAATATCGCTAAACGATAAAGGATTTTTATGTTTATTTCGATTCCATCTACCTTCCTGTGAGCGATTGGAGAAGTCTCGCGGGACACCCTATATATATGTATTGTAATCGTGTTCGCGAGCTACAACTTCATCGTGTGGTCTACATGTGGACTTTTTCTTATTTAAAGGAATTTTTTACAAGATAAGATCTCGATCTTCATATATAGATAGATTTTCACAATTATCAGAGTTTCCAATGAATAAGTTGGAGGCACTAGAGAGCGTAGGTCACTATCGATAATTTTCGTCTATGTTAAATTAGTTGCTCACATTTAATTCGCGAGGGTAAGTCAGAAAGGTGGAGAAATTGTCGAAGGACGAGAGAGGTAGGTTGCAAGAACTACATACCAATTAATAATAATAGATAATAGATAACAATCATATTTAATGAACCGAGTTACAATAATATCTGGAGCCTCCCATCTTAAGCCAGATTTGACATGATTTATTTCAGCGTACGACAACTATGACTTATTTTTAACGGTTCAATGGTCGTATTTGATATCATAAGATCTTAATTTTCCCAATCATCACCTTCAGGGATGGCGAATGTACGACGACCAAATATTCCCGACATTCGTCGACAGCGTACAATAATTGGTGTTCCGAGCAAAGAACGTTACCCACGAAGGCAACTTCGAATTCGAATGATAATCCTAGCACACGATATAATTACAGCAATCGGCACGATACAAAACAAAAATACTTGATTAGAAAGAGCGCGGATCGGCTAATAATTTTCTTAATGACAACGCTCGGGCGGATGGCACATGTCTCGCAGTTCCACGGATTTTGACAGCGGCTATTATACGGCCGCTTGCAGTCATACAAGTTTTCACGCGCGATCCTGCTGAGTTTACGATGATCGGCAGTTTTACAATGGTGGCGGCATTCCTGTCACCCAATATCTTCCTTGTCGCGATAATCCTTAATTGTGAATATGAGAGCTCACTGCTTCTCGAATTTTCTTGACAGCGGGGAAGTTTGCGTTCTCTCACAACTGATGTCGGCTCAGCCACAGAATGAGTGCTGACCATGAAGGGATAACATGGTGTGTACAATTTGTAAGCATCTCTCTCTGAATCTCTGCTTCTGCTTATGAATGTTGATAAGAGACTAAGGCCAACTGTGTAACGCTAAATATGGGGGCGATAATCCGTTTTTATTTTAAAACTATCTTAAATGTCTTAAGATGTTAATGCAGTTTTCGAATTGACTTATGACATCTTAAGATAGTCTTAAATGCAAGAATCGACTATGAATACCAGTCTGTTTTGCGTCATAAAATTGGTACTGAATCTTTCCTTGTTTAACACATTTTATGTTTCTTTTTCTAGAGAAAAAGAACACACTTTAAGTTTCTCTTTTGCTCCCCTTCCTATATGTTCTGATCTCTAAAAAAACTGACGGAATCTTAAGTCAAGTGTAATCAAGAAAATCAATATATACAGATAGATACCTACATGCCGAGTTGCACCACCACCCAGCACAAAAACAGTCTGGAATCAACTCACTTGTACATAGAGCTTTCAGCATCTCTGACAAAGAACATTTACAAATAGAACTCAACTATCTAACTAGCCTTATAGAAAAACGGCAAAACGACAAAAACACGACAAAAAAGATATAACCAAAATAATCAAAATAATCAATAAACGTGCAAATAAGACATGGTCTCTGATAGGTCACAACTAGACAAAAGGATCCTATCCATTCTCCCATATGTCAAAGGAACAACAAATCGGATTGGCAGAATATTAAACAAACATAATATCCGAACTATCTTCAAACCACCTAAAAAGATAGGACAAATTTTAAGAAATCCCGAAGATCAAAGATCTCTACTCAGCTCCGCAGGAGTATACAAAATACCTTGTTCCTGCGGGCAAGTATACATTAGAGAAACCGAGAGAATGATCAAGCTATGGATAAAAGAACACCAATGTGATGTCAAGCTGATGAAAACACGCCACGCAGTCAGCATTATCAGAACATAACATCGAAATACTATACAAAACGATCACAATAGCTAACATTACATCACACTTTCCAAGAAAATTTAGAAAAGCTATAGAGATACAAAAACATCCTAACAATCTAAATAGAGATAATGACTACAATATAAATAAAATATGGAAAACCATTCTCCCGGTTATTGAAGACCGATCAATTTCCTCGACCTCTCCTCCTCACCCACAATTCTCTTCTTTTCCCCTCACAATTCCAACAAGTAGCGTAATATAAAAAGAACGGCTCAGTATCAGGTTGCTTTTCGCCCTGATGAAATGGACTGTAAGGTTCACGAAACATTGGCACTCCAAGAATGGATCTGAACACGGAAGAAATCCGCGAAATGTATAATCTTTACCCTATTTTTTTTTCTTATGTCAAGGAACGTTTTGTTGTCTGAGCATGTAAGTTCTGTGACATACTTTTTTATATATTTTTTAAGATAAAATTTTTAAAGATAAACTATTGAACAATTACATGTATAGTAGCAGTATTATGTCTTCATATTCAACAAACATTGAAAAAAATGAAGCATTTGTTAACAAGCAAATAATTAAGACCCTCTGTAATTCTAGTAATTACAAATTATATTATGCTGTACAAATGCTATCTGAGTAGTTAGCGTGAATATAGTTCAAAAGATGCAATTATGCATCAGTGAAGAGAGCTGTAATCAGAGAAACAAATCTAATATTGATGGAAATAATATTCTTATATGCAGAGCACAAATATATCATTAGATGCAATTAAAATGTTTGAATTTATACATACTGTGACATGGCAGGATTGCTGTCGCATCATAGCGTCCTCTTCCGTCGTCACAAGGCGCGAGATCGCGCGAGGAGTAGGGCTGGAAAGATCGAGATCTCTCGGGAAGTCGCGTTTGTCGCATAAGGCAATATTATAATCCCGGTTAATTTTTTTGGTACTATTGGGCAACTTGAGCCGAGAGCTGCAGCGGGAGGTTGGCCAGAAGAAGTATCGACAAGGACAGAAGATGGGCGAGAGAGTGAAGCGATCGCGGGTTGAAAGGAAGGCGCCGAGGGAACGACGCGAGCCAGGAGGACTGTCGAGAGTAAGCAGAGTCGACATGCTGGAAACCTACTAGAACGACCGATAATTTGAGAGCACGAGGGCATCCCCAAAACTATATGGAGCATAATATCTGTCGAGGCGGCGAAGCTGCTGAGGAGGACCAAGGAAATGTTATCGGACATACCAAGATATTGCTGCGAGCTTCCATAGAGTAGGTCCGCTAATTATATCGCTGCCGGAGAGCACTCGTCGGGTATTCAGAGGGTTAGATTCATACAACGCAATCCCGGAAAAGTGCTGTCGTAGAGGATCTGTTCGCGAGTCTTTTCCTAATTGGATGGCCCGGCGCATTCTCCACGGGGGAGCCGCGATTCAGCTCGCTCTCTTCCCGGCGACCCAGCGAAGTGATCGAGAGGACGACGCACTTGAGAGGAGAGCTGCCGCAAAAGCGACGATTTAGATTTCGATAAGGTTGCCCGTTTCTTGTTTATGAAACCGCATGCAACCCCTGAGGGAGGCTGTATTCGCGCTGTAATTGTCACGCTGTTCATATTCGCGTTCATATACACCGTGAAAATGAAGCGCATTTCTTAATGTCGTTAATCACGTGGCAGATTCCAAGCATGAGGGACTCTGAAGCTGGATTATCGGGAACGGATTTTGGCGCGTAGAAAGAGTCTCCTAGGGATCGTGGAGCTTCACAACTCATGTGAAAGGGGTATCGATTATAGCGCGTTGTCGGGGGAGGAGGATGATCGGTGCGAAATGTATGCCCCAGGCGTTGTGCAGCTACGATATTTTTTTTTCCATGTTGTCGAATTCTTGCGGGGCGGCGTGTTACGCGAATTACGATAGCGAATTTCGTTTCTCGTGTTTCGTTTATACCTCGGCTTTCTGTGTGCCTTTCTTTTTGTTCTTGTCCTTGCGGACACTCTTTATATTTCGCGCCACCGCGGCTTTGAAATATATATGTTACTTATTCTCTTCTTATTCAATATATTAATTTTAACAATCGATGGTCATCATTCCTTCCATCTCCTATGAGGGGTCCTGCCGCTCTCCGTCCCTTTACGGGAGAATGGAGACGATCCTCGTGCAAATTGCAATCCTTCGCGTCCGAGAGATAAATTCACGAGTCGTGAGGGATTGTTGGTGTAGAATCTCGCGATTTGGTGAATTTGATGTGACCTCGAGGCCATCTGGTGCCCAACTTCATATTTGATGATTTGCCCGGTTGTGCGAGAATGGAATTAGAGAGGATGTTTCTTTTCTTTTAATCCGCGTATCGCGCGAGCTCGCATGTGTCGATGAAAGGTACGACATGACAATACATACTTATAAAAAGTGTAAACAAAAACTTTAACCTGCTGATGTAGGATAGAATGGAATATAGAAATATAAATAAGATTGCCCATTAGTGTTTTGACCGCATAGCATAAACTTGCATAACACATATTACATAATACATCACCAATCGAAATTCTTTTTTTCCGTGGAATAAGAGGAAAGGAAAGCTTTTGATTAGTTGATTCGCTTATGCATTATATGAGGGCAAGTCAATAAATTCTTAGAAAATCTGTCAGAGAGCACTCGCAGTATCATATTATTTTTTGACAAATATCATCTCTCAGTTGATTACTATCAAATTGAGCATTTTTGAGCAGAATTCATCGCATAGTTTCATTTTTGAAGACGATTAAAGCGAACAACTTTTGTATTTTTTGCAAAATGGAAAAAAACGAGTTTCATGCAGTGATCAAACATATGAAAGATTTAACGTCGAAAGAAATCAAAGCCGAGTTGGATAATGTTCATAACACATCTGCACCAGCGTTTGCAACTGTATACAATTGAGTGAATGAATTTAAACGTGGTCGTACATCCTCAAGTGTGATGCACCTCGTTCGGGACATCCAATTGAGACTGCTACGCTAGAAATCATCGATAAAATCCACGATATTGTTTTGATTGATTGACGAGTAAAAGTGCGTGAGCTTGTTGAGGCCACAGACATATCATGGCACAGTGATTTCAATTTTGCACGAACAATTGGATATGAAAAAGCTATCGGCAAGATGGGTGCCGCATTTGCTCACTGTGAACCATAACCGCGACCGTGTGACGATTTCAAAACAATGTTTGGAGATGTTTCAATGTAATCCATATGAATTTCTGCGTCGATTCATTATTGTGGACGAAACATGAATCCACACTTCACATCCGAGACGAAAAAACAGTCAAAACAATGGACTTCATCGGGTGAAGTCAGTTCCAAAAAAGGCAAACACAAAGTCGGCCAGAAAGGTGATGACTATAATTTTTGGGATGCACGCGGTATAATTCATATCGATTACTTTCCGTCGAAGCAAATGATCAATGGCGATTATTACGTAGCCTTATTAGATCATTTCAACAACATTTTAAAGAAAAAAACGTCTTCATTTGGCAAAGAAGAAAATGCTCTTTCATCAAGACAATGCCCGGGTTCACACGTGTCCGGCACCGATGGCCAAATTCAACGAATTGCTTCCCCATCCAGCATATTCAGCCCCCTGTGACTATTTCCTGTTTCCAAACCTGAAAATATAGTTCGGAGGAAAGAGATTCACTACCAGAGAGCAGCTCATCGCCGAAACAGAGGCTTATTTTGAAGGGTTGGATAAATCATATTATTCAAACTTGAAAAAGTTGGAGAATCGTTGGATCAAGTGTATCGAACTGAAAGGAGATTACGTTGAGAAATAAAAATGAATCGATCAAAAAAAATGTGTTTTACTATGTTTTTCTAAAAACTTATTGATTTGCCCTCGTACATTATGCGTTATGGAAAAGTGTCTGTGCTGCGGCCTTTATAAATGGCTGCCAAGTCACATGATTGCAATAATCAATCAAGAACAGAATTCTGTAACTCGTTATACACATAATCGTTATGAGCACATAGATTGTATGACATTATTGCACAAAACGAGTTATATAACGAGTTATAGAATTCCGCTATAGGATACTTAACACACAATGATAGAGTCATTAGCTCGAATCTTTTGATCTTTATAGATAACTTTGATTCCGAACGCTGATTGGTGACAAACCAGTTGTGAAATAAAATTTACCCCCTTTACCCGTTTTTCATTAATCAGCAGTATCAAAGCGCTATTATCTGTATGAGGATCTGGGCTTAGGTTGGCGTGAGTCAATCTCTCATGAGCAGAAATTTACAGCGGAACGGAACAGCGAGATCAATCACAATCGAAAAGAAAACGAAGTAATGACTGTAGAAGTTGTAGTTAGTCGCATTGCTCCGTTCCATTATAAATTTTCGGTCCATGGGACGCTAGCCTAAGGTTAAAGATTGTCCACATTTGCATCGTATCCCTGTATCATGCTCACATATCATGATACAAATACGCGATTTTATATTTGTTTTCCACTCATATCCATATCCATATCTCATATTCCATATCTGTATCTTTTTTTTATTTTCCATTTAATACGTTCGTATCAGTTTGACATTGCCTACTATAAAGACAATGTTTCTCTTTGCGGAAACGCGTCTAACATATCTAACACTAACCATATCCGTATCATTTTTCTTTAATGTTTTGACGAAATATCGAATTCAAATAAATCATGGTCATATCATATCTGCGTATCAAAATATAAATAATACATAGATACGATACACACGATACGGCACCTCATTCATACTTGGCTGATTATGATATGCGATCATTATACGATACAATACACACAAGTGGTGTAATTTATATACAGGGTTGTTCAATAAAGCAATAAAATCACCTCTTTTCCGGAAAATTCTTTTTCACTTTTCGACGTCCAAGCTCTCCTTGGAGCTCTACACACTTAGTCTAGTGGTGTTCCAATGTTTTGATCCCTTTGGAAAAGTAGAAAGTTTCGAGGCTTTCAAAATACTCATCCATAGCAGCGATGATCTTCTTATTGGAAAATTTCTTTTCTTCGAGCCAGATCTTGAAATTTGGGAATAGAAAGAAGTCACAAGAGGCTAAATCAGGAAAATAGGATGGATGGGACAGCAATTCGAATTTTAATTCATGCAATTTTGCCATTGCCAATGTGGAGGTGTGAAGCGGAGTGTTGTCATGATGAAAAATGACATTTTGAAATTTGCATGCCAATTTTGGCAGTTTCGTTCGCAGCTCTTCATATAAACGATTCAAAAGTGTAGAATAATATACTCCTGTGACTGTTTAACCCTTCTGTAAAAAAAACGCCATGAACTTTTTCTCATACCTAATAATCAGTGAAGACGATTTCTTGTCACAAAACAGGCCATTATCTTCCTAAACAGTCTAAGCCTTCAGCGAACATTCACCAGGCGCTGTCCACTGTTGCTTCGACTACTATTTTGAGTATGGGATGTGTAGGGGTGGATCTCGTCTATGATTACGAATCGACGCCAAAAGTCTTGTGGATTAAGCATCGACAAATACTGTTGCGAAATGTCTTTTCGTGTGCGTGTTTGGTCGACGAGCAATCGCGGCATCATGTATAAAATTTTTTCATTTCTAATTCTTTGTGCAGAATATTATGCACCCTATCTACTGAAATGTCTACAATTGCAGCTATGTCATCTTCATTCGGCGATCTTCCATGATGATACAAATTTTTTCAATCATTTCTGGCGTAGTGATTTCAACTGAAGGCGCGCTTCATCTTTGGTTAATGTCCGATCTCTTTGAATTCATTAATCTAAAAATAAACGGTCTTCAACGCTGGTGTAGTCTCCGTGAACTTCGTCCAACCCGACTTTGATCTGCGCAGCCGTCCACTTCTTTAAATAAAAATGTAAATTTGATCATTGCATGGAATTTGTTTTTCTTCATTTTTACGATAACTATTGCCATGTTCACTTCCAACGTCTATCATACGTAAACTAAGCGTTGCCTTTGGCTGAAACTTGGTATGAGGCAATTTGAATAATGTTACTCCTTGTCATGTACTATACAATTCATTATGGCGCTATCTCGCAAAAATTTATCTGACCTCTATGGAACCTCGTATATGTATATTTAGAATGACAAGAAAAAAAATTTTTTTTCGGCCTTTCAACTCAAAAGCTTCTATTCCATTTCAAAAGATCACCTTTAAATAAAAAAAATATTAAGATTTAGAGATCACTAGTGATTTTTAAATCAAAGTTTCGATTTTTTTTAATATATGTTTGATGAAAAATGGCTTAATTTGGTTTCTAAATATGGTACTGTATGTTTTTTTGGTCGCTGAACACGATGCAATAATTCATTTAGCTTTACGATATGTGTCTTAAGAAATACAGCCCGATTAATGTGAAAAAAATGACTAAGTTTTAAGTTCAAGGTCGATTTTAGCAAGATTTCAAGCGTTCAAATGGTCGTTATTTAAATTGAGGAACCCTCAAATTGTAGATCTGTCCAGAACAAGATCCAGTTGAAATTTTCCTGAGACCTTCTACAGGGCTTTTAAAAGTTGCATTTAATTGGATTATAAAATGTTTTTAAGGATAAAAAACATTTTTTTACAAGTTCTAAGGTATATCGTTTTGTTGTTTTGATATCCTCAAATCAAATGCCTCAATTTAACAATAAAAAACTCTCTTT
>Ga0157362_1001146_pt1 | contig 10723 bp, 12 predicted proteins | sample AttlaeALBM3_FD_111480 | JGI IMG/M metagenome (GOLD analysis project Ga0157362, IMG submission 111480) | Fungus gardens microbial communities from leaf cutter ant in Ribeirão Preto, State of São Paulo, Brazil - Atta laevigata ALBM3 | ecosystem: Host-associated > Fungi > Mycelium > Unclassified ... | reverse complement strand
TGGAAAAATAATTTAGTAGCTGTTTTAAAATATCTTGTGCTATCTATATAATACATCTTGAAGAAACAAATTGAAGAGACATCACCCTTGCAAAAAAAAAAGCAATGCAAATGTCAACGTACCAATAGAACTTCACTTTTCTGTCATAGAAAAAAAATGCTTCAAATATTAGGACTGACTTTTATTTGATCGATTATAGAATACGAAGACAATCAAAGAGAATTATCAAAAATAATACACAGTTTCTCTAACCTTGTTTAAAATGCGATGCTCGCCGTCAGGGATCACCTGCTTCGGGATCGCTGTCGTCAGGATGGAGAAACCGATTAAGATTTGGAGGAACATGAGCGCTCGCATTTTACGGAGATCGCAATCGCGACGAAGAAAAAAAAAGGAAAGGATAAAATGAAGAAAGAAAAAGGGAAAGATCGTCGACCGAGAGGCTCGGTGAATTTATGAGACGTCTTTCTTACGTCGGAATGAAGAAACGACAGATGAGTTAAAATGAGATTTCTCTCGCCACGACTCGCGCGACTTCCACATCAGCAAGAAAGATCGTAATGCAGCACACACCCCCACCTTCCACGCTCGTTTATGGGAGGACGCACCGCGACGACGCTACCGACACCGACGAGACGCGCCTCTGCATGCTGATCGTACGGCGGACGAAAAACGTACGCCAGACGTTCAGCGGCCGATGCTCCCTCCCCGAGAAAACGAATCTACAGCCTCCACGTGGACCGCAGCGATGATAACGAGAGCTCTATTACGGAAATCCTTTAAATAAAGCGTTCTCGCGCTTCTTATTTTAGACTTCTCAGTCTCGCGATGCAGATAGAATTATCATTTTTTGTCGAAGAAAGAAGAGAATATAAGAACAAATTGTACAGTTAAATAAATTAACAATTCTGCCGATTGAATCGTCGATAAAATGAATAAATCTAATCGCGAAATATTCTAAGACTGCGTTCTTACACATGGACAATTTTCAATCGATTTGAGAATTGTTAATTTATTTAACTGTAATTCGTCCTTAGTTTCTTCTTTCTTACGACAAAAATTAGTGATTATATTCGTGTTAAAATATTGAAAATATTATTTGCTAAGTTAATCGCTGATTAAATTAAAACATGTTGCAAAAAATTGTACGTAATAACACAAAATACAAAATTTGAGTTTGAACAATATGCGAGAAATTGGCGATTTAAACGAAGTCAGCAATTAAAAATCTACAAGAATATGGGAATTAAATTCGCGTGATTCAATTTTTTAAATAAGTTTTTATTTAAGATAATATGTGCCAATTCTGTCAAATGTCTATTTTTTTATTCTATTGTATTGTAGATATTGTAGATCTTGTATTGTAGATATTGTAGATCTTTGTTTCTACAAAGTACCATTATTAGATATTTATCATCCCAGATATAGCACAAAGAGTTCAGTGATTCAGATGCAAAAAAAATTCTTTTTCTGAAAAAAATTCTTGTTGCATCTGAAAATAAGCTCAGAATTGATGACATATCACTGAATTTTTTTCGAACTCTCTGTGCTATATGGAATGTACTCGTTAAGAATGTTTTGATTGTACTACAATATATAGAATACTATTTTACACTGCCATACAACAAGTAGAAGCAATAGAAAGCAACAATTTAAAATGTAGACAATTACAATGTGAAAATCAACTTCAAAAACTTCAACTTCAACTGCAAAAATCAAAATCAATATAATTTTAACTTTCAATAATTCGTTTTCAGCTTTATTAAAGCAATCTTTAAGCAATTTTCAAAGCTTTTTTTTATTGGTAGAATTGTTGGTAGATCAATCACAGATGTTACATCTAAAAAGTTAAGTGAAAAACACAATCTCGCTAATATTTCTGTACAATTGCCAATTCATTATCTACATGTTCACATTGATGAGCTCTTTAGTGTAATGTTTTTTTGCTTGGGAATACCAGTTTTTCTAAATTCACTCCTTTCCTCCAGATATTGCTCTGTGCATTCTTTAATAAAGTCTTGGTTATAGTACCATTTTTCCATGCAGGCCTTCATCTTATCATTTTCTTTCCTACATTTTATGACATGCAGTAGACCAGAATTGAGACAGCAATCGTGGAATTCTAAGAAAAAGAAGATGTTTGTTACATTTGACTCTCGTTAGCGCAAAGCCAAGTAATAAAATAACATTATTTGTTGTCATTTTGATTATGATGAGGGAGGAAGCCACTAAATTTAAAAAACAAAAATAATTAAATCTGTTTAAATAAATCTGTTTAAATGCTTAATAAATATTTACAAGAAATTAATTTTGAAAAAGAAGAAAGAATTGGAGGCTTATATTATAGGAAGATTTTCTGAGAATCTCCAAGCTAATACTATAAATTTGAGTTTTTCCAATTTAAAAAATCAATTTTAAAAGAAAATAAAGTAAATTAAATATATGAATTTTTTTATTCATCTGCTGGTAATTAATTAAAAATAATAAAACAAGTCCAATAATCCATATTATTTGACTATACCCTTCCTTCCAAGTTCAAAAGTCTTAAACAAAATCCTACAGTCATGACAACAAATAATGCGCTTTAGGCATGCACTCAAGTAATTTATCCAGATAAATTTATCCAGATAAATTACCTTTGACCTCGTTGACACACTTTTCGGATTTGGTTTTCTCTCGCATCAACTTGGGTATCAATACATCTTTCTCTACCTTCCTTAAACTTTTATCGTTAGGATCACCTAAAATAAATATGAAATAAACATAAAATATTCTGACATTCCGAAAGAAGGAGAGATCATGAGACCCCAGCGAATGTGTAAATTGCTGAATAAGAAATACTTATTTTTTATTGTCAGCAAATTTCAGACTTCGAATACGAAGAGTATAAAGATACCGTCGCCGGTTGCGCTTAACTCTTTCTGTCGGGATTAAAAACTCTAACCTGTCATCAATAGTCCTCGATATTCCGCAACCGGCGACAAAGTTACTTCCCCACTTCATGCCGCGAAAAACGCGTCGCAATAAAAAGATTACCTAGTCCCTTCGGTCCTCCGCTAAATTTCGACGAAAGCACTGAGTAATCCTCTTTCATGCTGTCGGAGCTTTTGGAGCAGATAAAAATATCTTTACATGGGTGCACTACATTAAAAGATTTTTCACTTCCATCACTTATCCGCGTTCATCACACGTGTATCAAACCACGTGACTCTTTCTCTCTCTGTCATGACAGATTCGTACTTAAATATAACAAAAAACATTTTTGCTTGTTTCTTTAGTAAATGTTTTCGAAACCTTTACGATAAAAGTTATAAAATAATATTTTAAATAAAGTTTAATTTTTTATATCTTTTATCAGTTTATTGATTACTTAGAAAAAGAAAAGTCGATTTTTCTTGGGAAAGAATTTTTATTTTTATTTTTTACTTTTAATGCGTAAAAAAAATAAAAGCTCAAAATCGCGGGAAAAGAACAGCGTGCATTTCCATGCGAGTTTCTTGTGAGTCGATAGGACCAAGAGAAACAATAAACGATTTTTAAAAAAAATAAAACAAAAATCTAGAATAAAATATAATACACAGTAATATGTAATATAATACAATATATATAATATAATATAATATATATATAATATAATATAATATATATAATAAAATATAATATAATGCATATATAATATAAAATATATGACAAAATGTAATATACGATTTGACAGTCCTGTTTTTGTCCCGCCGTCTTGCAACACTGAGCACACTTGGAGCAACCAGCAGACTGCGCTCGTGATTGTGCACATTTGAAACTTGTCATCGGTGACTCCAAGTAATTCCGAAGAAGGAATGCTCGTTCGGTTTGTCGCAATAACGGGAAAATTCTGTTGCTGAAGACTGTCGTAAGAACAACTTATATCTTAATCTGATAAGAGTCGCGCATCACTTTTGAATTGTATATCGTCAAGGAATAACAGAAAATCCACATAGCGTTCTTTTCCTAACCTCTAAATGTTAGCTTGTACGTACATACAACATATGACATATCAGATTTCCAAAGGTTTCGTGCTGTATAATGTGTTTCAAATATTTGCAGGGTGTAGAATTTGAATAACACATAAGAATGGACAGACTGTTGCGATTAGGTGGTGGAATGCCAGGCCTAAATCAAGGGCCACCACCCTCTGACGCACCCGTTGTGGATACAGCTGAGCAGGTACCTATCATTCAGAGCATTGTGTTTTTTTATTCCTTTCATGTTGTCTTATTTTTTTGCATTATTATAGGTGTACATATCGTCCTTGGCTCTCCTGAAAATGCTTAAGCATGGCCGTGCCGGAGTACCGATGGAAGTGATGGGTTTGATGTTGGGTGAATTTGTTGATGATTATACTGTTCGCGTTATTGACGTCTTTGCTATGCCGCAAACAGGAACGGTAAATGTTAAGATACAAATGAGAAAATTGATAAAGTACTTTTGTATATGTTATTTATTATTTTTATGTTTTCTTAGGGTGTTAGTGTAGAAGCAGTAGATCCAGTGTTCCAAGCAAAGATGTTGGACATGCTAAAACAAACTGGTCGGCCAGAAATGGTAGTTGGCTGGTATCATTCTCATCCAGGATTTGGATGCTGGTTGTCTGGAGTAGACATTAATACACAACAGTCCTTCGAAGCTCTTAGTGAAAGAGCGGTAGCTGTTGTCATTGATCCTATACAATCAGTGAAAGGAAAAGTTGTTATCGATGCATTTAGACTAATAAATCCAAACATGATGGTAAGTACATTTGTGACGACAATATATTTTCCAATTATGACTCCATACCGATTGCAGGTTTTAGGACAAGAACCCAGACAAACGACATCGAATTTAGGTCACCTACAGAAGCCGTCTGTTCAAGCATTGATACACGGACTGAATCGGCATTATTACAGTATTAGTATTAATTATCGCAAGAACGAACTGGAACAAAAGATGCTGCTGAATCTTCATAAAAAAACATGGATGGATGGTCTTACCCTTGCCGAATATTCAGAGCATAGTCGACTCAATGAGAATATTGTTTCCGAGATGCTTGAACTTGCGAAGAATTATAATAAGGTGAAACATTGCAGGCGCAGTTAAAAGCTTTATTACATACTTTTGTATAGTATGTGTATTGGATATATTAAATGTCTTTTATCATAATAACGACAGAGATTTATTTTCACAGGCCTTGGAAGAAGAGGAAAAGATGACACCAGAGCAATTAGCGATAAAGAATGTGGGCAAGCAAGATCCGAAACGGCATCTGGAAGAGAAGGTCGACACATTAATGGCTACAAATATTGTTCAATGCTTGGGAGCCATGCTCGATACGGTTGTATTCAAATAACTGTTTTCCAATACATCACTTGCAATATGATATTTAAAGGAAATATACATCTTTTTAAAATAGAAATATAACGTTTTGTTATTTTCCGAAATGGACATAATCCAGCAAAAATATGAATTAATATATGGACACATTCTTATCATATTTTTATAAAAAAAAATGTTTTCTTTATAAAATTTTGATATAATCAAATTGATACTAAACATTGTTATAACATGTGAATGTTTAATGGACAAAAGATGAGGTACACAATAATTCTGATATCTGATACAGAATAAGTACAATATGATAAAAAGAAATCATAGAAAATAAGATATTTTATAATCTATTATGATATTATTGATACTGAGACATCTATGAATACAATGTATAATCTATATCATTAATTATATTCCTAATATAATGATGGATATAGATTCACATATTGCGAGAGAGAAAACATAAAAAATGCATTAGTTACATAAATACTCTATACATGATTCTTGTCTTCGCATGATAAAAACATATGTACACAGTATAAATTCTTTGAACGTAACTTACCGAAACTCAGATTATAAGTTAGAATACTAGACGTATATATTTGCATTTGAGAAAAAAAGACATGTGATAGATAACATATGAAAAACATTAGGAAATGTAAATTAAAGAATCGCAGAATAGTTTGTATTCCTTTAGATTCGGAATACAAATTTTCGGAATACAAACATTTATAAAGTCAAGAAAATAGTATATATATAAAACTGGAATATTCTCTCATAACATATAGCAGAATGTATAATTCAATAAAAAAATAACTGTACATTTTTTTATGTAACAGTTTAATCTAAAAATTTTTCTTTTTTTGAATATCGATCTAACTTGACATAAGTTCTTGATTTTTATCCTTCTTTTTCTTTTTCTTCTTCTTTTTCTCTTCTTTTGCTAAAGATTCCTGTAACACATACACACATACATATAAGTATCTTATAATAATTATATAACGTCCAAATTTTTAGATTATAAATCTAATTATGACAAAAAAATCCAATTACCCCACTGGTAACTTCTTCCATTACTACGGACTCTTCGCCTTCTATGTCATGTTTTTCTTTCTTCTTTTTCTTTTCTTTTTTCTTCTTTTTATCTTTCGGTGATGATGTTTCTAAAATCTCCGATGTTTCTTGTTTCACTTCGTCCATTGTACTCGTGTCGTCGTTTCTCTTCCTCTTTTTACCAATGCCTATGTCACCATTCTTTTCCGTCTACATTTATTAAAAATAATATTTCTGATACTTTATACATGTGTATATATACGTTTATAAAAAATATTGAAAGTTAATTTAATAAAATTTAATTTAATAAAATATTGGAAGGCATTAGAATAATCGATTTACCGTTGTTGATTCAATTGTTGATGCAGTTGTTGATGCAGTTGTTGATACAGTTGTTGATGCCGTTGTTGATGCCGTTGTCAGTGTTGCCAGGTTTTGGTAATCTTGGTAACTATGTGACCATTCAGGAGGTGTTTTTTCATTTGGTTTTCCATATTTATCTAATAATCCTTCAGTTACCATACGTTTTTTTTGCGACGCTTTTGGTCCCAAACCCCACTTTCTTGGATATGAATCTCTCTCCATGATTACCCTTTTGAGTTTTGCAGCTACTCCATGATCACAAGCAGCCATAGTTGGAGAAGACATCAAAGCTATAGCTGATGTATACAAGACAAAAATAAATATTGTTTGGAGACCACAGATAAAGTTAAATATTTTGAAGATTAAACATAAAAATGATAAAATGGACATTAAGTTGAACAGTTCTGAATGAATGGGAGAAGTTAAACAATGTTGAGTTAAACATTATCGTTATTTTGAAAATATATTTACCAATTGCTACAGCTTCACCCTTGGTAGTTACGATTACAATTTCCTCATTCAATTCTATCCCTTGATCGTACATCAAAACACCTGGTAACATTATTTTAGCTCCATAACAAATTGCGTTTACCTAATAAATTTGTGCAATATAACTATTAAATAACAATAAACATTCTTTTTTCAAAAGATATAATAAGTGAAATACATACAGCGCTGTCCTTTATAATGATTCTTTTGTGATTTATTAGCAGCGATTCCAATGGTCTTATAACTCTTCTTAGATACGATTCATCTCCGTGATTATCGTACAACCATTGGGCATCAAGAATATCCTGCATAGTGACCATACCATCCTGTTCAGACAAAACGCCAGAACGGCTTCTTCGAAGTTCTTGCATGTGACAACCAGTACCTAAGAAGAGTCCAAGATGGACACACATAGTTCTGATATAGGAACCAGCTTCACAACTGACACGGAATACTCCCATATTGCGTTCCTGGTCATAATCGAGAAACCAACTGTCGTAAACTGTTCTGACGCGGAGCTGTCTCTTGACCGCCGATATCAGCGGCGGCCTTTGGAAGAGAGCACCGCGCAATTTTTCCAAGGCTTGATTCACCTAAATCATCAGTATTAGTGTGAAATCAATACAAGATGCCTATTTGGATATTGATATACAATAATTATCTTTTGGATAACAAAGAATTAATAAATATTGACATTTCCGATTGTCAGATAGAATCTCATGTTTAACAATAATTTTTACTAGTTTTGTATTTAAGTTTAGTTTTGTTTTGTACTTGTATTTAAGAGATAAATAACTGCAAATAATGTGATACTTATCAGAGACAAGAGACTCAGTCATTATTTGATTCTGAATCATACTATTCATACATTTATTTGTATAAATACTTGTTTATTTTGCATTGATTTATATTTGTTTAAATATTTATTTATTCCATTATCCACAATCACCTATATTTACCTTTTGAATACTTTCAGCGGCAGAATGAAGCTTGAATACGGCAACATATTCCTTTCCAGCAGACTGCTGCGACTTGGCTAGTCTCGTTGCTCTGTCTATGCAGACTATCAAACATCCTGATACTTTAGGATCCAATGTACCAGAATGACCAGTCTTTTCCACCCTTAAGATCTTTTTTATCCAAGCCACTACTTCATGTGATGATGGATTGCATGGCTTGTCCAAATTGATACAGCCTGATTTTATATACTCTGACAAGCTGCGATTTAGCGGAGTAGAACCACTGGTCAATGGAGTAAAATGCTTCGTGCGTGTCAACATTTTATCAAAATTCTGCAATAAAAAACAAGAATTTGTCTCTCAAATTTTTCAAATTATATTACATAATTAGTCGCAATTATGTGGTACATACAGATTTATTGAAACAAATATTACCTTAAACAACAGAGGCCAGTCTTTACATTCAAGCTTCACCTCCATCTTCGAAGGTTCAATCTCACATTTGGTCGCTAATTGCAATTCACCAAGCGATTTCTTCTTATCCTTTTTCTTGTTCTTCTCTGTAAGAAAATTAGGAAGTATAATATAACCTAGTTTACCTTAACCTCCATTTAATAAATAAAGCAAGGTAATTTTCTCGTGTTATTCATATAAGTAAATGTAGTGGGCAGCGTTTTTTAGGTTTGTTAATTTGTTTTAATATTTCAAACAGTACTATCATCATAGATGATCGATGTTGCGTTGAGTGAACACGTGTTCATCATGGGGTTACTGTATGAATTCATAACAGAAACGACGCGATCCGGATCAACGCAAATAGGAATCAATGCAATATCTAAAAAAATATTTCGTATGGAAGCGATGTTTCTTACCTTCTTCCATTTTAAAATTTGTTAAAACTTATGTAAAATTCAAATGCCGCCAAATGCTACGAAACGTAATAAAACTCCAAGAGAAGAATGGACTTATGAAGTAATATAGTAGAAAAGAACGTGAAGAACAGTGAAATCTAAATCCTAGTTCCTAGTGTTCCTAGCTAGTGTAAGAAAGCAGGTATACTAATAGGTCTGTTTGCATTACTTAAAATCCCCAAAAAAATTTTTAAACTAATAGCGTTTTCGGCCCGACCATTTGCCCACATGAGTGTACAGCTTTACTGATATTTTTATTCTAAAGATATATTCTCATTGGATATCATGTGTCGCGCGTGATGAATATCGTACGAGGGATTCTGTACCAAACAAGAAAATTACAAAAGTGAGCAAATTTACTAGGTGTTGACCAATGAAATTATCAATATATTCTAGTAAGTTCACTCATTTTTGTAATTTTCATCTCGTTTTAAGATACAGACTATGTCAAAGACTCGCTAAAAATGCTTTGAAGCATTTGGACCAATTAGAAGAAAGAATTTTACAAACTGACCAATTAAAAAACGCTTCAAAGCGTTTGCAGCATCGCATTATTATTAGACCGTACCCACAGAATCGTTCTCCTGGTGTGTCGAAGCCATAATGGCTCTTTCGTTTTATTCAAATTAAAGTATTTTGATAATTAATTTTCCAATTATTTTTTCAATTCTACTAGTTTATCACTTTCTTATTCGATTAGCTTTCTTAACGTTAGCTTTTCACGAACGCAAAATTAATTATCAGAATACTTTAATTTGAATGAAAGTTTTTCCATCATTATTATATGCCGAACGCTACTCTAAATTGTTGTGAAAGAAAATAATTGTTGTGAAAGAAAAAAAGAAAAACAATCGCTAAACATCAAATGAACACAAATGAACAGCACATAATAAAATTTACATTAAGAACGTTAATCGAACAAGAAAGTGACAATTGTGATTAATAAAATAAGAAAAATAATCGCGAAATTATCAGAATAGTTTAATTATTAATTTGAATAAAGCGAAAGAAGCTTTTCGCTATTGCTATATATCGAACATAAATATGCCACTGAACAACTGTTAAAAAACAATTAAAGACAAGAAACGCTTAAAAAGAGCTATGTTTGCATTTCTTAATTGAATTCCAAACTGGAATCTGGCAATTCTGTTCTAAGCATGAAAAATAGTATGTGTTAAAAAAAGCTAGTGTTACAAGAATTTAATACTATTTTCAAAAACTGTAACTGTTGTATCATTGATTTGAGTTGTACTAGGAGAAGACAAAGATTTCTGATTATATATATATTCAGAGATGGAGGAATATATATAGAGATGGAGCCAATTTAAAAATGTCGATTTTTTAAGTTTCACACGCACAATAAGTAGCTCTTCCCTAATATTTATCACATTTTCTAAATGTCTTGAATTCTCTAAATCAACTGTAAATTACAGTTTCATCGTTCAATTTTTTCTAAGTAACATTATTATTTACATATTTGATCAGAGTAAAAGGTACTGATTAAAACGAAGCTCAATTTCAATGTGGTGGCAGGAATAAAATGATCGCTTTGACATATTTTATGCACTATATGTACACACACACACACACACACACACACACACACAC
>Ga0157362_1001145_pt1 | contig 10725 bp, 7 predicted proteins | sample AttlaeALBM3_FD_111480 | JGI IMG/M metagenome (GOLD analysis project Ga0157362, IMG submission 111480) | Fungus gardens microbial communities from leaf cutter ant in Ribeirão Preto, State of São Paulo, Brazil - Atta laevigata ALBM3 | ecosystem: Host-associated > Fungi > Mycelium > Unclassified ... | reverse complement strand
ACATTTATTATTCACAATGATTCTTATATGATTCTTTCGGACTTTAGGAATTTTAACTCTCATTCCAATGATTAGAAAATGATAATAAAATTAATATCTGCCAAGTTTTCTTGGTTTGTTTATTTGTTACAAAAGAGTATTATTTTATTGACGTCAGATTCTTTCATGTGTGACGAGAAGAAAGCGATTTCCAAGCACGAAGGACATCGATAAGAAGGAACGACAGAAGGTTATGTGAAGTATAACATGGGGAAGAACGTGCTGACCCATTAAATTTCCGTTGTTCAGAAAAAGTCAACACCAATGAATGAGCGACATGTAAGCACCGCGCGTCAAAGAAAAAAGTAAATGGTCTCTCTCTCTGGAAGAAAAATGAGAGAAGAATCCTCCCGAATAATTGTACACGCCAATAGTTGAATTTTAATTTCGGCCCCTTCAAACGAATAATTGAAAGTACAAAAAAAGACGATATTCAATTTTAATAAATAAAAACTATCGATGTTCTCTCGTTAATCAGAGTGCAAATTTAATCCTACTTTCATTTCTCTTTTGAAAAAGATATCAATCATCACGAGTCAAGATTATTAGCAGAATGAACAATTCGAGGTCAGAATTAATGTAAGTCGAGACAATTTATTCTAAAAATAGAAAAAAATATATAAATATCGCAAACATTCGAAATTCCGAAATGATGGATCTATAAATTATTATTATCTTCATCAATCTTCTGTTTAAAACTATTGACTACGATTTATGATGACGCAATGAGCGGCATCGATAATGCCGAAACGAAAATATATAGTATTTAATATTAATCTACTTCTCGAATTATCTCGGACAACTATTTATCCCGAAAGATTCAAAGTCACATCGCGAGGCGCATCTGACGATTGCCTCATTAAATACGCAAAGGCAGATGCGCGAATTTTCGAGGCGACGTATTTATACGCGCCTTCGGCGTCAGGGCTCGAGATTGGATAGCGACGGAGAAGAGACTTATTACGAGACGAGGCGATTACGCAAGCGAGCGCAACTTCGTCGCGGCGACGAGAGAAACGAGGAGAGAGATCCGGATGGAAATGAAGCGAGATCTAAATAGCGCGCGTTCCATCGCGCTATTAATTACGTATCGAGTTACGTCAGTTCTCGAGACGTTGTCGACCGCACTCGCCCTAATAGCGAATTTGGAATAATGACGTAATGAATTTCTCACAGAAAATTCATAACTACAAAATAAATACATAGATCGCGAGAAAATCGAGCGCAAGGACTCGCAAATAAAAGTTGTTCAATTTGAAAAGAGATTTTCTTTTCGCCCTTGGAAAGACTTCCAAAATCTTCTATCATATAGTAATAACTAGAAGGAAACGTGAAGCTATAAACTTCGCATAGTGTTTTTCTTCGTGTGGCCTTGCTTATTGCTTTGCCAATATTTTGTCAAAATATAAAGGAAGGTCACTTGAATTCTATTACACAACAATGCTGCTCTTTGTGTCAATCTTCATTTATGCATTAATATGAACAATCTACAATTGTGAATAATAACTTACATCTTTGTGAAATAAGTTTTTCCATGGGCGAGAGAGAAATTTCATTAGCAAACAATTAATACGCAGCCTTGAAGACGCCAAGAATGACGGAGTGCATATAGCAGGATGCGGGTCGATCATGTTTACGAAATGGTTCTCTTGTGAGAGAGCGAAAAGAAATTACGGAGAACCCGCGAAACGGAGGGACGAAGAGAGGAAACTTTTCCACTCGTGCAATTTAATCCGTGCGCAGCGAGAGAAGTCGGGGCGAGCGAGATTGAACGGATCAATGCGGAAGAGAGGCGTTTTCAAAGTGGGACGACGACGGCGACATATAGTATAAAGCGGTGACGCGAAATCCGCGTTCCCGACCAAGTCGCATTCTGGTGAACGTCGTGGCATTCTATAATAACCCATCAGCGTCGTAAAATCGCGTGACGATACGCATAAAAGATCCTCGCTGTATTTTTCTTTCAAATTTTTTTTCCTTTTAAAATATCGCGGACGATACGAACTCAAGTTACAATAAGAAAAGATTTTCAAGGAATGCAAATATTCGATAAATATCGTAATTTGAGAGCATCGCTTAGATTAAGGACGTTCTTCGACTGCATTGTGCTCAACCTAATGAGCACATTAGTGCTCACCATTATGAAAATTTTTATGAAAATTTATTTCACTTTTATATAGTATAAGATATTCCATAAGTGTTAATGTGTTTGTACAAATTTTTTTATACAATACAAAATACCTCTTCGCTACTGCCGCCGTCGAAAAAATAGCGATTTTATTTACTGTGTTACTTATTTTGCTTAATGATTTCTTAAAAACGAATACCGGAAGCGGTATTTAGACAAATTTCATATTATTCCTTGTGACATCAAGTTTCATATCTCATTGTTTCAAAAAATTATTAAAAAAAACTTTTTTACAGTGAATAAAAAGATCACTTTCGAAATAAGTTTTAGATAGGAATCCTATGTATGTATATATATATTAAATGCTTCAACTTTGAAGTGGAATATTTCGATTTTTAATCCCGCTCTGGGTATTGAGTTTTAAAGCACATATATTCAGGACATTAAAAAAAGCTTATTCTGTAAGTTTCAGAAAAATCTAAAAAAAATGGATTTTTTCGGAGAACGTCCTTAACTCAGTCGTTATGTACACTGAATGATCGCTCCATGAAAGTTAAATAACATGAAATTTAAGAAACTTGGAAAGCAATGATTTTACATGAAAGTATTCCTTATAAATTCATAGAGAAAGTAATCGAAGACATTGAGATACAACTATTAACTGTTAAACCGAAATAAGCAAAAAATTTCTGATTGGAGAAATATACAGCCTCTGTGAAATTTCCGATAATAATTCACAAATACAAAAATTACATATATTAATTATATATAATTTATAAACTTTTAACGGATAATTTATGCACTTTCGATTAAAAAATAGCACTCGATTTTCTCATAAATATGTCTCGCGTCATTCAATGCCACAATTTAAGAAACGCTCAATGTATCCACAAGTCGCGACGACCAAAGGAGATTAAAACAACAAAGAGACGAAATATAATAAAGGCGCCACATGTCGGCGCACGTGCCGGATGCAATTTAGAACGGCGAGCGAACTTCAATGAGACGTTTCGATAACTGGCAAATATCTGCATGAATACGCGCGTGTGTATGTGTGTATGCGTGCATGCGTGCGTGCGGCGATTGCGTAACGATCGATCGCTGGGATCGAGGAATAAACTACGTATATAAATAGGACGACACTTGTACATCTGTGTGTGATACGAAGAACACTGAATTAAAAGTAATATAATAGCGGGGATAATATACAACGGGGCCGGGGAAATCCGCAGGTACACGTGTGCTGTTCCTGTGTGCCTACCTTCGTGTTCCTCGGTGCGTACCGATGTACATCCTTTGGGCGATTTATAAGACAACCGAGCGCCGAGTTGCATCGACGGGCAAGCCGGTTTCGTCCAACGTGACGGTTACTTAGGACGTCATTTAGTCGTCCCTTTCCATATTAAAGTCTTACCTACGATATAGACAAAGAAAGAGAGAGAAAGATGGAGACAGAGAAGATGTCCGATAATTTCACCAACCTCAGTTAAATCTAACTACAGATTTTATATTATTGGCTCGGTGTACATTCACGTCATGCGTTTAATGCTAAACGGAAGCTTCTGTCATCCTTCATCTCAACATCAAGCTTCCTTTTTCACACTTATTAACCGCAAACGATGCTTAGATATGCTAAACCGAGATTTCGCGTTCGATGTTAAATGCAGGGCGAGAGAGGATGAATTGTTCCTAAATAAAAAAGGACACAATAGATTTAAACCAAAGTTAACTTGAGATTGGTTGAAATTGAATTGCAAATAAATAGAAGTCGCCGTCGGTGCAACGTCGGGCTCAAGCTAGAAAGGCGAAGATATTCATGAGTAGAATCGCTCTAAAGGAACCACACCGCAGTGAACACGATATACGAACTATTCTGTTATTTATCGCTAATATTTACACGAAACGCTTGCGCTCGCGCAAGCTCGCGCGAGCCGCATACGTCGATTAAAGCTTCCCGCAGGTGCAACAAATCTCATACCGGCGGGGCCAATTGGAAAATAGGAGACAAACGCTGACTGATCTTAATTTGGATGCACAGTGAAATATTTTGCGAAACTGCAACAGGTCGATTCTTTTCTTTAATAGCGCGAGAAATTTTATACGCTTGGTAAATATAAAAAATAATGTAAGGAATACATTATGCAGTTATGTTCTGCTTATTATTACGCGAAATTGTAAAATAGTTTAACTTTTTTTAAGGAATTATTTACGTCATGCACGGAATACACAGTGATATGTTATTGAGGAAATATTATTAGCTCTTTGCTCCTTATATGATGAGATAAATTAAACGTGTTCTTGAATCACGCACAAATACATGTATTGGAAGATATATATAAAACTTGTCTGTATCGTCTATTAATTTAAATGTATGGAAAGAATGATTTCGTTAAAGTATCAAAAAATTAAACTGAATATAGATCTGAAAATAATTTCGTTTGGATCATCAAAATAATTAGAATATTTGAACTAGTTGCTAGAATGTTAAAACTTTTTGCAACATTGTCAGTATTTAAGTGTTCAACATACCCGGGAAAAAAATATTATATATATATAAATGGACATATTTTAAATATAATTATATATAATTATATATGAAAAATTTTTTCCCGGATAATTATTTTGATAATCCAGCAAAATTCTTTTCAGATCGGTATCTAAATTTTTAGATACTCCAGCAAAATCGTTCTTTCTATGTAGAATTTCGGTATTACAGATCATAGAAAATATTTCCCTTCAATCTTCAAAACACCGAGCATGTACTCCATACGCTGCGCGATCAACGGAAGGTCAAGTTCACAATTGCGATAAGATTAGTTTTGCATGAGAAATGGACACCTCTTTTTTATCGTGTTGTAATATACGCGCCTGACATGCTTACGCTGTTATTGACATAGCCCTTAATATCGCAAGCTACCGATCGATATCATATTACCTATCCGGAAACAAATGGCCGAGATAACTTGCTAAGAAAGAACAACGAAGGTCGTTATCAAACATACGACGATAATTCGTCCTGTCGTTCCTTTCCGTTTGTAATGTTGACAATAAAACATTAACACGATCGTGATTGTGATCATTCGACAAAAATTATTGCTCGCTTCCCGACTAAAATATCGATAACAGTAACTCTTCTGAAAGCTATTTTCACCTATATGGCGATTCGAATGTCTCGTTAATCAAAATTCTGCGCGTCGTAGCGCTGAAATTCCAGCTAATCCTGACGATAAAAAATTTTCCGGAAAATACCGTTATTCGAATTACAAAAAAAAAAAATATCAATACATTGATAATGAAATTCTTTCGAAAATATTTGTCGTCAAAAGGCGATAGATGTAGAATATAGGGTGTAGAATATAGGTACTCTATTACTTTTCATAATCGGTACATTCAAAAGACGACGAAGAGTATTAAACAATATGGCTCAATTCAAATAAATATTCTAATCGATATCTTTCTAATCGATATTCTTCGTGATTATTTTCTCTGCATCTCCAGCAATAGCGATTCGTCTTTACAAGTTCTGATAACGGTTATCACACATTAACACGCGCGAGGTAATAATCGGGTCTCCGGCAAAAATCGCAGAAATCATTTGCGGTAATGTTTGTACAACTGCTACAACATATATTTTATTTCGCTCATATATTTTTGTTCAAATTTCGTATACGTTACAAATTTTTACGGCAAAATTATTACGGTCTGTTTTCATGTGACGTTTCGGCAAAGTTCACGGCGCAGCTTCGTCCGACGTTTTGAAAGAATAGCTCGACATTTCATCTCCACGTTTTACAAGTTTTCATTATCAAATTTAAAAGACAAAAAATTGTGCAGGATAATCGTGTTTACTGAAAAAGAGATAGATAACCGCTCTAAATTGGAATATCAATATTGAACTTGAATTAATCATCGCAGAGATGAAAAGCAATGTTAGAAAAACATCGCGTTATTATCTAAATCGAATAAAGAAAGAAAATGATAAGTTGCGGAGGACAAAGATTAAATTAAATTGCAACAATGCGGTACTTAAAATATAATTATCTCTATTCCCCGTGTTATGTAAAAAAAATCTAAATTCTTGCTAGACTAGATTTCAATAGGCAAGAGTAAGTAATGGTTGCATAAAAAAGTAACAGGAATGCGAATCAACAATTTTTATGCTATCGTTTTATGCGATGGAAAAAACAGATTTAATCGCGGATCGTAGAAACTGTGATAGCGAATTATCTAAAGATTCTTGAGATTGTTATTGACAGAGCGATTGCTATCTTGAAAATACAAGTACTCTTGATGACTGAAGAATAATCGCGATATTGAAAAAAAAATAGAGAATGCTCGATTCGAGTCAGATTAATGAAAGAGCTTTCTTTAAAGAAATATCATATATCATGATGTAGGACACTTGTCTCTCTGAATCGGAAAATAAACTAGGCTCCTATTATTGAAAAGAAACATACGAAAAACTAGGAAAATGTTGTAGTATACATATACTTTAATATTTTCCTAGTTGTTCGTATACGTTTCTTTTCAAGAATAGAGGCTCTGTTCTTAATTTGGATGCGTTAAATCTGGATTGCAAATTCATTCGCTACAAATAAAACTTTATATAATACTGAAACATGAAGATGTTTTCATAAGTTATATATCTCAGAATTTCTTTCAAAATAAATTGTTACGGATCTTCCAAATTATCTATAATTAGAATGTAATGTATAATACGATTGGATCAATTAATTAAAATTCAAATATTAACACATGTATTCAGAATTCATAGCACGATTGTCACGAAAGTGTGCAATTAGAATGGACTAAGTAATTAAGACGAGTTCTCGTGATATTACTCGGAAATTAAGAACCAAGAATAATATGAATCTCTAAGCTTGAATGCTATTTCGTAGAACTATTATATCAATGCAATCTTGTCTTAAGTGGCTTAGTTCTGCTATACTTAATACTCCAATTATTTCTTCAACATATACGTGTAACACATGTACATGTATCGCGCGCGCGCGCGCGCGTGTGTGTGTGTGTGCGTGTGTGTGTAATTGCATACCGCATCAGCCAAGATTCGTTATCCCAAAATCTCATCACGAAGCCGCGCCAAGTACTTTGCTTATTTTCCTACGAGTCGCATCACCACTAGTCATTTCCTCCCTCATTTCAATTCCTTCTTAAGGAGATTGTAAGAGCATAAAACACATACATATATTAATATATATTTACGCTTTAACCAAATTACATACATGGAAGTTGTATTCTGTTTTTATTGAGCAACACATTTTTATAGATTATTAATTTTATTTGTTAATATTTTTATTGTTATAAACAAAACTTTTTAAAAAGATTAGAAAATTTTCTAATTTTCTAATCTAAATTTTTTTGTATAAATACTTTAAGTATTAAAAATGACTTGTGCAAAGTTTCATTAAGATTCATCAGTTAATTTATAACAAATATTTTGTTTATTTAACTTGTTTACTGAACTAATGTCTGCATCTCAATGTAACTTTATATAAATACTCTTAAATTCATAAAATACCTAAAAAGTATATAAAAAGTATATATAAAAAAATTAAGATTTTTATCATTATTTTATAATACATTTCCATATATTTCTATTAGAGTAAAAAATAAAAAATATTACTTTTTATTATTTAATTTTATTAAATAACTTTTGATCCAGATGGTAAACTGTTTCTAATTTTTTTGTATTACTTTTAAATGCAATTTGGAATAATCTGTAATTTTTCAAGTAATTCTTAACAAATTGCATTTGCCTTACAACTCCTTATCATCGAGGAGTGTGCAATCGCATATAAAGGTATAGAAAGAAAGATATAAGCAAAGGATGTTTCCTCTCCCCCTCCCTCCTCTTTTTTTTTAATCTATCATTTATAAAATTACACTCGCATGTGTAATGAATATACCGTCTACCTTTCCGTTCGTATCGTTATTAACTGGAGATTGCAAAGATTCATATATCTTATCGCATCGATCAGCTGATCACTCTCTCATGGCCTAATAATTTCCCGGCAAAATTCCGATCTCGTTTAACGCGCGGAAGGATGCCGGCAACATCGATACTCATCGTTTAAATGCAAATCTTCAAAGTCATACATAAGTGATCGGATAATTTACGACATTTTCAATGTGAGATTCATATTATTATTACATTATTATAATTATATTACTATTATATTACTTTTATATTACTTTATATTACTATTATATTACTTTTTTCAGTAAAACGCAAAAATTTGATATAATGCATAAACTGTAGTCTGTGAATCAGTTCGTTCCTCTAAATAGGGAGGGCTTTGAAAACTTGCATAGTCGCGCGATTGTAAAGTTCGTACTCGACTCATCGCGAATGCTAAAAGGATATAAAAGTTTCGTAACGTCAACTTACATGCCGCATTTCCTCCGCATTGTCCGCGCGCGTGTTAGCCCATCGCCGCTGAATCGATACTGGCCAGCTACGTCGCGCTTCTGGCCTATGCCCAATCCAATTCTGAACGATCGTTTTACTCATTAACGAAACTTCCTCTACCGATGATATTGACATCAACATGCGAAGGTTTTACGTAGATCTCGAAAGTTGATCATTCTCGATCTGATCTTCCCGAAAGAGAGAAAGAGAGAGAGAGAGATGATCACTCGCGCGTGGCTAACGCCAACTTCGATCTACATAAAACGCAAAACACGAGTCGCAAATCGGAAGCTTCTTACATTAGCCAATCTCGGAGCGTCATTTTTAAAATTAATGCATCGGATTGGTTGATTGCAACAAGCTGATCTGCGATTCACGTTTTTGCATCTTATATAGGACTTAATCACGACCACCTTTTGCTATCCGATTGAACGATTTTTTACATCAAAGTGCTTCATTACTGCGATGCTTATTATAATTTTCCATCTGCAATTATATTTTTATTCCCTTCATCTGCAATCTGATTCTTTTTTGCCCAGCTCAAATATTTTTATTATTCGAAACTTTAAAAAAATTCAGGATTACATTACCAAATTCGTTTCTTAAATGTTAAAATCTTTATTTAATAAAAATTGAAATTTGAAGAAGAAATTTGAGAGGGAGATATCGCTTATGTGCCAAAAAAGACCCAAGTTGCAGACGAAAAGTCCTAATTCGCTTCCGGTTTAACATATTTTAGAATGTCCTACATTCTCCTGCACTCTTCCGCTCCTTCCTATTATTCATTCCTATTATGTTCTTACCATTGAGCTCATTAGTTAGGATTACGTTTGTTTTCTTTTCGTTACGCGGTTGTGACGAGTCTTTAAGAATTCAAAGATACGAAGACATTTACATTACGACATTGATGACGGTATTATCGTAACACTTGCACACATGTTAAAGCTTGATTTTACTAGAAAATTGTTAGCAACCTAAACTGTTCGAAGTTTAAGGAGGTTGTAAGAGCATAAAACACATATATTAATATTTACGTTTTAAACAAACTACGTACATATAAAAGCTCCTAACATTCTGTTTTTATTGAGACATTTTCATAGATTAATTTTATTTGTTATTTTCATTGGTATGAACAAAAATTAAAATTTTTTTATACAAGTACTTCAAGTATTAAAAATGACTCGTGCAAAGTTTCATTGAAATTCACCAATTATAACAAATAAATATTTTATTTATTTACTGAACAACTAACATCTGCATCTCAATGTAACTTTACATAAATATTCTTAATTCATAAAGTACTTATATAAAAAAAAAAAATTGAGATTGTTATTATTATTTTATAATACATTTTCAGATATTTCTATTAAAATACAAATTTGAAAAATATTGCTTTTTATTGAAATAACTTTTGACCCAGATGGTAAACCGTCTCTAATTCTTTTGTATTACTTTTAAATGCAATTTCAAATAATGTAAATTTTTCAAGTCTGTAAATTTTTCAAGTAATTCTTAACAGCTTAACGCCAAGACCAGTATCTCCAGATATATTGCATTTGCCTTTCAATCTTCTTAATAGCCTCATTCCTTCTAATATTGATGAATTGCATGTAATAAAATATCCTTATGCTCACGAGATAAAACTGGAATACGGTAGATACACAATCGCCTCGCAAGCTCTTTTTCTTCATATATAACAATTTGAGATGTACGTTTCATACTCGGTCTACGTTGCAGAATTAAACGTTTAATCTTCCGGTATATGTATAATGTAGGTAACAAGAAATACGTCGGAACGATGCAAGGGATTAAAACCGTTTTGCGCAGCGTGTGGAGTTTCGTCGATGACGAGCATACATACTTATAGATATCTCTGATCTGTCTTGCGCGTGTAGAAAAATATTCCTTACACGTAAATTTCATCGCAGATGAAATTATACTATAAAGAAGCCGCGTGTCTTCTCCAATTGACCCGTCATCGGCGATTGATGGAAAACGTGTTTCACATATAAACATTATTTCAGATCATATCGTATTTATATGTTCATTTTTATATGTGTATGCGTGTGTGTGTGTGTGTATGTGTGTGTGTGTGTGTGTGTGTGTGTGTGTGTGTGTGTGTGTGTGT
>Ga0157362_1001144_pt1 | contig 10726 bp, 2 predicted proteins | sample AttlaeALBM3_FD_111480 | JGI IMG/M metagenome (GOLD analysis project Ga0157362, IMG submission 111480) | Fungus gardens microbial communities from leaf cutter ant in Ribeirão Preto, State of São Paulo, Brazil - Atta laevigata ALBM3 | ecosystem: Host-associated > Fungi > Mycelium > Unclassified ... | reverse complement strand
CGCCCTTCACCTTTACGTAATTGTTCTTCGTTCTGCCAGAGCAATAGTCATCGCTTGTCGATCTGTCGCTCGACGATGAACCAGGATGCTTCCTCTCGGTCTCGCCATTCGAGCCGAAGCGCGGGCATCTGCCTTCAATATTTGAGAAACTCTTACTACCCTCGTCTGAAGACGTCGAATGACCGGACCTGCAACTCTCGACGCCGTCGCCGCTGGCGTATCGCTCGCGAAATCGCCTTTCGTTTAAAAGACGACCATCCACGCAGTCGAACGAACATTCCGGATTGTTCTCCTCGAGGAACGGAGGTGGATTGTCATTGATGCTTTGCGGAAAGAAGCCTTCCGTCCGAAACGTGTCGTGCAATAGCTGCTGCTGCTGCTGCACACTTCTCGGCGACGATCTCGTCGGCGACCGTTCGATGCTCATATCGTATCTTCAACCAAACATGAATATTATCGATTAGAGGTCAATAACGGGAATATGCACGTGTCTTGCTTATAAATCTTTTGAGGAGACGCTATTTTTCTCGTTACTGAAGTCGTAATAGCAGCAATCATTTACAAAGTAATTTGAAATGACCTCGTTCAATGATGAATTACGAACAATGAAATCAGACGAAGATAAATTACTGCTCGTTTTCATAAAATCACTATTGTAGTTAATAAAATCACTATTCCAGATTTGTCCAAATTTGATAAACAGCAATCATCTCTGATCATCGCGAAACATTTCTTTTTATATGACTTTCTCAATACAATTATTTTTAATTATGTTCGTTTGTACGATTTCTAACATTACGCGTAATTTATTATCAACTTTTCCTCAATATTATTTAAAAGTTAGAATCATCCTGCCAGAAATGCTTTGTAATTTTAGTAAGTTGAAACGGAAACAAAGTGTATGAATTTTATAAAAAAAAAAACTGCAGAAAACCGTTTGGTCTTTATAGTTACGCTTAAATATAATACTCTTCCGTGCTTGTTATTAATCCTGATAACGTGCACATTTTAATGAACCGCCGTGATTATTTAAATACCGCGTTCGCATCGGATTTTACGTGTTTGCGTGACTGAATGCTGATATTAAATCCAGGACCAATAATTTGCCGAGAGAGAGCATGGAACAAAATGTTTGCTCCGATTAAATATGTTCGGTCGATCGAAATTATGATATGCGAAACGAGATTTTAGGAAGTATTTATTACACAATATACCGCATATATTATTTGTTATTTGATAACCATTAATTGATTAATTGTTAATCAATGGTCCAGGTAATTGATACCGATAAACAAGCTTGTTTAACAAATTGTATAATTTTAATGCTCTTTAGCGTTATGCTCGTATTTATTCAATAAAACGAAAATAAAATGTTCATCGTAATATATCAATTAAATCTAAACATTTAACAATGTTTCCACAAATGGATAACGGCGTTTAACAACGAATGTTTACATAGTTTCAAGATTAGAGATCACTTTATATAATCATGATTAAAATACTACGATTTAACACTACCCGATCAAATCAATAATTATTATCAACGAGCATATGTAAGTTTTTCTTTTAAATTCAACAAAGTTTTCATTGAAATTCAATAAAAAATAAGCAAAAATTAATCAAATTATATTAAGTTAATGTAGGCCGCTATATATAACTAAATAAGGAAAAAAAATAAACAAGGCTCGATCTTGATAATTAATAATTTTTATATGTAAATTCTAAATCATTTTTCAATTATATGAACTGTCCCATCGGTACTGTCGGACTTGATATGCAATCGTAAACTAAAGCTGAAACAATATTATAACAATATTAATTAAATCAATCGTCGATTTGATAAAGATTAGCATCTTAAAAATTCGACAGATAGTAAGCGGCGCAAAGTATGTAAACTGGAAAATGAAAGTAGAATTGACATATAAAAATATTAGATCTAGCCTCGACCGTATCGGTCCTTAACTTACTTATTTGATTTAATCAAATTAATTATCCACTTGCACATCAAATTATCGATTAATTATCAATTTGATATAATTATGTTCAAAATTCGCACATTATTTTCATAACCAAATCTCACTACTCTACAATAATAAAACACTCACCTTCCGTCCTGAGAACTGGAAAATTTCCCACTTGCGGTCTTGATGTCCTCGATGTCGCCGGCGTCCTCCCAGCGATTTGGGCTGCTGACGCCACCCAGCCATCCTTCGACGGTGGTCCTGGCCGCGGCCAAGGCGATGTTCCTTGCCGCTTCGTCTCTGGCGCAGAGCGGCGCCAGGAATCTACTGACGAGCTCAACTTCGTCGCCTTTAGTAGAGGCGCCGCTGCCCGATGAACTGCTCGGTTCTCGATACATCTCTCTTTTCTTGTATCGTCGCGCACGTTGTTTTCCTTCTATCCGATCCTTGCAGAATCCTTCTTTCGTCTTTGAAAGCAATCGCACGGAGTATCGAGGCGCCCGGGCGCTCGGCTCGATTCCCAGGATAAACAGTGTGCGATGGACCAGCGGGATATCTACACTTTTCTTCCTTCCAATTCGCCTTTTCTCTTTTTCGCAGAGGGACGATACCTTCGCCTATTTTGCGAGCTCGTCGAGCAATCTTCTCTCGAAACAGCGACTGTAATCGTCAACTGTAAGAGGAAATAGTACCATCAAAAGACCTGTTTATTTTAATCTCGATTGCAAAGATCGCTCGCACGTGCACTGTTATCAAAGAAGCAAGGTAGACTAATCCTTCAAATTAAATAATATTTTTTATTTTTAACTTCCATGTATATATCAAATATAATGTAAATCATATATATTTCTTTAGTTTAGTTAGTGGATAGTTTTAAAGTAAGTAACGTCCTTATTAACATGCACTTAATGATAAACTAAATTAATAAACTAAATTAATTAAATATAATTTAATACATTTGTTTAAATTAAATTATTTAATTCCATTGTTTTAATTAAATTAACGATATATTGAATAGGAGAAGTGGTGATCTTTAGAAATAATTAAAAATAATTCAAATTGAATGTAATTTGACAATGTGAATTCAACAGTGCGGATCGACTCATTGTTCTGTGTCTACAAGCGAAACGCAACACACAAACGAGAACACGGTCAATCGCTAATTACGATTATTCTGTTCGGATAATTTTCTCTTTAATTTAATTCTCTGTATCTCTCAAATCTCTTTTATACGTAATTTTTTACGAAAATAAGTATAATCTTTCGTTTCAATCTTGTTCTTATCTGAATTTTTTAAACCGATAATGAAATCGTCGCGATAATCTCTCTATCGAACGAATAGTCATTCTAACATCACGTCTTCGCCGAATCGATCGTTCGACTCGATCGATTGTGTTGGCCGATTAAACGGCACTCCCGATGTTCCCGTTTCCCGAAGTTCTTTCTTTCTCTAAGCAGCTAAGAAAGAAAGGGGGCGAAGGAAAAAAGGAAGGCAGCGTGCGAGAGTAGATCGCGCGCGCGGTACTATCCTCGCGTAATTACGCTCGTTTCGTCGCGTTTCGCCGTGAGAGAATCGGCCGTAAAACTCGTTTCTCGGAGGATTTTACCGAGGCGAGGTGCACCTCGGGATACGTTTCAGGGCGATAGAAAGTAGGCAGGAGGCGTCGGCTGCCGCGTCGAGGCGATCTATCGAGATTCGAGTTCAGGGAGGGCAAGACGATGGGAATAGAGGACGATTCTTTGACGTACCTTCCACAGAGAAAACGATCGACTAAGAGAACGTTTTAGCTTGATCGGATGCGATCGCAATGCGTCTCTCCTCTTCTTTCTTCTATTTCTGTATCCTTTTATATAGTGCTCATCTTTCTCTTTCTTTTCTATCTCTTTTTCTCTTTACTTTACTATCAACGATTTCTATTATACAATTTGTTTCTTGCTTTTTTTCTGTATCAACGTAATCAGTAATCGATCGTAATCACTAACCGAAAATCACATTTTCCTTTATATTATTATCGCATACGTTATTTTGCCGAACTTTTCGCAAAATTTTCTAAATGATTTTCCGAATGATAGTCTACTTTCTTCCAAGGATGTTATTTTAGTCCATGAAGCACCTGAAAGTAAAAGAAAAAAAATTATAAAAAATATGGATAAATTATAAAGAAAATACTTCTAACCGCCATCACGCAGAAAAATATCATTCAATTGCTAAGAAACGTGATTATGGAATTTACTTTCTTTCTTTTAAGTAACAATTATCTTTAATGAAGAATATTTTCTTGATAATAATATTGTAATACTTATTACAAATTTTAGAAACATTCATTAATATGTACTAAAAACAAGAATTTTCTTTTAAAGAATATTACAAACTTGATAGAAGAAGCAACTTTATATAATAAGCAAAACGAATTTGTTTTAATTTAATAATCTTGATTCAAGTATTAAACTTATGTAATTATTACACAGAGAGAACAGTTTTTCTTAAGTCAAAATTAAGCAAAATACAGATATAAAAATAATTTTATTGGACCATTAAAATAATTATGTAGGATGCTCAAATTGGTTGCTAGAACGTCAAAACTTTATACAGCATTACTCATTATGCTTGAGATTCCTACGCAATTATTTTGATGATCTAATGAAATTATTTTCAGATGTATACTTACTTACATTTTTAGATACTTCAGCAAAATCGTTCTTATCGTGCAGGATTCAGAATATATTCTTAAAAAATTCGATTTATAAACGAAATTTGCGGATATACAGACTTTTGAAATCTTGAAACAAGTAATTATTATTTGCATACAATATATATTTTTCTGTGTGTAAGACAAAGAAAAATCTTCTCTATAAACAAAATCATTTTCCTTCAACAGATTCTGTCCTCTATAAAACAAACGTGGGTGAAACTCAGAAAGTACTGTCGCATTAAGGTGAAATGATCGACATCGATCAGAGAAAGAGGAAATGAAATTGCACGCGGCAAAAAGACAGATTATGACGCGGCAAAAGCGCACATTTCGCCGAGTGATTCTATCGTGACCGTATTGAACTTCAATTTACCGCCGCATAACGTACCTCGATCGATCTTACGCTCTTACGCCGGATGGATGTAATACGTTAGCGACATAAGAGGCCACCTCTAATAGGGAAACACTTTTCAACGGTACGGTAATAACTGGCAGATTATCGTTCGACTAAGCATTATGCAATGGTAATGCAGTACCCGTAATTCCTGAACCTTGAGGAAATCAGTATTTAACTGTATAATTGACTCTTTCGCAATTACTCACTTTCATCTATAAAAATGCACTAACTTCAACATCAATTTAATTTACAATTATTGCCACAAATACGAAAAATTATTTATGCGGCGTGCGATACTTAATTATATGTGACACGTGTCTGAAATTATAATGGAAGTAAGCAGTTTTTTAGTGCCAAGATTTATAATCCGCTTCGTTAGCATCGCTGAATAACGTCCGATTATTCGATGATCAGCTGACTTAACAGTTTACGAGTAATAATATGCTGAGTGTCCTAATCGCACGTAGGATGTGATAATCTTTCGCGATGCAAGTTAAAAACTGCATCACGACTAATTAATTATTATTTACGGATTACAAGATCGTGCAATTAATCAATATCATAGTTCAGATAGTTTACAATTTGATTGATCGATTGTCATGAGAGAAAGTCTGGGTCAAGGTTCCGAGGTCGCAAGAAATAAGAAAGGTCGCGTCAGGGTAGCAATTTATCGAGGGATCACGAAGGAATAAAATATCGAAAGGAATAATAAGAAATACACTCTTACGTGAATAAGAGAATCAATACGGTAATAATACGTCAGTTAAGCTTGCGATGTAGTAATGTAATATAAAAGATCTATCGTTAATATATATACAATACAAGTGAGAAAGAAATTCGTTTCGATCTCACGGTGCATTATCGCGATTGCGCAAACACATTCACGTGTTTATTTCATATACGCGCGTTTTCTTATTGCGTAAGTCGTGGAAAAGCCTCGGACGAGTTGTAAATTGTAATACTCGCGGCGATATACCGTTAGAGAATCTCTATGAAAAGAAAAAGATTTTTAAGATTGTTTCTGTTTTTTTAAAACTTATGTTCACTTTCTTATTTCCGATATAAAGTTGTTAATTGATTCCTGATTCACCAAGTTCTTTTTTGCTAAATCAATAAATAAGCAGATCAATAACGCGTTACAGTTATCCCTCGCGTATTGCAGAAATAATATGTCGATCAGTTAACGGAATTTTTTCAAATCTTCCGTCATCCGGGACATATATGTTAATGTGTGATTTTTGCAAACCTGTTATTGCATGATTAATGATGGTCTCAAGGTAACACTTAGGTCAAAATATAACCTACACAGAGTAACACTTTGCATTTAGGTTTTGATATTAACACTGCACTCTTACCGCGATCAGCGGCAGTTGATTATAGCCTTTACCGCAAGACTCAGCGAATCACATACGGGAGACTTTCACAAAAAGTATACCACAAAGTCATTTTTACAACCGGCAATAAATGTAAAATATCACAATTTATGCGAATGGAAAGAATATAATTTTCTAAATTTGATCGCTCAGTTGTACGTATCCTATTTATCTCATTAATAAGTTCATATTTATATGAGAATAATATTTAAAATATCAGAAAATATAAAGGATATTTTTTTATAAAGATAGAAATTAATATTTATTTATTATTTGTTCTAAAGAAAGCAGTTTGAAAGGATTTAAAGTTGTTATTGATTTTTGAAGACTAGTCAATTCCATTTAGTCTGTTTATCAAGTTAGACGTAAAAGTTATACACATATGTATATCTCAAAGATATATATTTAAGCGACTATTGTAAAAAAACTCATTCAATATGTACATTCACATATATGTATTCGATATGCACACACACACACACACACACCACACACGCGCGCGCGCGCGCGCGCGCGCGCACACATGTATAAGTGATTTAATTGACATATAATTGACATATATTTTATACAATCAAGAAAATAATGGACTTAATCAAAAGTAGTCCAAACATCGATAAAAAGCTAAATTAAAAATTAAAAAATGAGATAATATTATTTTTCGAAAACAAAAGATTGTAAATAATAGATTTCGCGCGCTGGTAAAAAAGAAAAGCCAGTTTAAAACTGCCGATAGTACGATAATAACAGTAATGCATTCCTTTTTGCCGCGTACGTAAAGTAAGATAATAATTGCAACAATTATTATATTTATCCGAGTAATCGTTCTATTCTTGGAAATTAACAGGAAGCTGCAAAGTAATCGCTTGTCATCAATAATCAGTAATTTGTAATTTTACTCAAAAACTTATTTATAAAGAAATTAATGAGATAATTAATGAATTAATAAAATGCTACTTATATTTTTCTTCCATTAACTACTCTGGATGAAAATTCATCAATTCATAATTAAGAACTTTCTTATATTTACTTATAAGGTTGCAAGGTCTAGGACAACCGAACTATTTTAATGTAAAAAAAATGAAGTTTAATGTTAAATAAATCTTATTTAAAAACGTAATAAAATGATAAAATAAATCAAAGACAAGCAAACTACTGGATATTTAATTAATAATACAAATTTAATATATCAATTTAAAATTGACTAAACTAACAAAAATGAGACTAACAACGCTGACTAACGATGGCGTGATCTCAGTATGTTCATTTCTTCGAAAATAATTCCAAATAATTCCCTCCCTTAATTTTGATTCGTCTATCTCCTCACTTTCGTCTCGTTTCGAACTCTGTTCTTACGGACGCGCGCGATCTTCGCGACGATCTAAATATTTATAACGCCCAGAAGCCTAAACCCGCCACTCCATGCGCGCGCTTTGTTGAATTATTAATGTCGCGACTGCCGTGCTACCGCATGCCCATGCTCGCGAGTCGCTGTGCATTCACGATATACCGTATACGCTTTGTCTTTCGGGATATAAGGATGGTCAGGGCACGTCGGAGAACGTGTGAGGTGATAAAACGGTCGCACGCGGCGCGATTCGACTCGACTCGCTCAAGCGAATTAAATGGGAACGAAACAGAAGCGGATTAACTAAGCGGAATAATAAACACTATTGTAATTTCATATAGAAAGAATTTACCCCGCGTCGTCGAGGAGCATATTTTACGATCACCGAGATGCGTACACGCAGACTTATTTTCACCGCAAGATCATCTTCTCTCTTTGGTAATGACCGCTTATTTGCGAGCCTCGCGACGCCGGCGTCGCAAATGAGATTAACTTGTGAGATGCATACGAGTAATGATGCATTCACGCGCTCTTTCTTTCTAAGATCCAAGATACAAGATTATCAGATATACACAGAATAAAAATTTCCCACATTCTCTCTCATCTATGAATTTTACGATCAATACAATTTTAAGATACAATAATCTTAAAATTGCATAGAAGCGGATCTATTACATATTCTTCAATACAAAACTCACATTCTATTTTTGTTTTTCTTTCTCTTATATTTGCATCCTTTTTCTATATACTGAAAAAAATTGTATACTAAATTTTAATAAATTTATTTATTTGAATAATTCTAAATAGACATTTATTTAGTATCATTAATTTAACTCATTTTTTATTAACTAAATATTTATTTATTGTAACTAAATATTTACTAAGTATTATTTTTAAAAACATATATATTAAGATTTAATAAAGTAGAATTAATTTTATTCTCGAGTATCATTATCACTGTGGTAGGGGATACCGATGCTCGAGAATCAAGTTCAGATCACTGACACTTTCAACATTCTACAGAAAAAAATTTAGTTTCGACAACTACTAAATTGACAACTCTATATAATAATTTCAGTACAGCAACTAGTTTTACAAAGTAATAAAAACTGAAATAGTACTGAATACATATCTTTATAGTACTATATTTTTATAATATTCGGTATACTACTTTAGTTCTTATTATTTTTTAAAACTAGTTGCAAGTATTTAAATTTTAGAGTTGTAATTGTCACAACTATTTATTTTTCTCTTAGTGTATATATATATATAATCAATAATCAATATTAATCACACAGATCAAAATTGATACTGAGACAGTATTACTGACTATGTAAGGTCCGTATTGTACGACCTTCATGAAAAGAAATGCATATTCAGCGTTAACAATGCGAAAAATGATTCACGCTATATGAAAACGGCACCATCAGGATTATTTTCACGAAGCAAACGTACCAACATGCTATGGCCTGGCACCAACGTGCACAGCTCTAAAAACGCGAAGGAGGTAGTGCCTGATACGATAGCGTGTCATCTGTAATCCACGCAAAACTCTTCATTTCTTAACACGCGCTGTTTACTTAGTAAAAATAATATATATTTCATATTTTCCAAACAAATTCTACATTTTTTTTTTTTTATAAAAAGAACAGTTATTTATGTAGATAAGTAATTTTTATCAGGTGTGTGTGTACGAGTATACATTTTTGAAAGTCACCTGTCTAGTTCAAATAATATGATTAGATAGCTATGACTAGTATGACTAGTATGACTCGGCTTTGTCGAAAGACGAGATCGATCGTACGATGATAACACGCCGTACGACAAAAAACTCGCTAAGTACGCAAGACCGTTACGAGCTCGATGCCGCACAGTGGTTAGTGCGCGAATTGCAAAAGCATCGTCGATCCGGTTTTTATGGCTCTGTGACACGCGAGAGGACGCCGATAACATTCGATGAACTCGGAAGAACAAGTAAAAAGCCCTTTTGCTCGCCTCGCAAAATCGCAAACTTTTTCTCGTCGCGACGCGCAGAATCCGGTAATTTTATGATCACTTGGTTTTACACACAAATGACGCGATGATGCTGCCTGAGAGCTTCCATGATTTTTCTAACTGGATTTGAGTATCCCTACGCCAAACTTGAAGCTTGAAAACTATTTTAAAGAAGAAAATTACAAACTTTTTGCCTGCACTGAATGAGAGAGATCCAGGTTTAAATTCCTGATGTGGTATTTTGCATAATTACATTTGTTAAAAAAAATATATTTATTAGCTCCAGTAATATTAAGTTACTTGTCAATCTAATTTGTGATATTACGTACTCCAACTTCATTTTCAAGAAACTGTTTCAAGGCCGACAAATAATCGGTGCGCAATTTACTTGAACCGGAAATTGTAAAATTCACACAAAAATATCATTATGGACATTAATTGTAAGACCTTGATCAAATGTATAGCCTTCCTCATTTATTTGTATCAGAAATTTTGAATTAAAAATCTATATATAGTCGAATATAATTTAAATGAGTAGAATAGATGCTATCATTTTCAATCCTCTGATTTACGTTGCAAGCATGAAATTTGTACATCATCCGCAAAATGGTTGCGGATGCACGTCCGAGTGGTGATGATCCATCTTTATGAATGCAACATTGATTCTCCGGTTCGACACTCGAATGGAATAATAAGGTGACGATGAATATATATAAAGGATCGCAATCAAAGGCAGCGCAATCATTGAAAAATAGACGAATTATCATATATCAGCTTTTACTTCCATTACTGAAAAAAACTATGTGCATGATTTCTGTTTGACTAACAAGTTCCTGATTTCCAAACAAAAATTAAACAATGTGTACTTTAGAATAACAAATAGTTGTGTGTACTTTAGAATGTACTTTAGAATAACAAATAGTTGTATCCTTAATAGCCTATTTTCATATCTTTTTAATAAT
>Ga0157362_1001143_pt1 | contig 10730 bp, 14 predicted proteins | sample AttlaeALBM3_FD_111480 | JGI IMG/M metagenome (GOLD analysis project Ga0157362, IMG submission 111480) | Fungus gardens microbial communities from leaf cutter ant in Ribeirão Preto, State of São Paulo, Brazil - Atta laevigata ALBM3 | ecosystem: Host-associated > Fungi > Mycelium > Unclassified ... | reverse complement strand
TAGTTTGATTATATTCCTCTGTGCATCTCATTTATTACTATTTTCACTTTTATCATTTAATTATTTAATTAATTAGCAAAAACACTCTTACTTATTACATAAGCTAGAATAGTAAAAGTGACATGACACAAAAAATATAGATATCTTTTTGACCTTCAACTACAAAACTCTAAGACTACTTTCCCCTCTAAACTCGCCATCCTTTCCACAATAGCATTCTGTTAGTTTTTCAGATTGTCTCCCAATCATTTGCCATTTAAAGTCATTTGTGCTGAGCAGTACTAAATCTTCCTCTTTATATTCTACTACTTCTGACCTATGCCTATCTGCATACCTTTTCATATCTTCCTGAGCTTTGATCAATGTTGCTTTGGCTTCTTCTTGAATTTTCTTCATCTGCTCCACAAATCTTTCTGTGCTCTCAAACCTCCCTTTTTTCCTTACTTCAAAGCCCATTCTGGGGTTCTGTCTACTATTTTCCTGGAAAGGTGACACTTTAGTTCCCAAGTGTACCTTATTATTGTATGCAAATTCTGCTGTTCCCAGCCATTCCAGCCATTGCTCTTGTTGATGATTGATAAACATTCTGAGATACTGTTCTAGTTCTTGATTTATTCTCTCAGTTTGCCCATCTGTTTGAGGATAGAATGCCATTGACAATTTAGTGTTAATTCCCAGTAGCTTGTTCAACTCTTTTATGACTCCTGCTGCAAATTGCAGGCCTCTATCTGAAATGATGCTTTCTGGTAGTCCATGTAACCTCCACACATTATCCCTGAACATCCTTGCTAGTCCCTCAGCTGTAGTTTTCTCAGTTGTGGGCATAAAGTGTGCTATCTTGGTAAACCAATCCACTACCACCAGTATACTATCATACTCTTGTGCTAATGGCAATTTTGTAATGAAATCTGCTGATATATGTGTCCAAGCTTTATCAGGTATTGAGTTGGGCATTAATTTCCCAGCTGGTTGTTCTGTGTGATTTTTGTTTCTCTGGTAGGAGTTGCATCCTTCTACATATCTCTTTATCTCTCTAGTTATACCTGGCCATCAGAAATTCCTCATTACCAACTCCACTATTTTCCATTGCCCTCCATGTCCTCCAATAGGCATATCATGGTATAATTTGATTATTTCCACTTTTAGTGCTTTATCTCTAGACACATAAACTTTTTCTTTCTTCAACATAATACTGTCTTCCTCTCTCTACTCTTTGTCCCACAACATTTCTACTCCTGCCCTTTTCATTTCTCCCATTGCTTTGATCACTTCATTGTCTTTTGCATCTGATTTCCTAATCTTTTCTAATACATCTACTCTTTCCACAATTACTTCTCCCATTCTGATTTTCAACTACTCTGGTTTTAGCAATATGTCATGAGTCATCTTGACCATGATCAAAGAATATGACATAGACTGGAATTGAACCCTGGACTAATAGGAACTTGTAGAATAAATAAGGACAAACAGTGCAGAAATGTATAAGTAGTGTAGCTGAATAAAGTGAGGACTCTATCGAGTTCTCTTCTAACCCTGAAGAGCTCCCTTGATCCTAACCTAGGATTAAGATCTTAAGTCAGTCACTGACACAATACTCTTTTCTTATTATCCTTCTCTCTTTCCTTCTCCCAATTGCTTCTTCTACTTAAGCTATCTGCCTTTCCTATCTTACTTCCTGATACATATTTTAGTATAAAGTCAAATCTGGACAAGTACAGAGCCCATCTAGCTTGTTTATGATTCAGGTTTTGACTAGTCATAAAGTACTCTAGGTTTTTGTGATCTGTCTAGATTTCAAAATTTTCCTTTGTACCTTCCAAGAAGTATCTCCAAGCTTCTAGGCATCTAATAACCTCTAGCATCTCTTTATCATGTATTTCATAATTTTATTCAGTTTTGTTTAATGATTTTGAAATGAATGCCACAGGTCTCCAAAGATTGTCTTTGCATTTTATCAACAAGACTTCTCCAGTTGCAAAGTTTGAGGTATCTGCTTCCACTCTAAACTCTTTGTCTAAATCTGGTATTGCCAAGACTGGTCTCATTGTAAAAACATCTTTTAATTGTCTAAATGCCTTTTGTTGATCTTCTTTCCACTTCCACTTTTCATCTTTTCTAGTCAGTTTATTCAAGGGCAATGCTACTTTTGCAAAGTCCTTTACAAAACACCTGTAGTAATTTGCCAGACCCAAGAATTTTCTGACATCTCATACATATTATGATGTTGGCCATTTCAATACTTCTTTGACTTTATCCTTTTCCATTTCTACTTTGCCTTCCCATGACTACTCCTAGAAATGGTATTTTCTTCACCTTTCATGCTTATTTCTCTGGTTTTACATATAGGTCATTCTTCTCCAACCTTCTTAGTACTTCCTCCATGATTTCATTATGTTCTTCTTTTGTTTCTGTTTCTACTAATATATCATTCACAAAAGCTGCTACTTTTCCTTTGTTAATTAAGTCTCACAGAATTTCATTTATCATTGCTTAAAAGGTTGCTGGTAAATTTGTCATTCTGAAAAATATTACAACTGGTTCAAACAATCTTACATGTATGGTAAAAGCTGCTTTCTATTTGTCTCCCTTCTTAATTCTCACATTATTATAGCCCTACCATAGATCTATTTTTGTAAACACTTGTTTGCTCCCCATCATGTCCACCAGATCTGTAATCAAAGGCAATGGATAGTTATTCTTTATTGTTTGCCTGTTGAGTCTTTGGTAGTCTATAACTACTCTTCTTCCTTCATTCTTTTTCCCCACAAAGAACACTGGTGATGTTTGTTCTGATTTGGAAGGTCATATATACCCCTTTTGCAAGTATTTGTTCACAAATTTCTGTACCTCTTCTCTTTCATTTCTGGAAAGGGAATATACTCTTGCTTTTCCTGCTTTAAAATCTTTTTTTAAGTCTATTGCATGGTCCCATACTTTTCTTACTGGCATTCTTTCACTTTCCACCTTTCCAAATACTTTTAACTACCTATGAAATTTTCTTGGTACCATCTCCTCAATTTTTCTATGATCAATTTCCATTTCCTCCTCTTTTGCCCAATCTTCCTTTTTATCTGCTGCCCATTTAATAGCTTCCTCTTTTTTTTGCTCCCTTCTTCTTTTTCCCAATTTTTGCTTCTCTTTCTTTTCTCTATTCTTTCCACACAATGCTAGACACCTTGTCATTTTTACTTCTTCTGTCTCCCAGTTTATTTCTGGGTTATGTACTACCAACCATGGCATATCCAAGATTACTTCTATCCTTTCTAAGTCACATACATCTAACTTTATTCTTTTCATATGTCCTTGATAGTACATGTTTACTCCTATTTTGTGTGTCACCAACCCCCACTGTTCCCTGTTCCATCCACATTCCTAATTTTTACTAGCCTTTCCAACTTTTCTAACTTGAATCCATTTTTCTCCACAAACTTTTTATCTGCAAATATCCCTGTTGCTCCACTGTCTAACAGTGCTTTTACTGATACTCCTTCATGATTATCCACTTTCTCCATTCCTATTTTCATCCACACTTCTTTTAAAGGCCATAGGGTATGTCTTAAATCCCTTACTCCCTCAGTGTCATTTGTTTTAAGTTCTTTATTTATAATGTGACTTGACAAAACACTGTACTTATTATAGGAGGGCAGGTGGGAGCCTACTGTCCTCCACTGTCTTTTAATTCTTCCCCTTTATCTTCTTGAATCCTTCTGCTATTCCTTTTCACTGTTCTCCTCAAGTTACAATTTTGGGCCATATGCCCAAAACCTCCACAATTGAAACATCTCCAATCTCCTCTTGCTTGCCCCCTGTCTATAGCCATTGCTCCTGGTCCCTTTTCTCCTTCCATCAATCTTGGGATTTCTTCTCTTTGATTTTGCCATCCTTCTCTTGGAACCCAATTTCTCCCCTATGTTCCATTATTCCAAGAGGGTGGCTGCCTTCCAGTTTGCTGTGCATTTCCCATTGTTGGGTGTGCTATGCTTCCTCCCTTTCCTCCCAGAATCTTTTCTTCTGCTCTACTCTGTCTCATATTGTGGTCCAACTGGACTGCTCTCTCCTGCCACTGCATAATTGTTGTTGGAGGTGATTTGGCCTCCACTAACCTTTTTCTTACTACTCTGTTTAATCCTCTCTTAAATTTTTCTACCAGGGCTCTCCCTTCATAACTGCTTCTCCTAGCTGCTCTCCTAAACTTCTGCACATATTCATCCACAGTCTTTCCTCTTTGTTCTAACACTCTCAACTCATCCACTTTTCTGCTTTCTTCATCAAACTCCCCAAATTCCTGTCTAATTTTTGAAAACAGTTGTTCTACTGTCTGCACCACTGAAGTTCCCTTTGTAATTTCATCCAAAATATTGTCCTTCTATATTTCTGCCACTCCTTCTTGAACATATAACAGGACCCAACTGATCCTATTCCTATTCCCAACTTGATCCATTCTCATTTGCATGAACAAGCAGCAGGCATTAATAAATCCTACCACTTGACCCCTTTCTCCACTAAACTTTGGAAGTGATGCTACCTCTGGGATGGGCACTGTGACTGGTGCTAGTGTTGCTGCAGCTGTTGCAGCTGTGATGGTTGCCATTTATACAGCTAAGAGTTGTTGTTGGAGAGTGTTAATTGTCTTCTGTTGTTGCTGCATAAATACAAGAAGTTGCTCTATAGTAGGAGTGACATTTTGTTGTTGTTGTTGTTGTTGTTGTGACATTGGAATGAGTGATAGTGATGGAGGAGGTAAAAATTCTTCTTCTTCTTTGTCAGAGATTTCCTCATATGAGGATATGCAGTCTTCTTTGTCTAAGAGAATTGTAGCTAAACTTGATTAACTAGAAAGGGTAAAACAATATTGGCCCTAAGAAGGACATCCCTAGTTTCTAGACAGCCTCTTAAGGAGTAACTGTCAATCCCCTGTGTGGACTTGTGACAATGCACACAGTAGCATAGAGTATCTAGTGAAATGCTACTTTAACTATCTTCTCAGATTGATTAGATCTGGACTTCACACAACTATCCTGAGCTAATTGAAGTGTGTTCTCCTCTAGTATCTTCCCACTGGTAGTATCCCTTTACAGCTAGGGTCTGCTGTTACACCACTAGAGAATTTTCTGTGAAAATGTAACATGGGATACACATTATACCTCTGGATTTCACTATTGGAACCCACTCTAAAGACCTTCTACAAGCCCCAGACATAATCTAGACCCAAGATTGGATACTTCTATTAGGCAGTTGCTCAGCTATCACATATTTCAATAGCCTATACCTCGGGAGGCAAGACTGATGAGCTAGCATCAGGTTTCTCAGATACAGACTATCAATGTTGAAGCTCTAGAAATCAGAGACTCAGAGACATCTTTGGAATACAAGATAATTTCAATCTAGAGTGGACTTAGACTAACATGATACCAAGACAGCAGATCAAAAGTCTATCAGTGACTAGTGATCCCATCACTGCTGGACTCAGACAAGAAATAGATGTACTGCTAGATGACAATCATATTGCTGACACTTGCACACACTGTCATGTGTTTCTAGACTGTATTTGGAGTAGAAGGAAGCTAGTTCAGGGTTCAGGGAAAGACAGGCAGGAGTGGAGAATAGAGGTGGAGCAGAATCACATGGTCATGTCCAGAGGTATGGAGGACAGGAAGGTGATGGCTATCATGGCTGCATAGTGGTGTCATAGAGAAGAGACACAAGGGAGAGTGGTAGAATAAAGAGTTTTCTTTTTTATTTCTTTTTAATTGAGTCTCTAACATTTGTAATATTCTAATATATTTCTCAGAGTGGAGATTGATGGGGAGAGCCTCCTTGGCCCTTACCTTTATCTCAGAAGCTCTTGAGGTTGTAAATGCAATTCTCTTGAGTGTGTAAGGGGTGATCTTGGTGAGAGGTTGAGTTGGTGAATGTTTCTTATCTTATACCCTACTCTTTCTTGAGACAAGACATAGCAGTCACTCAGGCAACCTTCTATGAAGTAGCAGGCCTGAAAAGCCTGGCTAATCATTGACTCAGATCATATCACACCCATAAGGTTTGGTGTGGGGGTGCAGATGAAGGCTTGATTGAGTGTGATAAGGCCCATGAGTGGTTTACTAACTATTCTACTAGTGAGCTTGTTACAGTGTGTAAAGGTGAATACCTTAGAGATACCATGCAAGGCAGATCTAGATTGAGTTCCCAATCATTTCATCTATTTTTATATTACAGATAAGCTATGCTTCTCATTTTAATTTCTTTCTGATACCCTCACTTCTTCTTTCTCCCCATGACCCCTTTAGCATGCAATTGGGAACTGTCACCACCCATTTTTACTTGCTAGTCACAGCTAAATTCCCTTTTGCCCCCTTCATTGCTATTCAAGAGGCTTTCTGTCACTGTAACAGATAGCAAGTAGATGAGAAAGTAAGTGGAATAAAAGGTTGTGTGGCACAAGGTCAGATTTTTATTAATAAAATGAGTTCTAATGTCAGGAAAGCTAACTCCAAGCTGGAATTGCACCAACTGCTCTTTATTAGCATTAGACAAAGAGAACTCATTAGAGTCCTTGCTGTATTAGATTAATTTACTTATACTACTTCTAGTTGGTCTATGCACTCTTTACTTGTGCTCCTAGCTAAACTCTTGTGACATCATGTGCCATGACATATGATGTGACATAACTTTCCCATGCTATTTATAGAGAAATAAATGAAATGAAAATGAAAAAATAAAAATAAAAATAACTTGGAAAGGTGGTTTATAATAACAATGGCACAGGAGTTCTAGGTAGTACTGCTGTATTGATGGCAAGCCAGACTACTAGACTAGGTAAGGGCAGTAGTGTCATGACGCAAGATAAACATGTGCCTTAGGGATCCTATTATAGTAAGGGTTCACTTGAGTAGATACTAAAAACAGTTTTTCTTTCTTAGGTTTCTATTAAATATTTCTTGGACATTTACCTTTAGTAAGGTCTCTATTATTTGATTTATCTCCCCAGTGCCTACTTGTTTAGTGCACAATTGTGAAGCAGTTTGGAGATTTTGCCTCTCTGACCTTGCTTTTACCTTTGTTTTATGATTAAACCTTTTGATCTCTATCACCATAATTCATTACTCTTTGTGATCATGTTCTTGGTGTTGTCTAGTTGAGAGGGAGTATTAGGGATTAGTAGAGTGACTACCAACTCCACAAACACTTGAGTCTTTTGTAGTGACTTATTTATTTCCTTGATTATTCTTTAACATTTGAGACACTTTTGAAGTAGTATAGATACTATGTAGTTGAGATCAAAAAAGGGTCATCTGATTCTTTGTCTTCACACCACTGTTTCTTAAAAGCCAGCAACAATAACAACATACTAGGATAAGATATTTGAAATAGGATCAGATAAATATTAGAAAAAAGTGGCTTCTAGGCATGAGAAAACTTGAAAAAGGGTGAGTCCTAGCCCACTTGTTTTAGATTCTGGGCTTACCCATGAGACTAAGTCAATAGGCCATCAGTTAGATCAATAATATCTAGTTTTTGAATAACAAGATCCCATCTGTTACAATCTTGAGAAGTAACTCAGGTTACAACACTCAAGTAAAGACTTGAGGATGAATAGAGAGTAGAGGAAGGAAGGGAATGATACAATTGGTAAAGCATAGGGAATACAGAAGAGTATCTACTGTATATATATACCTATGTACCATGAGGTAGTAATAAGAAATATATGTGGCAAACATGAGGTCTGCTGAGTAAAGAATATACCCCACCAGTGAGGTGCTGACTGAGCCATTAGATATATGAAGTAATATGAAATGAAGAAGTGGTCCATGTGTAAAACACCTGGAGACAATGAGGTCAATCATTACAATACCTCCATCTCAGGGTTTATGTTCTCATAAACAGTTTACAACCTTTCTTCTCCCATGGCATAAATAGCTACTGACTTCTTTTGTGGTCCAACAATATAACCTTCATCTGGTGCTTCTGCAATGAACCATGGTTCATGTGGTGGTCCTCCAGCATATAATGGTATCTTGAATTCCCTTTGTATGGTTTCCAAATTTTGTTTAGATTTGATTAATCCTTTAACATTCCAATTCCAATATCTTGAGCTGTTCTCTCTATTTCTACTGATGGTGTGATATCCAGCAGGTGGTAGAAAATGAGTGACGTTGATGGGGATCAAAGGGAATTGATCACAAAACAAAGGTGATAACAAATGGGAATATAAAAGGTCCCCAAAATGTCTCACAATTGTGCACTAAACAAGTAGGCACTAGGGAGATGATCAAATATAAAAGAGAGCTTAAGAACAGGGGGTGTAGAGGAGGAAACCTAAATAACCAAAAGAAATGATAATAAAGATCTTACAAATCTACTCAAGGTAGATCTCACTGTAATAGGATCTCTAAGACACATGTTTGTCTTGTGTCATGACACTACTGTCCTTACTTAGTCTAGTAGTCTGGCTTGCCATCAATACAGCAGAACTACCTAGAACTCCTGTGCCATCGTGTGGGCTCTCCTTTAGCTGACCATATAACTGGAAGCTGACTCCAATGATATGTAGCAAGCTATTAACTCCTAGCATAAGCAAATGCCCAAGTCCATTAGGGCTTGAATTCCTGTCAAGGGAGAGAGTTGGTGGGTTTTTAGAAAATAAAGTAGAATACTTAGAGAAATAGAAACTTAGTTACTCAAAATAGCCATTAAGCTTTAGAGTAACAGAAAGGGATGATGATGGGAGTATGATGCTTGATTTCTCTTCTGTGCCCTAGAGTATTTTATTAGGATTACAAAGCAATGAGACAACAAAGAAAGCAAGACAAAGAAAACCTCTAAATTTCCAAACATAGCAAGGCCAAAATGATAAGACGACACCCTCTCTGAACACTTGGTGACTGCTCCCTGCTCTCCTAATCCTACTCCTGGAATCCTCCCTTGCATGGTAGATAGGTCTTGAGCCTCTTGCTGGGCTGTAGATGGAGACAGTGATCCCGAGTTGTCTTGCTCTCGAACACATTATCTTCATCTACCCTTCCTTCTGCATCTCTCTTTACTTTCTCTATCCCTCTTTCTATTTGCTCTATGTCTTCTCATTACTCTGGAGTCCAGCTTCTGACTACTACCATTGCAATGTAAGTCCACGATGGTTCGACTCTCTTGATCTTGCTATACTTAGCCATCAGTTATGATGGCTTAGATCTGATCATAACTCTTCTATGAATAATAATGCCGGCTGCTGAGGTATGACATTGCTCAGGTCATACTAACCCATCTAAGTTTGCTTCTGTCCTTGAGAGCACTTCTAGAAGGGAAATCCATTGGAAATCCAATACAGGGCACCTGGACAAGCATCTATGAGGCATATGTAGCAGTGGTCACAGCCACTACTCTGCTACTCAAGCTAGATGCTTGAGTCCACGACTGGGTGTCTAGAGGAATATCTCTGGGGGGCCAAGCTCTTCTCTCAAGCTGGTTATTCTGGTTATTAGGGTGCAAATTGTCACTTATTTTGTCTAAATGTTTGTACAGTATGACAATGTTGTTTGGTGCTTTGAATCATTTTAAGAATATGACAAGATTATTGATTTCTTCAACTATTTGATTGTTGGGGTTCTCTGTTGCTGATATCATGGATTCATCATTTGATGACACAGTTGTGGATTTGTCATCAGGTGGTGGTGGAGAGGGGCATATTAAAATGACTTCTTCTTCTTCTTCTTTATTTTCTTTTAGGGGAATTGTTGGTTTAACTCGTGGAAGAGAGATGAATTGATTGGTATGAGCAAATAACTCTTGTAGTCCTTGAATATGATTGTTGATTACTAGATGTTCATGGTCTTGGCATGTTATTAATTCATTTACTAGGTTGCATTGGATACTGTAGAATTGTTGGAGTAAGGCATCATGTAGAATGAGCCTGAGTGTTTCTGCCACTTCATAGAATTGTGTGGCAATATCTATATGATATCCTTCTCCTGCAAGTAATGTTTCTGTTTCTGCATCTGCCATAGTGTTGTTGATAATGTTGGCCATCCTGACTAGTTCTTCTGCTTTTTCTTTAAGTTCTGCCATAGCTTCAATAGCTTGAATGATGCAATCCATTTTGCTTGCCCAGTCTTTGGTTTTGTTATTATGACACATGATCTTGTTATAGGTTTTCTGGTTCCAAGTAAGAGAGGCAGCAGTAGTAGAGGTGTTGGTAGCAGTATTGGTGAAAGAAAACATATTTAGAAGTGTTTCTTGAGTGCTGGTATATGTTTGAGATATTGAAAAATGACCTTTAGCTTCCTCTTTTATAGATTTCATCTTGAAAGCTGCGTCCAATAGTCTTGAATTGCCTCTTTTGCGTATGATAAGTTTGTTTCTGCCATCCATTGGTTGTGTTTGTTTCCATATCCTTTCCAGTGCACTAGAAATTGAGTGCCTCTTTCTTTTTTGTGATGTCCCCTGATTTCTTCTACTTCATATTCTTCTTCCCCATTGATAATGTCAGGTGGTGGTGCTGGATCCTTGTGTTGACTTGTAAATTCTACCTTTTTTATCACAAATGGCCACTTACTGATTTGTGATTGGTGGTTTGGATATTCAAAAGGCTTAAAAAAGCAAAGTTAGACAAGCAGCAAAAGATGTTGTTAAGTCTGAGGTCTAATCCTCAGACAGGGAGTCCTTATATACAGAAAGGTGATAGTCTGTGCACTAGGACAGATCATCACATGCTACTACCTATTGTTCTACATATGGTA
>Ga0157362_1001142_pt1 | contig 10731 bp, 10 predicted proteins | sample AttlaeALBM3_FD_111480 | JGI IMG/M metagenome (GOLD analysis project Ga0157362, IMG submission 111480) | Fungus gardens microbial communities from leaf cutter ant in Ribeirão Preto, State of São Paulo, Brazil - Atta laevigata ALBM3 | ecosystem: Host-associated > Fungi > Mycelium > Unclassified ... | reverse complement strand
CTATTTACTTTTGTTTGTAAAGTCCCACATGCTCCAATTCATTCAACTATCCCATGTATCTGATCTTTAGAAACTAAAGGAAAAGAAATAATGAAATTGAAAATAAAAAAAAAGAAAAGAAATAGAAATAGAAATATTGACTTAGCCATTTTGCCAAGTCATGACAAGAAACTGTAATGCAAATGAACTAAACCTACTAGCAAAACTACAGATATGACTAGTGATCAACATCAACCATCTGGAACCTTACAATTCTCTACTGCCAGGTCAATGAAATCCTGCATTACCCAACCCTGAGATCATAGAAAATGAGCTAAAGTAGAAGATTGACATAATAGTAAATGCAGAGAGACAAGAGAGCACATATTATAAAATTCACTGGATAAACTTACTCTACAATGAAGATATATAGGAACCTGCTTACTACCTAAAACATGCTAAAAATGCCATTGAAGAGTTCCACTACATATATCCAGAGATACAAAAACCAAGAACAATAGACTAGAAGGATCCTGACTAAGAAAAATAGCCATGAGAGCATAGTGTATAAAGGGGAGGATAATGTTAGGGGATAAACTAATAATTAGCTAATTAACATTACATGATATACAATATTAGTAGTGCCGCAAGTCATATTCTATTTTAGCCTCAAATTCTATTATTCTTCTTGAATTATTGCTATCCTTAGAAAAAGCTCTGACACAAAATGCAGACCTCATAGTATAGTCAACAAATCCTCATTGATCAATCTGATTACCTAAGAAAGGTACTTATCAAATTTTATTGTGCAACTCAAGTCAAGTTGATTCAGAAACTAAGTCTTTGAGAGTTACAAAGACAAGGTTTTTATCCAGGCCTCTAGTCTGGCTTGTGAAGTTTATGTTGAAGTCAGTCTGCTATGCTCCTGTTACAACCTTGAGAAGCAACCCAGGTTGCAACACTCAAGTAAAGACTTGAGGATAATATGAGAGTTGAGGAAGGAAGGGAATGATACAATTGGTAAAGTGTACCAAATACAGGAGAGTATCTACTATATATATACCTATGTACCATAAGGAGTAAATGAGGAAAACATATGACAAACATGAGGTCTGCTGAGTAAAGAACATGCCCCACTAGTAAAGCACTGACTGAGCTATTAGATATATAAAGCAACATGAAACAAAGAAGTTGTCTATGTGGTTGCATCATGGTGAATACCTGTATAAAATAAGGTTGATCATAACAATACCTCCTTCTCAGGGTTCATGTTCTCATGAACCTTCTACAACCTTTCTTCTCCCATAATGTAGATAGCTACTGTCACAACCCCATAACAACAAGAGGTCATACCAGTCTGTTGCTATCAGAGTTAACTGTACAGTTCTCTAGATAATAATACTACTAGCCTTACCATAGTCTTTAGTTTCGTTGTCTCTAAGCAAAACCCTAGAAAATCCTACTTCTTTGCTTATCCACCCTTCTGAGTCCAGGTTGTGCAGGAAAGAGACCCAAACATCACTCTCTTTCGCTAAATTGAGGCTTGATAGTACAACAAAACTACTATTCCTTGCACACTATTAGAATGTCTAGAAACCCCACACCCGACCCTCACTTAAAATGATGTATCTGACACAAAGGTAACCACCCAGATAATCTCCAGGATAGGATAGTCACACCTGTTGAGAGACCCTTTATGGCCACCCAGGCCAGGAGCCAATGACTCACCTCCCAGGGTCTACTAGAGGATATCAGAGAGATGCCAGGATATAAGAAAAGTGAGGGCAAAGCTTTAGCTCCAGAATCTCCCCCATCAGACCCATCAGAACCATTACTCACTAACTAGGAGGAGATCTCCAACCTTGAACTTTGCACTGTATTATTAGTCTTATCTAGAAACAACTGACCCCAACCAAAGAAAAAACATCATACTATTAGGAAGCCAGATCCATTTAGTAGGAGTGGACTAGATGAGCTTTGAGCATTCCTATTTCAATGTCAAATTTATTTTAGAGCCAGTGAAGGGGAGTTTACTAAGGACTCAGAGAAAATATTCTTTGCAATTTCTTATCTCAGAGGTATTGCCCTAGACTATTTTGAACCATTCATTACAGAACCAGACCCTCTCCATTCCCTGGACTTCTTGGAAGATTGGCTAGCCTTTGTCCAACAGTTATCTAATGTCTTTGGGTCATACTCTCCAGAAGATGATGACAAAGATGCCATTGTCGCTATTCCTTTCTCCTATGATGGGAGAGCAACCAACTACTTTATTCATTTTGCCAAGTACCAGAACCAGATCTGGTGGGATAACAGGTTCCTTTGCAAAGTAGTGAAGGATGCCATACCCATAAGGATTAGCAAGGAATTTCACTATAGCCAGGAGGATTTATTGTCATTTGAAGAATACAAGAGAGCTGTGATAAGAATTGATGACAATCACTGAAGACAGGTTCAGGATGACAAAAACAAAATCAATATGGCCCACACCTTACAGTGCCACTTGCCGAGATTCTATAAGGGAACACTCTAGAGTAGCTTAGGTAACCTGGTATGGGTGAGTATTATCTAGCTTGCCCTTGGATCCTCAGAGCCTGCTATTCATAGTTCCCTTCCCTCTTGTTCTTGTTGCCATGGTTTGTACTATGTAGTCTTATTAGGTATGGTAGTTATTAGTGTCTTGATCTGGGTTTCTGTAGTGACCAGCACACAGACCAAGCTAGTCTAGTATATATAGCTAGTGATGTATGGTAGAATACCTTACCTCAACATTGATTAGAACTCCTGGGCTATTCACTGTTCCTTCTTAAGTTCGCCTTCACCACTCATGCTTAGTGTGATTAGGGGTTGTCTATGAGTTATCCCCTTACAGATTCCCCAAAACCGAAATCCACCATTGTTATGACTTGGCAAAATGGCTAAGTCATTATTTATATTTCTTTTCTTTTCTTTTTCTTTTCTTTTATCTTGGACTTACTACACAGAAGGAAGTGCAGGAAAGTGTCATGTCACAAGTGTCACATAGTCATGGTCACATAACAGGAAGTCACAGCATCACATCACATGATGTCACATGATGAGTCATATGATAGGCATGGGAAAATAGTGCACAGACCATGTAGTAGTTGTATAAGTAGTATAGAAAATCTAACAAGAACTCTATTGAGTTCTCCTTGTCAAACACTGATAAAGGAGCAGTTGGCTTAATTCCGGCTTTGGAGTTAGCTAGTCTGACAACCATAGCGACCCTGTTGAGCGACCAAAAGTGGAATCTACCCTGCCAAGCTAACAAAGAACCTGGAATATTCCTTCCTCTACCCAATTACCAGAATCATCCCCATCCTTGAGCATTCTAGGACCCAGTGGCCACCTGATAATGGTGGAACGCAACTGCCAAATGAGCCTGGAGCTTTGTCTGCACTATGGGCAGTCTGGTCATTTGGCAAGATCATGCCCCAAGTAGGTTGGGAGAAACTCATAGTACCAGGGGCAAGAGTAGCTTACATCAAACCCAGTGCTACTATACTAAAGGAAGAAAAAAAAAAGAAGGCAGTTAGTCTATTCCTGAGAGAACTGACTACCTGAAGATCACCTGGGAACCAGGGCCTTGGTTGGGAGTGGTAATGTTCTCAAAGACAAGATCCTTATTTGTTGACCTTTGCTCGTCGTTGGTACTGGGAGCATTTAAAGGACTCATTGATTTGGGCTCTTTGGACTGTTTTTTGGACTCAAAATTTGTGATTAGTAACAAGCTTAGAACACAGGAGATTGACCACTCTCCCTCATCTTAATAGATGGCACTGTGAATTGCTATGTAAATCAAGTAGTATCCCTACCAATTCAACTATCTTGTAGGTCGTGATGCGTGATTGAGTACTATGTAATACCCTTAGACAGCTCTTATAAACTGGTATTGGGCCATAACTGGCTCAGAGAATGGAACCCTACCATAGACTGGCTACACAGCATTGTAGTCCTACCAAAATTACCCACACCCAAACCAACTAGTATATTGATAGTACCAAAATCCCTAGAACCACTTGTACGAATACCTACTCCCCCTTCTACCAGTGTGAGAAAACCTCACATATCCTTGATCAATACATCAGCATATCAGAAAGCTTGTAAATTACAAGGAGCTATTTCTTTTCAACTACAACTATCAGTATTACAGAAGGTAACTGGCTATGCTGGACAAGTAGAGGATAACTCATCTGATCTGAGTAAGGTACCTGTCAACTACCATCAGTATGCTGAGATATTCAGTAAGGAAAAGTCCAAGCAACTGCCACTACACCACCTCTATAACTTGTTTATCCAGTTGGAGAGTGAGAAAACACCTCCCTAGGACCAATCTACTCATTGTCAACACTAGAACTCCAAATGTTGAAAGAGTTCATTAATGAAAACTTATGTATGGGCTTCATTCAACTATCACAATCACCTTGTGGGGTGCCAGTTCTGTTCGTCAAGAAGAAAGATAGCTCATTAAGGTTATGTGTGGACTACTGGGGACTGAACTGACTCATCTGAAAGGACAGATACCCAATCCTACTACTCACTGACCTTCTTGATGCCCCCAAAAGAGCCTGGGTCTATACAAAAATAAATCTGTGAAATGCTTACCACTTAGTACAAATGGTGATAAGTGAAAAACAATGTTCCATACTTGCTATGGATCCTATGAGTGGCAGGTAATGCCATTTGCTCTCTCAAATGCACCCTTGATGTTCCAGAGATTCATGAATGAGTTATTTGTGAACCTGCTGGACATATATGTAATTGTCTACCTTGACGACATCCTGATTTATTCCAAAAATCTAAAGGAACACAAGAAACAGGTCCAAGAGGTTCTGAGATGGTTGAAAGCCAATGGACTATACATGTCCCCTAGCAAATATGAGTTCTACCAGGAGCAGATCAAGTTTCTTAGGTTTATCTTGAGCCCCAAGAGTCTGCAGATGGATGGAGAAAAGCTATATGTCAATTAAAGGATATACAGTTCTTTTTGGGGTTTGCAAATTTCTACAGAAGATTTATAAACAACTACTCCAAAATTGTCATACCATTGACAAGACTCACTAGAAAGAATGCCCCTTGGACATGAAGTAAGAACTACCAACAAGCCTTTGACACCCTCAAGTTAGCATTCACATCAGCACCAATACTAACTCACTGGGATCTGAATGCACTGATTTTCATAGAGTCAAATGCCTCTAACTATGCCCTGGCTATAATCCTGTCCACACAAGTTGGCACTGAAATCCATCCAATTGTCTTTCACTCCCAAACGTTCAATGCTACCAAAATGAACTATGACATGCATGATAAGGAGCTATTAGCCATATATGAAGCGTTTTGCAAGTGGAGACACTACCTTCAAGGGACAAGTATTCCGGTAGAAGTCCTAACAGACCACAAAAACCTAACCTACTTTCAAGAGTTGAAGTCTCTCTCCAGACATCAGGCCAGGTGGTCAGAGTTTCTCTTGCACTTCAACATGGTCATCAAATTGCTACACTAGGACATTAGAGAGGCCACCCTTGCCAACCCAGAACTTGCTAAACAATTAGAGACCCCAACTTCCTCAGGAGACAACTGATGGTCCATAAATGCAAATGGCCTTCTTTGTTGAAAAGGGTGCATCTTTGTGCCAGAAGGACAGAAGCTACACTAAAAGGGTGCAAAAGGAAATTGCACACTGGGATAAATAAAACAATGATGTGCCAGCTTCCAATTGCATGCTAAAGGTCCAAGAGGAGATAATTAAAGATGAAGGTTATAAGTAAAAGTAGAATTATATGCAGCTTCAATAAAATATATGTTGGTTGTTGTAAAATGAATGTAAGATCTCTCTAGATCATCATTGCATAGCCTCCCTAAGGTGTCAACCTTTACACACTGTGACTAGACTCAACTGGAAAATACAGTTAGTTGATCACTCATAGACCCTCTACACTTAGTTGCCCCCTTGTCTGCACCCCCAACACCAAACCTTATGGGTGTGATACAATCCAAGTGTGTACCTAGCCAAGCTTTCCCAGCCTGCTGTCCTCTTCAAAGCCTGTCTGAGTTGCATCTGCTATTCCTCTCTAGATTGAGTTCTGGATATATTTTATGTTCTTCTCAAGACATCCCCCTGGTCCTAGTCTTCTTACTCTCAATAGATCTGCATTCACAATTCCAGAGGCAGTGTAGATGGAGGTAGGAGTCAAGAGGTTCTTCCCTAATCTAACTGCACTCCAGATACTATATTAAAGTTGTTACAAAGCTCTAAAACTCGAGGAATAAAATATAAAAAGGAAACTATTACTACTTTTGATGTCCCTTCAACCTCTTCTCACACTAAATCCGTCCCAATTCCCAGTAATGACACGTTCTCATGGTGACACGTCCTCTTCATCAAATCCTTCCCATCAAAGATGACGCATCTTCATCGTCACTTCTCTCTAGAATATTCTTCATGATCTCTTATCACTTCCTCTGATGTTGCTTTGTAAGAAGAACCTCCTTGGTTACCTATTAAGTAGTCAGTAAACCTCACTCAATGTCTAGTATCTCCGAGTTGTGTCCTAGGACTCATTTATCTAAATATAATTGATCTGATGCCATCAATGCTTAATTGCAACCAGAGTCTATTTATCTAAGTCCATTATCCAAATCCTACTAGTTCTAAAGTCCCAGTCTACCATATCTCTAAGTCGGTTCTATTCTATTATAGATCTAGAGTGTAGTCCTTCTATGACTTGCTTCCTAAACCTGATGCCAGCTCATCCTGCTTGCTTCCCGAGGTATCAACATGAGCTCTGGGTTGGTTCTCCCTTGCTCAATGTCTTTATTATATGGTAGTACTTTCTGAGGGTATAGAAAGGGCTCTAGAGTGAACTCTAATTAAGAATTCATTGGTATAAAGCATATCAAATGTTATCTTCCATGGAAAATTCATTTGTGGTGTAACAGTGGATGGTGATGGACTATCGCAACCTTAATAGCCAGACAGTGAAGAATAATTACCTGCTACCACTAATCACAGAGTTACTTGACAACATGGGTAGTAAAAGAGTATTCACAAAGATAGATCTAAGGTGGGGGTTCAACAATGTGAGGATAAAAGAAGGGGACAAGTGTAAGAGAGTGTTTACAATACACATAGGCTCATTTGAACCAATGGTCATGTTTTTTGGAATGACAAATTCACCAGCAACATTTCAAGCAATAATGAACAAAATACTGAGAGACCTGATTAACAAAAGAAAAGTGGCAGCATTCGTGGACAATGTGTTGGTAGGAACAGAAACTGAGGAAGGATATGATGAAATTGTGGAGGAAATATTGAGGAGGTTAGAGAAGAATGACTTGTATATCAAGCCAGAAAAATGTGTGTGGAAGGCAAGGAAGATAGAATTCCTAGGGGTTGTCATAGGACCCAATGGAATAGAAATGGAAGCAGAGAAAATGGATGGAGTACTTAGTTAGCTACAGCCAAAAAATATGAAAGACGTCAGGAAGTTTTTGGGCCTCACAAATTATTACAGGAGGTTCATCAAAGATTTTGCTTGAGTAGCTAGACCAATGAATGTGCTTATGTGAAAAGACGAGAAGTGGTGGTAGGAGGAAATGCAACAGAAAGCATTTGATGAGCTGAAAAGGATCTTCACTAGTAAACCAGTATTAGCAGCCCCAGATTTGGACAAGGAATTTAGGGTAGAGGCCAATACTTCAAATTATGCCACTGGAGGAGTACTCTCAATGAAGTGCTCAGATGAAAAATGGAGACCAGTTGCCTTTATTTCAAAATCTCTAAGTGACACAGAACAGAACTATGAGATTCACGACAAAGAAATGTTGGTGGTAGTCAGATGCCTAGAAGTGTAGAGACATTTCCTGGAAGGAGCAGTAGTTAAATTCAAGATTTGGACAGATCACAAAAATCTTGAATATTTCATGAAAGCGCAAAAATTGAATCGAAGACAAGCACAATGAGCCTTGTACCTATCTAGATTTGACTTTACATTAAAACACGTTCTAGAAAGTAAGATGGGGAAAGTAGACAGTCTCAGCAGGAGGCCAGACTGGGAGGTTGGAGTAGAAAAGGATAACAAGGATGAAACATTGGTGAAACCGGAGTGATTAGAAGTAAGAAAGACAGAAGCAGTAGAAATTATAGTAGATGGGGTAGATCTACTAGAGAAAGTAAGAAAGTCCAAAGTAAAAGATGATGAAGTGGTAAAGGCAGTGGAAAAAATGAAACGAGCAGAGGTAAAAATGTTGAGGGATAAAGAATGGAGAGAAGTAGACAGTGTAATATACAAATAAGGAAAAGTCTATATACCAAGAGATAACAAGCTTAGAGCGGAAATAATCAGGCTGTATCACGACACGCCAGTAGGAGGGCATGGGAGGCAATAGAAGACGGTGGAGCTGGTCATCCGCAATTTCTGGTGGCCAGGAATAACAAAGGAGGTAAAGTGATACATGGAAGGATATGATGCCTGCCAGCGCAATAAAAACCGCACAGAGCAGCCAGCAGGCAAATTAATGCCCAATTCTATTCTAGAAAAACCTTGGATGCATATATCGGCAGACTTTATCACCAAGCTGCCCTTAGCGCAGGGATATGACAGTATTCTAGTAGTAGTGGATTGGTTAACTAAAATGGTCCATTTCATACCAACTATAGAGAAAATATCAGCAGAAGGATTAGCAAGGTTGTTCAGGAACAACGTGTGGAAGTTACATGGTCTACCTAAAAGCATTATATCAGACAGAGGACCACAATTCATGGCAGGGTTAATAAAGGAATTGAACAAGATGTTAGGGATTAAGAGTAAATTGTCGACAGTGTTCTACCCTTAGACAGACAGACAGACAGAGAGGGTTAACCAGGAGTTGGAACAATACTTGAGAATGTTCATCAATCACAGACAAGAGCAGTGGCCAGAGTGGTTAAGAACAGCAGAGTTTGCATATAACAATAAAGCACACTCAAGTACCAGGATGTCGTCTTTTAAGGTAAATTACGGGCAAGACCCTAGGATAGGATTCGAAGGGAGAAAGAAAGGAAAATATGCGGGAGCAGAAAAATTTGTGGAGAAAATGAAGGAGATACAAGAAGAGGCAAAAGCGGCACTAAGAAAAGCGCAGGAAGATATGAGGAAGTATGCAGACAGGAAGAGATCAGACTCAGATGAGTATAAAGTAGGGGACTTGGTCATGATCAGTACCAAGGATCTGAAATATCAGATGGTTGGGAGGAGGACAGAGAAGTTGACAGAGAGATTTGTTGGTCCTTACAGAGTTAAGGAAATAGTATCATTGAACATAGTCAAATTAGAACTACCTAGCACAGTAAATGTAAGGGGATACCTCCATTCCTACCCTTGAACAACATGACAACGCTCCGGAGCTACTTTAGCCTGTTTAACTAGTAATACTTAAACACACTAGTTTAGCTCCGATCCTGCTAACCCTGACACTAAGAGATGTATATAATGTAGAAGATCCCTCTAGGAGCCTTATCCTAATCTCTGAGGATTCTTCTGGAGGTGAGTTGCATCATAACTACCAACTGTAATATTAACTGAGGATTCTCCTGGAGTCTTGTGCCCAGTCATCCTTACAGTAAAGATACACCTGGTAGTCAACATTAGTAGAGTACAAGGATATGTAGGACAGGTAAAAGGACAAAGAAAGGAGCAACCAGCTCCAGTCACAATCGAAGGGGAAGAAGAATGGGAGGTGGAACAAATACTAAATAAGAGGAAGGTTAGAGAAAAAGATAAGTATTTAGTATGTTGGAAAGGATTCATGGCAGAGTCAGATACCTGGGAAGAAAGGGAGAATTTAGAGAATGCAAAAAAGGCGATCGAAGAATTTGAGAGAGAATATCGATGAGATATGGAAGATGTGGCAAGACAAGAATGCGAGGAAGGAACATTCAGAAGAGGAGAATTGCCAGGAAGATTTATGGCAATAAAGCTATTTAGATGGTCAGACAAGAGATATGACCAAGAATATTGGGGAAGATTGGAAAGAAATTGGAGACAATGGAAGGGCAAGAGACCTGAGAGAAGAGGAGCAATAAAGATGATCCCGGAGGAAGAAGAAATCAAGGAAGAAAATTCAGAGATGTGAGAATGGACAGAAGAAGACGACAACGAGATGGGCAACTTAGTTGACCCATATTACAAGTTGTAGGAAAAATCCTCGGGACAAGGAAACTTGAGAGGAGGGTAGTATCATGACTTGGCAAATCGGCTAAGTCATTATTTCTTTTCTTTTTTTCTTTTCTTTTATTTTCAAATATTGTTTTTCTTTTCTTTTTCTTTTCTTTTAATTTGTAATATCGACAGATGTGCAAGAGCAAGTTGACTCATAGGGAAGCATGGGATAAAAGGACAGGGTTAGGGTTACTCTGCATGTATATATAGTGTACCAAATCTAACGGGAACTCTATTGAGTTCTCCTTGTCAAACACTGAAGGGGGCAAAAGGGACTATTAGCCTGGTACAAGCTAAAGATGCAGTACCAGGTCCCAATTGCATGCTCAAGAGTTTGTGGGGATAAATCAAGAATGAAGGTATTAAAAAGAGAATATAGAAACTTAACGTGATAATTAAGATAAAATTGTTCAAAAGGATTGTAAGCTCGATCTAGATCCTCCTCGCATGGTGTCCCTAAGGTGTCCACCTTTACACACCGTAAAAAGCTCACTATCAAAGTAGTTAGTAAACCACTCCTGGGCCTTACCAT
>Ga0157362_1001141_pt1 | contig 10733 bp, 2 predicted proteins | sample AttlaeALBM3_FD_111480 | JGI IMG/M metagenome (GOLD analysis project Ga0157362, IMG submission 111480) | Fungus gardens microbial communities from leaf cutter ant in Ribeirão Preto, State of São Paulo, Brazil - Atta laevigata ALBM3 | ecosystem: Host-associated > Fungi > Mycelium > Unclassified ... | reverse complement strand
GAGAGGGAGAGAGAGAGAGAGAAAGAGAGAGAGAGAGAGAGAGAGAGAGAGAGAGAGAGAGAGAGAGAGAGAGAGAGAGAGAGAGAACATGTCTATGTCGGAGGGTGAGGGTTGTGCTGTAGAGCGTGCCTCCATCGGCGCTTAGCGACGGAAGGAGACAGAAGAGTTAGCCGTGTGTGTATGTATAACGGATAGAAAAAGTTAAGTAGAAGGAGAAAGGACACGCAGCTTGCGAGAGGGATGCTTAAAACGACGAAGGAGTCGAATCACGATAAGATAGAAGAATCAAGCAGATAGCTGTTGTACGCCTTTTTTCATCAAAAATATCGCCAGGATAAAGGGATGAAAATAATGAAGCGTAGAATATAAAAGATAAGCAACGAACGATAAAGAAATAGCATAAAATATTTGGTTGTCTGTGACATAAACACCGAAAACAGTTCATAGAGATAAACTGAAATTGATAATATAACTTGAGATCCATCAATTAAAAGATCAATCAAACAATGTTTAACGAGAACAGAGGAACAATAAAATGAAGAAAGCAATATTGTCCAATATATTTTATTTAAAAATGATGATGCGCAATTTTCTTTGCGTGGCACATATTAAAAGTCTTTCATTTTTTTGCACGATATTAAATAAATTAAAAATAGACAAAGAAAATAGACAAAGAAATGAAGAGTAAACAACATTGTTGCATGCTACATGCTAAAAAATTCAAATTCAACAAAGTAGGATTAGAGATCTAACTCGATAAATCGCAGCCGTACTATTTGTCTCTTCATAACATTGGCCCCACATCATATACCACTCAACCATCTTTCCACCTGTCATTCTCAACTCACACGCAATATGTCTTCCTAAAGTTTGCTTACGTCTCATCATTGTGTAAAGTTGCGAATGTAGATGAATCTCTGACACCGATATGAGGATCTCTGTCTCCTGATCATTTTCGGAACTTTGAGTAGGTCTTCGTCAAACCAATCAGCTTACACTTCGTAGAGATTAGACATCTGCACAGAGATTAATCATTAAATGCGTGGCTTAATTCCTATATAACATAGTGGTTCATTAATAATACCTTTTAGTATCCATCACAAAAACTTATTCTATACATAATTATAGAAAACAATCGAAATAATAATTTTTATTAAGTTTTTAATAACTCGCGTTACATATATATATATATGTATATACATTTCTTTTTAAATAATAATTAAATGTAAATTGAATATCAGAAAACGTATTTGGCCATCGAGCAGCGCGTCGACGTTTCCAGACACCATTTACAGGCAAACCGTAATGTAGTTCACGCAGTGTACGTATTTATTGATTAATTCACTAGGGGTCATTGCCATAAAAGACCGCTAAGCCTAGCACGACAACAGAGAAGTAACATATTGACAGATAAAATTTAATAAAGATCAGTTTTCTAAAAAAATACAGCGCAATATTTTAATTATAAAGTATAAAATATATACGTAAATATATTTTGTATAGATATACAGCTATTCTTTTATTTTTATAATTATAACTGAAACAGTGATACAAAATAAACTATTAAACAAAATTTTAAATAACGCAATATATGAATTTTTATACTAATTTGTAATACAAAATAAACTATTAAACAAAATTTTAAATAACGCAATATATGAATTTTTATACTAATTTGTTAGAACTGTAACATAAGTAATCAACTGTCTCTAAGCAAATATTAAAAAATTAAAAGCATTATCTAAAAAACATGTACCTCTGTACGAGATTTGTTGTTTCGTAATTGTATCCCAATCGTATCGCACTTGTACGTTCACGAAGTGTTGGTCTTCGACTGGCATCATGTATCGTATCGTGGAATGTTTCAGAAGGAATGGACGTCCAAGAGGCATGCTTGGAATAATAATCCAGTCGATAGCCAGTCGATTTCCTTTTCTGTTCTTCTGCATGGCAACCAATTCGTATTCGCAACTCGCAACAAATTTGAATCTGAAATTGAAGTTACCATAAAAGAATCGACAGCGCTTTATTCTGTGTAAATCAAATTGCTCTATGTTACTTAAACAATTTAATAGGACAAGTAGGTAACTGAGTTTTAATTGTATAAAAATTATTTAAAATGTTTCATATAATAATCAGTTCCTGTTCTTAAAAAATGTAACACTAATCTATTTTTGTATATGCGGATATAACTTTAATAACAAATATATATAAAAGTTATATAGATAATATAACTTGATTTCAAAATTATAATTGTTTTGAGATTAAATTGCTGATGTATTTAATGTAGAAAAGTTGAATGTAGAAAAGTTTAGTAAATTTAGTAGTAGATAGATTTTTTGCAGAATGAATATAAGCTCGCGTAATTAAAAGCTTAAACAATTAAGCTAATGTTATTGAGATGAATTTGAATTAAGGTGGGCGGGTTAAGGACTGTAACAAGGAACTGCAATGCCGCCCACTATTGAAATTTAGATTCCTTTTGTTTTTGTCTTTAAAAAAAGTTTTTATTGCAAAGGTTTTTATTACTTAAATTGCGCTGATAGAAATAATATTTACGAAGTTTAAAAATATTGTATTGTATAATGCGAGATATCTTGTCCACCGTAACGTTTTCAAAAATATGAAAGAAAAATATCGAACTAAAATTTATTAATTTTTTTAATTACAAGTTTAAATTTTGTAGTATTTTTATTGTCCCGGATGTTATCTTGCCATATTTATTTATCTATAAAAAATTGTACGAAATTCGTGATATGCTTTCTAATTCTAATATACACTAATGTGCTAAAGTGAAAGAAAGCTTTTAAAATTCCATTATTTATAATAATTAAATATTAATTAAAATAAGATATTTTTAACATAAATAAGGTGTAAAATGTTTATAAAATCTACAAAAAAGAATTTGTTTTTTTGCAATTTGCTAACAAATAAATAGTAATTTAATATAGTTATATCTTACATTTGCTTTAATATCAAAAATAGTTAATCAGCATTTTCTTTTTCTGCGGCCAAGAAAGTGTTGTATGTTGCATTAATGAATCCATAAATCATAAAGGATAAAGAAGAATGGTAGAAGGTCGGAATCTGAGTGACGTCCGTCCAGAAAACTCGTTGCCGTTGTGATCCTGCCCATTCGTGAAGATCCATGAAGAGGTAACTTGAAAGGCCAAAGGATCGGGAAACGAAGGAGGTTCTGCTTCTTCTGTAGGACGTTGACGCAGCTCCCGTGGGGCACTTTTGCGGATGAAGACCACCCTACCTTATACTTGACGTAGTAAGAGACGTTTTGCTTTGCCCTCTTATTTTCTTCTGCACTTTTCATCTTTTTTTTTATTCTTTTATCTCTTCTCCGATTCTTCTCAGATTCTCCTTTGTGTTTTCCACATTAATATAATACCTATATAGTAACAAACAACAAACATCGCATAAAATCCATCATCCAGTCAGATAATATATATTAGTTTTTATGTTTATTTTCTGTTGATACTAAAGTGCTTTGCCGTCATTCTAGAGTTTTTCTTAAATTAATAAAAAGGAATGTTTCTGTGGACAGTAATATTAAACTGTAAAACATCATAACGAAGTTTAGAAGGCGCGAGAGATTCCGCAAAAGGCGATCATTTGTCAAAGTGAAGTGGATGCGAACGTGAACATGTTATCGCGGCTTTACTGAGGTAATCCATCGCGCGTCTCCTACAAGAAAGAGATTTTTAGGAGAACGAGAATGTCATGAGGCAGTAAGAAGTTGCGAGAGATTAAACGTAACAACGTAACTTTAAAATTATATGACAAGTGTATATCATATTTTTATATATTAGTTTATGATTTATTATTTTATGATATTTAAACAAAAATATATTGTAACAATAATTTTTGTATACACATAAGAACATTGAGAATTCTTGACAAGTCGATTTAGTCTAAACTCGTAACGTGAATGAACACGTGGTTGCGCCATTTTAATTAAAAAGATATGTTTTCGAGGAAGTGTATGTGTGTATGTGTGCGTATATGTGTTGCGACTTGTGGAGCTACCTATCCATGTATATAGGCATAGGCGGAGACGAGGGGTTGGCAGGCAGTCCAAAGCATTGAAGGGGGTTGGATCGTGATGGCAGGTGGTGGCGAGGGAAGAGGAAGTTGCGATTCCATCTGCCAGCCTGTCATTCTGATACTACGTACAATGTCGGCAGTTGGCGGAGACGATCAATACATTGCAATCTATATAAAATGGCTGCAGTATTTGGAGCGCTGTGCATAAAACGTTTACCTTCGTGAAGACGAGAAATGAATATCGCATAATGATAATACGACAAGATACACAAGTATCCATTGTAAATTTCATAGAAATAATTTCTTTTTATTATCATGTATCGAAAATTATAATATTTATCCACCGAAAAAGTGACTTTGTTATCAGTAACATGCGCGCATTTTAAATGTATTCTAAACACACAATTTTATATTTAAATATAGAAATAAATTATTCAATTATTTTTTTATAAAGTGATTGCAAAATTTAATGGAAAAATCGTAGATAAAAAGATGTGGTTTTTGCGCAACATATGTTATATCATGACAGGAGTAAGAAAACAAAATATATGAATGAGCAACATATAACATATGTGTACATATATAATTTTTACCATTAAATTACACTAAAAGATGTGTTTTTTATATATAAAATGATTGCAATTTGACAAATTTAATTATAGATTATACAATTCATAAAGAATAACACGTAATTGCACAATATAAAAATAACCGTACATTGATTTATTTCATCAAAAAATTTAATCATTTCATACATTAAAAAAGAAAGAATAATTCATTATATTAAAATAAAATACTTATTAAACGTAGCGAATTACAGTTATCCATATAAATAATAATGATTAAAAAACATTCGATAAAACATCACAGTGAAATCTCAAAATTACTCCTATAATTATATTAAAATTAGTATAATGAACATTTTTAATGTTCTGTAAAAAGAGAAAAGTATTTATTTGAAAAGTAATTTCTTAAAATAAAAGGATATTTTATTCTCTACAAATATAAATTATTATATATTGTTTCTTTTTATAAATGCTTTTTATAAATTAAACAGAACAGGTAATATAATTAAGTAACATCTTAAATTTAATGGAAAATGTATAGAAAGAAAGAATAATTCTTTCAGATATCTCTTTTATAATGTTTTATATGTTATATCAAAAATAAAATTTTTTATTTAGTATATGAATAAGTAATATATAATGTGTATTTGATTTTTATTATTAAATTATTATCTAAATAAAAATTTATTTTTTAAATTAACTTAACAATATTTCATGTTTCTTAGAATTACAAATTTAAAAATTATAACAAAAAAAAAGTTGTGATATTTCTTATGTTATGAAGTGTAAAATACATGAAGTGTACAATACATTTAATGATATGAATTTTAAATATATTAAAAACTTTACAATTGCTTAAAAGTCTAAAAACGACTATTATAAAAGATTTTGACAACATATTATAACAAATTATTACAATATAGACAAATACATATCTATCAATTCTTTTTCCTTCTAAATACAAGATATTTTATTTTATAAATTTAGAATTCTACTTATTCAAATTAATTCGTCTGATCTTATTTAGTAGAGAAAAAAGTTTTTTTTTCGCAATATAATTATTAAATTGTTCTACCACAGTGAGGCTATAATAGAAGAAAAGCACTATAAATTGCTGCAGCAGCGTCATCTCTTGCATACACTTTGATACTATTTCATAAAGATCACCGATAGGTAGCAGCACTTATGTGTTTCGCCTCTTTTTTTATTTAAAGAACTAAATCAATTGTTATAAAAAATTTAAAGAAAAATTCACTCTTTTGCTTATTCACTCACTCTCTTGCTACTTTTTCAATATACTATTTTAAATAACACTTTAAAAAAATAAAATATATGAAATAATAATATTTATTTTATACAAAGTTTACTGCTGTTCCAAAAATTCTTCCAAAATGCAAACTAAGAATTTCTGTGTTTATATATGTTTATATATATCTTTTCACTTTTGATAAACATATGTTTTATTACAAAATTAATCCTTGTTATTTCTCACGTGTCCTCTTATAACACTCATATTATATCACAATATATTTATAAATATGCACAAAAGTACACGCACCAAACACGCTATTATTTTTCAATCACTAATTTGTTACGATTATATACCCCACAGTGTTGGTGTATCACATCAAACGCAAGACGGTCGAGTCATTGCGCATAGAAGTAACACGTGATTACAATTAATTGCTTCGGCCAATAAAAATTCATGGTAAAGCAGGAAAAAGGAAAGAAAGAAGTATACATTCCTCAGCGCGAGACGTAGACTGGCACAGCGGTGCGACTGTACAAGAGGCAGGCCAAAGCGAAACTAACTCAGATTACGTGCAATAAAGGAGATCATTTTGAATCTGTGCCGCTAAAATTTATGACCTCCCACCAGGAGAGTTCAGGCCGTTAGTGCTGCGTAGTAAAAACTGGCTATTAATTTTACGTTAGTTGTGCGGCAAGCAAGCGTTCCTTGTAATCTCTATTTTCTATAAGTTCAGAAAAGTAATTTATATCTTTATCTTAGATAATTATGATAATAATTAGTTGCAATGTAAACACTAAGTTATTTGATCAATGATAAACAATAATTATTATTAGTTATTTTCAATCGATCATAATAAAGGTTATAAGTTTATAAAGACGTATAAAAGACGTATTATAATACGTGTTTTCGAAAGACAAAATTTTAATCTTTCACTTTCTACAGTTTTTAGAAATAGAAAAATATCTCAATCGTACATATTCAAATTTTTACAAAAAATAAAAAGAAAATCATGCTTTAACTTAAAAATAGACTTTTATTATACCTGATTTTTTCAGCAGATCTTCATTCTAAGATTTCGTCACGAAAGCAGGTATAATCCTCTTCGCAGTGCGTTCCAGGTGATGTTGACCGTTCGCCGATCAGCGATGTTATGGTGCAAGCAAACGCCAAGGGGTAGTATTGCGGGGGAATGATTTATGACTTTGGGGACCAGGTAGGGCGCCATTCAGCACCAGGCTCGTTCTCTTCTTCCGCCACCTCTCCGACGCTCCCTCTCTTATCCCGGTGACTTGCGATGTCAATGCGTTTTCAGTTGGCCTATTTGCGCAATAGGTATAAGACGAATTTCACGTTCCTCGCGGATGAAACTCGCGTGATTAAAGTAAAACTTTTCTTAAGCTTTTGTGTGGTGTGGCAAAGCAATTCGTAAATCGATTGTCCGTAATTCTTGATTTCTGTAATGATGGAGAAACTACTATCAAGTAAGTATTGCTATTCTACAATGTCTCGTATAGATTTAATTATCTTATATTCTTGATATATATAAATTTTTACAGTTAAAATGAGTTTTTATGAATGTACAAAATTTGTTAAAGAAATCTAAAAAATTTTAATACTGATGTATTAATATTTTAACTAAAATATGTAATAATGTTTAAACAACATAACAGAATGTATGAAAACGTGTGAACGGATTGATGAAGATAAGTTTTGTGTATAGCTTAATCATTTTTCAAGTCGAATTTCAATTTATTTTGATGAAGAAAATTTATGACAAAGTAATAAATTGTAATATTTGTGTGCAAAGTTGATGTTCGCGTAGATGATACATAATGTATCGTGAGACAAAACGGAGATCTCTTCAACAAAGATATCGAATTCGATTGGCGATTGGTGTAGAAGTTCATCCGCGGGTATTCGAGTAAAATGACAGCCGGATATCGCGTTTCTGTAGCGAAGGACTGGCAGGAAATTATCCCGCGGAAAGCTGCGACGGCACAGCACGCACAGTCTGCAATATCCAGGTACACGCGTTGTAATTGATGTAACTTAATTTGTAATACGCGGCATGCGAGATGTTAGTCATGCTGGCTCTGAGAAGTTAAAAAGAGAATGAAGGAATGCTCGCGGTAGCTTGTATAAGTACCGCGCGCATGGCACAGGCTAGGCTTTACGCGAGCAACGCAATGGAATAATGGTCAGCCCTATGGGCAACTTTTTCACTTTGCATGTAATAACTGGCGAAGGGCCGGCAAGAGTGAAGAAGGGGAAGCGAGAGAGGCGAAATGCCTCCTATGCGCGCGGAGGAGCAGTTTAATAAAATCTCGTTGGCCTAATGACGAGAGAGCAGAGCTCCGGTAGTCGTCAGGCGAGACAGGGGCGACGATGGGGAACGAGGGATGGACGGAGACGGTAGCAGACCGTCCTGATGGTAGCTTGGTAAGAGAAGGGTGAGCGGGAAAGAGGCAGCCTGGCGGTGAGAAATAAGAGGGGTTGGGACGAAAGAGAGATATCGTCCGTGTCGCATGCGATGCTGCTGTGTAGCTGATGTCTTCGGCCGAAGCTTCGTAACCGGCTGTTTTTATGCAAAGATGCTCATCAGCGCTTTGATCTTTACCGACGAGATAGGTATAAGCTTGTAATTTCGGATGTACGATATATATGAAGCAAGATTGCAATAAATGCAAGAAAATGCAAGGGAACGCGTCAAAAATGAAAATTCTTGAAAAATTAGAATAAAACTGTACGTTATATACATTGCACTAATAGTTTTTTATCAATTAAACGCAGCAACATATATACTTGTTGAATTTTTTAACTGTATTATTCTTATTATTTTTTTATTAAATCGAGTGTGATACTTGTAACATTCTATACATTTATTGCATTATTATTTGTTTGAATGTTAATTCAAATATTAAAAAATAATCGTTGTGTTATTACTGAACTTTTTTTTTTCGATTAAAATTCTCTGATGCTTCATCATTCGTCTTTTCTCTACACTCGTTGCCCCATTTCCATGATTTTTCTTAACGATTTAAAAGAAAAATTTCAACATCGTATGTCGACCCGGTACGTTGCACTGAAATTGTTAGGGAAACGAAAAAAGCTGGAGGGAAAAGAGGGAAAAGACAGACGCGGAGTCAAGGCACAGCAGCAGCTACCCCGAACGATCATCAATCATCAAGAGCGAGACAATCGAATAGTGCAGCCAACCGGTGAACAGCTGTCGCTTCGGTGGGCTCTAACCGTACACGTTACACGTTGCTACTGCAATTTCACAAAAAAAAGGCAAAAGACATTGTAGAAAATCAATTGCATAAATAGTATTGTTATTATACATTTAAAATATAAATAAAAATTCATTTCTGATGAGTTATTTATAAAATAAATACAAAACATAGGAGACATCCGTTATAATGCAATAAAAAATATGGAGGAAATATAAAATAAATATGGATTAAAATATTTATTTAGTTAATTTTTAAAAATAGCAACGTATTAAATAATAATAGAAACGTATAACGAAAGTCGTGAAAAATAATATAGTTGTATGAAAGATTAAAAACTCACTCATTTTACCTTTCAATCTTTTATAATTTATTTTCCGGTATGCTTCATACGTCGAGCATTATATATCTCAACGAGCTCGATCCTCCTCGCATCGCATCACATCATATCAGAACGCTACCATCACATGCCGACATCCTCCCTACGTGTTCCTATATTGCCTGCTACGTTTCATAAATAACTCTCATATTGCAAAAAGTACAATTTCAATATTAGAACCGATGGGCATGCCAATATTGCTCGTTGTATGATAGATAGACGAGCTATATTGTCTTTATAAAAAGCTAGTCGTTTCTTTGAAAAATATGTACTGAATATAGCTTTAAGGAATATTTATTCGAAATAGAGTGAATATCGAGCTGTATTCGTTTACTTGTATATAAAAGTTAAGGTTTTATTGTAAGATTTTTACATGTGTATTTTCACATGTATGTTAAAATAAGTTTTATTTGCACACGTTTTGTGATAAAACAAAAAGTTTTCATTTATCTTTTAAAAGTATCACTGTTGTAGACACATTGCTCTCTTAGATTTGAAATATACTTGCTATTTTGTTATACAGTAAAATTCAATATATTTTTAATTTTAATTGTAAGAGAAGAAATATTTCTATAATGTAAATAATTATTTAGATAAATTTAGTAAAAAAGTTTAGTACTCAAATAATTTGAAAATATAAGAAATATAAGAAAGAAGATCAGAAAGTCCTACATTCTATATATATCTATATGGGTATCTTCTAATCAATGCAACCAACATTTATTCGAAAAATCTTACAGTTAATAGGATAAATAATACTAATTTATACTAAACAGAAAAATTTAAATTTATAAAATTTGAATAAACTGCCGAACGATTTGCTAAATCTAACGTTAGTAAGGTAGTTTACTGCACAGAGAAGTTTCGTTTACCGACACGAGAAACGTTGTCTTAAAGTACATTTATGGACGATAGATGGAACCGAGGAAAATATTTTTTCACAGCTACTTTTCTAAGAGCATAATGCGAGAGCATTATTTCAATTATAATTATACGTATAATGTTAAATTGTGCTAATTGTACTAAATTATTATGTAATTGTATTATTCATGTATAAATTTGGATCTATAGATAAACCTAAATCTCACATTTTCTCTAACCATTTAATTTATTCATGTAATTAATCTGCAAATGCAAATTAATTAGCTTTTGATAATCCGCTGATTATTTATACGAAACCAATTAATCGATGCATTATCCCAGAATTACAACTCTAAATGCATGAATTTAGATATATATATATATTTTTT